>Ga0131853_10010515_pt1 | contig 16921 bp, 6 predicted proteins | sample TergutLab28metaG_FD_92764 | JGI IMG/M metagenome (GOLD analysis project Ga0131853, IMG submission 92764) | Labiotermes labralis P1 segment gut microbial communities from Petit-Saut dam, French Guiana - Lab288 P1 (version 2) (version 2) | ecosystem: Host-associated > Arthropoda: Insects >...
AGATTCTAATGTGCGGTAGTAATTTACTTATTATTAGTTGTTTCAGAAGACATTCTTTTGGGTGTGCATGTTAACACCAAGTTTTCGCCAGTGCACATCCACTATATTGCTGATGACTACAGTTTGTCAGTGATATTTAATGTGATTTAAAAAGTTCTTTCCTGCCCATGTTGTTTATAACCTTTCAATCCTTCCTACAGTCTCATTCTTGCTTTCCACCCAACTTTCGTTCTCCTTTCTCAGCTCGGTTTTCAAGGATTATGCAATAAGCAGATAATTCTTGTTTTTGTTGTGAATTTCCAGAAAGTAAAAATGTACTTACATCCTCATAATTCCAGCAAAAAGAACACAACAGGCTGAGCGCTTAGCCGCATCCCCATTTCGAGTTTTTTTAAACTGTAGATTTCTCTTTCTTTAGGATGTAATTTTCTACCTTCGTGGTATATTAATACAGAAGTTTTTGAATCCGGCTTTCTAAGTCTTTCTTTTAAATTTAGTCGCAGTGCTTTTTCATAACATTATTATTTAATTAAGTCTATTATGTCCAGATCTTCTCATAGCTACCTTCAATGCCTTTATGATCCGTCCTGGGAAGCCTCTCTGGGGCTTCCATCTTTCTGATTTGTTGTTTCTGGAAGGTTAAACACTAGGATTTATATATGATACAGATGCAGACTTGGCCATTAGGCTAACTGTATACAAACCAAATACAGTAATAAACATCACGGATGCTAAGAGCTAAATTTTATGTTTATTCATATTGTTGTATTGCGCTGTCCACTTATGTTTACGTACATCTCCCCACAAATTTAATGCGCATTATATTCGCACAAATTAAATTTGGCAAGTATATTCGTATTACTAGATGTTACTATTAAAGGTACTATTAAAACATTCATGTAAGAAGAAGACAAAAACGTATTATATTCGATTATGTACCATGATAGGCATTGTTAATTGTCTAGATGGTTGGAAAGCTGGCGTTCTTTTTCTGGGAAGGAAACTGTATTTCTTTTTTACATCCAAACTGGCTTTGAAACACACCGGACTCTTACCGAATGCGTAATGAACAATTCTCTGTGAAGAGAGCGGACATGCTGACCGTTCAATTTCATCCAACGCCAGGTTCTGAATTTTCCCTTGCTGCCAGTATGCCTTAATATTATAGCAGTCACGGAGAAAACAGTCATGTTTTTACCTTTTTGTTAAAAACGAACCTACGTGCATTACATCGATAGTGTCAAAGAAAGTGAAATGTAGACACCCAGGAAGGACGACTTTGAAAACTTTTCTTTGTGTAGGGGTATTTTATTTGGAAAACATTCATTGTTATTTGGTGGTAAAAACAAAGACCGTGGGAACTCTGAAAATGTTATCATTGGTTTCGTATGCATCTTTACATGCTTGTCTTTGTTATATGTAATTATTCTGCTGCTAGCTACAGGATGAAACTCAGACTTAATAGCCTGTCATGTTGGACACTGTCCTACTTCTGATGTGTATGTAATCCTGGCCTCCATGACAGTTATTTATTTTTCTTTTTTTCCCGCCTTCATTAATTAACCGGAAATGTGTTTACTTACGAGTTCACTGAAAACAGCTTGGATAGACAGTGGATTCTTTGAGTGCTAACTTTAGATGCTTCGGTGACCCAGTGTTTACGGTTGTATTGCATAGTTTATAAGTGGCTGAAAGTCATAGATTATCAGTTGTAATTGGCGTGGTAATGATAGTGCGTCGCCTAGTTGTATAAATGCACGGAATGAAGCATAAACTATATTTGTCATGAGAAAAGTAGAATGATTATGCAGTTAGTGTACGAAGGTCATTGTCAGCATATCTGTTGAGTTTTCGATTTTTCTGCATGTTTGTGGAAAAGGAATGAAAATTTCAGTTTCGATATCACCAGAAATAAAAGTAATATGCGTTGGAATACGTTCTTTAACTGGTATGATTGTTGAGATCCTTGTCGAAAAGGAGTTCATCTGTAGGTCACTGAACTACAATGGTTTCGCCTGTCCTGACACTGTCAGTGTCCATGATTCATTTTGTTCCGTGAAGAAGGAAGTGTAAATCTTACCATGTGAAATTCCAGTGAAAAACAATGTTTCCTTGTCGAAAAAGTGTAGTCTACAGGGTGGGCCAAAAGTAGGTATATAGTTAATTACTGTATACCTACTTTTGGCCCATCCTGTATATCTGGGCTATTATTATGCTCATATGAAGATATCTGTTCAAGCGTTTCCGAGCTCATAGCGTACATATTTATTGCATACGTGATTTAAAGCGTTCCCGGAGGGCTGTAGTGTGTAAGAGGGGATCATTCTAAGTTTTATTTTTGTGAACTGTAGCTATAGATGAGATTTGTCACATTTCCTGGCCCTTTCAAAGGGTAGGCTGTACCAGTAATATTGTACGTAGTTACATATTGTGCCGGTAGAGGGTTACACACGTTAGCCTTATACGGAACGGACGTGAATAATCCATTAGTAATCAGGATAGAAAATTCACGAATATGGAAGTGAGTTATTCCCTGTATCTGCATAATAGGCACTACATAACATACCCTGTCCTCATATTTCTCTGGATCTGTGAACAGTACCTTTCCCTCCACAGAAAACATCTGAAATCATTCCTGTTTCTTTCATTCAACTTGTGGGTCTGTATGCTTTTACAACAGTAGTTCTCTTGTGATTTCACCTACGATTCTTTGCAAGAATCCTAGCGTGAGGGACAGTATAACTAACCGAGGAGCAAATACCGATAGTCTGCCCTTAAGGACAGTAGTTTAGTAAGTAAACTGACAATTAATAAAATTAAAATAGGAACTTCCAATATTGTACGTAAAAGTAGACATACCAAAATGAAGCCTTTCCTGTTACAGATGACAGCGGATGAAACACGGCGCCAGGATCCCTGTTAAGGTAAGTAACAATAACGGCAGATAATCATATTTCCGTGACATCCTCAGAGAATGTTATTTATTTCAGCAGTACCCAAATATCCCCATGTTGACTGTGAATCTTGTTATACGAAACGGCAATTCCGGCGGTTCGGGTGGAGGAAGTGACGTGTAGAGATGAAGGTTAGTTGTTAACATGTTAAATAAGCAGTGCCGATGGGCCGAAAGAGGGCGAGCATCACTTTTCTTGGTTGCGCAGGAACTGTGAACCCTTCGTCAGGAAAACTGTCTAGTATCGAATGGTAAGGGGAGCCTCGTACTTGGATTATTTGGTTCAGATGGCCTCTTTTGAAGATTGACGGAATTCTGGGCTTCTTAAAGTTACTGAGAAGCCGAGTAACGAACAGCCTGTCATGACAGAATTTATTCCTCAGAATTGGTAGCGAAGTATAGGTATACTACCGCACAGACATGAATCATTTTCGTTGTGTCTTATTAAATATTCATCGTAACTGAAAACATCGAAAACTATTGTTACTCTTCATTGTACATATCGATTGTTTGTTAGATGGACTGTTATAGAAAATATATAAATGATAATTTTAAGATTCATAGAGAAGCTTGAGCCGAACCCATTGACCGCACCGTCTAAGACGTGGGTCTGCAGCCGCCCCCTTGGTGGGATTGCGGGTTGAAAACCCGGCGAGAAGCTTGGCTGTCTTGTGATTGTTGTGTGCTCTCAAGTAGGAGTCTCGGCGACAGGCCGATCCCTCGTGTAGAGGAATCCTACCGGGTTTGTGTGTCACTGAGTGTGATAAGATGCATCAATGACCCTCTACACCTACAATGAGTAGATAGAAAAGGCGAGGATAAAAAGAATAATAAATAAATAAATAAAAGCTCGAGTTAAATATCCCTGCAGTAAGGGCACTTCACGTATGAAATGCTTTAATTTTATGAACTTCTTAGCACGCCTCAGAACAAGACGTTGAAACTGGAACAAATCTTATTTGATGATTCTTAGACATCTTCATCACACTTCGTTCACGAATGTGTTTCACAATACTTATATTTAAAGCAACATGTCCTACAGTCATAAACATTCTCCTTCTCGTTCCTCGTATTTTATAAGTGTCTCGTGGAGTATTCCATTGTTACTGTGATAAAATCAGTGAGAATGGTATGTGATGAATATTCAGTCAAAATTGAGGGGTGAGAAATGCACACAAAAGTTTGGTTCAAAACTTTGAAGATGAAGGGTTAGCTGGGAGGATAATACTAAAATGTATTTTAAGAAATAAAGTGGGAAATTTTGGTGTAGATATATTTTCTTTTGAAGACCGTATTAGACCTTCGGGTTCCTTATGTGCCGGTAAGTTTCTTGGCAACCTGCGGGATTGTTCACGCCTGAATATGGACCCTGCTGTATAGACTTAGTAATGTTTATTGAGTTGTTAGTGTAAATGCTGTATAAAGTTCGTTCGCTGGTCAGGCAATAGCGTAATCATCTTACTGTTCTCTATGCTGTCAGACTACATGCTTTGGTACATGCGATCACTGCAATTGCACGATGCTCCAGTGCACGGCGTGTTGTCTACTGTCCAAGGCGCTTCACAGCACAGACACTTATTTGCTCGGAACGATCATTCAACACGTCAGTAAGCCCATGGAAGGCTGTGCTTACCAAAACTCTCTGAAAATATTAACTTTTCACGTTTCAGTGTGAAAGAACCAATGGGACTATATATATTTTTTTTTTAGATAAGTAGAGTTTTTCTCTTCTACGGGCTTGTAACTTTTCTACTTCCAGAATCGTCTCGTATTTTGTAAAATTTTCGCCACCTTTCCTGCAGATCTTTTTGTAGTATATACAGTGAGTCTTTTAGACAAGGTCATATTTTCTTTTTGCTTCAATGCATAAATCAAATGGTCGCATTTATGCATTCACTCATTTTGAAGATTACATGCATCCACTTAAAAGTGCGAAACGCGATTCCTTACTAGCGAAGAACAGAAGTTACAAGAATCTGAAAAAATGATTTTAAGAAAATACGTCTAAGTTGGATGCATTTTGGGGTCATTCTAGAATACTCAAAGGATAGATACGTCCTAATTTGTACAGATTAATTATTATTGTTTGAACAGTGAAATCTGGGAGGTTACGATGAGCTGAAAATGAACCTAGAATGGAGACACATGGAATACATGCAAACTTTTGCGGTGGAATATCTTGGAAATCGGTTGTTTACATGAAAAGTCGGATCTAGATATATGATACTCCGATGGATCTTAGGGAAATTGGTAATGAATTTGGGAAGTGGATGGGTCTGGCTCAGGATCGTGTCCAACGACAAGTTTGGATGTTAGCAGCGATGGTCATTCTGGCTTGATACCAAACAGTTACGATTATATGCAGTTACTGACTCCTGTTTTGATAAGACATAATGCTTAGAATTTTTTTAGAGAGAGTTATAAATGTGACGGGTTCTGTTTTGGATAGTCGGTGTTCAGTACTTGATTTTTATCGACCTGGAATTTTTTAAATTAGAAGAATATACACCACGTATCTTATACGCAGCCATGTATCTATTGAAAGGTAATTTGACTCTCACTGCACATAAGGAAGTCTCGTGCCCAGACCAAGGACACCCGAAAACTTGCCTCCATATCCCTTATAAGTCTTAATACCGCGGTGCTGTCAAAGGAATAACAGACCATAATATGTATTGTAAGAATTGTTTGTTCTTGTATATTGCTGTGGTCTGGCTTCTGATATAATTTAATATGGTGGATGGAGAATGAACACATTTTAATAACCTAGAAGGTTACAGTGTGAGTCTTCATCACGGTAACCACCCATACATCATCTTCTTCTTTCCTTGTTACCTTCCTCATTTCGTCAGAATGCAGGCTTTCGACCACTAAGTTCAGTCAATCCTGTTCTTTCTCCCCCATCAGCTAACCATTCTCATCTTACTACCGTAGCTCACCACTAAAGTGTAATTACTACCGACTTCTCTTGTAAGTAGTTGAATATATAAAAGTAAGTAAAGGTAAAGTGATCCCGTTACAGGCCCGGTGTAGCCCAGAGGGTGGGTAGAGATATAGCTCTACTCTTCCATGACCGCGGCACTAGAAGGGGGTGAGTGGTCAGCAGCACGCCCCGGTCGCACTTTACCCCCGGGAACGACCCGGTACCCATTTTACAGGAGGCTGGTTGGGCCCCAGGACCGGTCTGTACGGGCGGAAAACCTCGTCCCCACCGGGATTCGATCCCGGACCGTCCACTCCGTAACTAAGTCACTGTACTGACTGAGCTACCCGGCCCACAGTTGAAAATATATTATATCAAAATAACAACTGGAACAAAGTTTGTAGATCTAAATGGCATGTATATTTTGTCATTTTCGCTAAATTTGTTGCGTAAGCAAATGAAATTTGATTTGCTATTGATGGAAAAAAGGGATTAGATTGAGTCGACAGAACCAAAATTAATTTCGCCAGACAGATTTTAGTGTAAAGCCAAATATAAAATCCGTTTCCGCTTCTAACAAATTCTTTGTGTGTTCCTTCCCTTCCACCACCTTTTTCTTCTCTACCGTAATTTCTGCTCTTCTTCCTTGCATTTTTCTTTTACAGCAGAATGAGCAAGGTCTTTTTTTCTGTTCCTTCCCAGCTGATCTGTCCACTTTTTGTGTGCCCTGTACTTCTCTTTCCACTTGATCCGTAATTGGCTATCGACTTTAAGGAGACTGACATGTTCCTCGTTCCTGTCGATTTCTGATTATATCGTTATTCGATCTCGTCGCTGGCAGTTTGTCAGCAGTACCAGTATACATAGCTTGCCTGTCTTGAAGTATTCTTGTCATCCGTGAAAAGTTGTTAAAAGTGTTTATCCAGCCAATAAATTTATTTATGTAACCATTTATTTTATGCCCTTTCCTTCTCCTTTTTCCTAAACAGTACATTTTGCTTGATTTAAAATTTGTTACTTCCACTCAGTTCATTTTCATCTGTTTTGCGAAGATCCTTTCAATGACCTGAAGTAAGGGACATTGACGTTTCATTCCCCTTGTGCAGATTTAGTTTAGTAGTACTGTAACGAAAGGGATGTCATGTGGTTCACTCAGTAGATCAATTCAATTTAGCCGCAGTCTGCTGTGATTGGTGGGTGAGACTTCCTTCCTGAGCAGTGTGACTCAACCATAATGCGCCTGAATTATGTGTTTTCGAAACGTCTTTGAAATATCGATTCATTTTAGACCAATGCCCAGATAACAGGTGAAGTAATATTCTGTAGTTTATTTTCAGCTCTTCCCATTTTCACGATAATTACTCTGAATTAATGTAACCTAGGAGTCAACCAACCATCAAACAAATTAGACTTCGAACAAACTAGCCTAATTTCACAAATTCGTGTAGGCGGTAAGCCATTACTTGACAGTCAATTCAAGCATGTAAGTTGCAGAACAGAGCCATAATCTGTTCGAAGAGAAAGACCGACCTCACTTATCATTCACTCCATGCGACCTAACCGTCAACCAATCAGTCAACAGCTCTGGCCAAACTACTGTGGTTAACTTAAACAAAAGCCTTCTCAACCAACCACTCGCATCATTTCGACTATCCGAATGGTCCAGACACTTCTAAAACCTAAACTCTGCGTGAGTTGCTTTATCGCATTTTATCATGTGGCTTATTCCACATAGGTTGTGGAACGTAATCTGTCCGCATGCTACAGTGAGTGCGTGTAATTGTTACAGCAGCTTGCTTCAGCATAAGAGTGGAGGGAGGTGAAATATTGTCGTACATAGCCTGTGTAGATTTTCTCGGGAGTATTAAGGATTAGTTTGATGACTTATAAATATAGTTATAAACAGCACTGGAGACCTTCAAGAGGTAAAGTTTTTCATGTACATGGCAGGAAGGCGTATAGGGGAAGTAGAGGTTTAGCTCCACTCATTCTTAACCTCGGCACTTAATGGAGTTGAATGGTCGGCCTCACTCTCCAGCCGTTTTCCCATGGGAAGGAACCCTGGTACCCATTATGTACGGGGTGGATGGAGGCCAGGGCCGATCGGGACGTTGTGGAGAGCAGAAAAATCACAATATCTTGCGCTGGCCGGAATAAAAACCCTGGGGCGTTTTATATAATGTTAATTAAGTAATGCAAACATACGGAACGTAAACCTTGTCAGAAGCAGTATTATTGCGTTCTGTTACTTATATCCTTAATGTATTTCCCTCATCCTGTGCTGAAAAAAGGAGAATGGCTTTTCAAGATGATAATGGGGTTTTGAGATTAAATTCTCTTCCCTTATTTGAACCCATGCATGTGATGGTATTCTTATTTGCTTACCTTTTCGAAATCATTACAAAGGTAAAGATAAAGATGTCTCTGTGCAGTCCACCTCAGCATTAGGTGGGGGGGAGTGGTTAGCTTCGCGCTCCGGTTCCTTAACCCCTGGGAAAGGAGATCCTGGTACCCATTGTGTAGAAGGCTGGGTGGACGCATCGGAAAGAAGAGGGATCACTTGCATGTACCGGGAATGGAAACACGATTCCTCGGTCGTCCAGCCCATAGCTTAGGGACTATACCGACTACGCTGTCCAGGATCCTTCCTTAACATCATATTCATGTTGAGAGCTGTTGGCGTTGTTGTTCACCGGTTTCTTATGAATCCAGTTTGACAACAGTGTACGGGCAAAGTGATGATCATCACTGCAAGCGCAAAACTCAGAAATGCTTGTAAATTAGCAAAGGAAAAGAGCTGTTCTAAAATCTCATCTTCAAGCAAAGTATCCACTCAATGTATGTTGGCCTGCTCGCATTTGATGGAGGTTCCACATCCATTTGTATTACGATGTGATGGAAGTGACAGTCGTCATCATTATCACCTAGCGAAGTTTCCATTGGCCTGGTTTATTTTGAGAAAAATCCTTCCCATTCTCCATCTCACAGAAGCCCTCCCTCACTTCGTCTCTGTAAGTGACGGAGAATAAATTATAAATTTAGTGGCTTCTTACGCGGTTTAAGTATTCAGCGTCTTGCGTTGGTTTCGTATGTCGGTGTAGGCGTATGATGTACAGAAGAAAGTGAAGAAGAATGGAAGTGGCCTTCTCTTTTCTGAGAGATGTGTCAGAATGAATCTGTATCAGATACCTCTGTCATAGCGATTGGTTTGGGTATGACGCTGCATTGTATTATGTCATTCTGGTCAGTACCCCCTTCGGTATGTTACTAGACCCTCTCCGTTCCAGGTAGCATGTAGCACTGTTCGAAGGATTAGGAGAAGTGACGTGAGAACTGAGTCCGTTTCATCTATTCTACATAACAAAGTTAGCATTAGCCCACTTCCAAATACTGGGTACAGCAAATGCAAACATCTATCGCCTAAACGTATACTTACGTTAGAGCGTCGTGTGAGCAGCAGGGGTATTAGTACCCACCATAAGGTAAAGTTTTACTGGGTACCGTATTGAGAACTGAAACAAACATGGCGATTTGCGCAGAAAGGATCGCAAAATTATTATTCAATACTCTGCTTCAGTAGACATTGTAGTTATTGTCATAGACATGGGACGGAAGTGGGGTAGCCCATGTAGGCCTACATGTCCGGCAAACAGTAAAGTCTTTATCACTGAAGAGATCGAAAAAGAACACAACATTATTTCGACATGTACTAATGTAGCCGAATGTGAACTCATTGTTTACTCAGAAATATATTTTTAATATCAATGACCTATAGCATTTGTCGGCTTGACCTGCTGCATGTGTAAGTTACGTACATTATAAGCATTGTTTTTAATGCATGTAAGTTTTTGGTTTGGAATTTTCGTTATTCACTACTCTCGAAAAGGCGGAAATAAGTAAGAAAATATTTATTGGTGGTAAATGAGCGTTGTATTTTAGAATTTCATGATACAGTACCTATTTTCCTAAGACGTTTTTTGTTTGCTGTCGAATGGCATTAACTGTAAACAGAAAAATCTGGCAAGAAGCGACGCCTGGAATGCTTTTTGCCAAGCAGACTTGAGTTTGTGAAAAATAACTGAATACGGTGTAATTACAATAACTGCGTGCTCTCTGCCTCATTTGAACAGCACAAACTGATGGACGGTCATTAGTATTAAGGGACCTAGACAGAACACGAAAATGTCTGAAATTGCCCTTCTCCGGGCAGGTAAAAGAACCTGGTACTTTCCGATTAACAAGTGGGTAAGGCAGCCACTTTTTTTTTTAAGACTGTGCTCCGGTAAAGTGACTGGATAGTATATTTATTCCACTCACGGAGTTCGCAAACTCTTTTGCAGTGGAAACTTGACAAACGCCCTTAGTTGTGATGAATGAACACGTACGGAGAGACAGAAATGAATTATGTAATTTTAGTGGTTTAATGTAGCTTTCTATGTAAGGAAAAAAGGAAATTATGTTTCGGTTAGAAGAACATTATTTATCTGGTTGTAATGTGTACTGCACTGCTGACCCTGTTCTGTTTTGTTTCAACTTGCGTTTTACTTGAAGTGTTCTTAGCTTTCAGAGCTGGAGAATGTACTGAAATTGGCTTAAGAGTAGCCATCATTATTCATTCGGAACGGATACTACAGATAGTTTAGGAATCAATATCACTCTTAGCTCCAAGATTTGTGGCACGTCTTTAACAAATGGGTATATTTCACCTTCCCCATCTATGCCGAAAAAATTCGTCTCTTTCAAGACTGTAAAGAATCATCTGTTTAATGTCGAGATGGTCAACTTGTTCGCAACAGCTTGCCATAGATACTGACACAGACTTCGTAAGTTTGACGATGTAGAGAAATAATGTACTTAATTCTGGGTAGGCGGTATGCAAAGGTGAGGAATACCAAAATGTGTTAAATTAGCGAGTGACCGTTGTTGACTGTAAGTCTGTGTTATTAAGCAAAATGTTCGGATATACAAATTTAGAGAAGAGTCCCAAAATAAGTACTGTGCTATTTTGGATTTCTCATTTCTTGCTTGTACGCCTACACGCCTATTACTGACAGGAGACAAACACCAATAAATGTAGCCTGCTATGCTGTATACTCTAAAACCGCGACCTTCAAGCGTGACCATTGCATATTTTCGTGAATTGTATAAGAATACAGAAGGAATTACATTCAAGGTGCTGCACAGTTCAGTTAAAGGTTTGCTATTTTTTTCATATGTCATTTAACGATGCTGTCAATTGTCGGTGGTAAATAAGTGAATGAGTACGAAGCATTTGTGGAGTGATGCTGGAAGGAGAAATTAGCTTGGGTCTGCCCCGATTAAAAACACGTCACACTGCGACCTTGTCCACTACATGTCCTACATAGGGTAGCCTGGGAAATCTTTCCTTTTGCTTATTCTGAACTCCTTATATGTTTGACAACCTCTTCAAAATGTTACCCACAACAGTTGTGGCCACATATTTTTGAATGAAAGTAGTTTGCGCAGGGACAGGACGTGAAATCGCACATTGCTGTAATGTTCAAGAAATTTAGCATTATAAACTCTTAAGAATTTGCCATTTTCTAATAGGAGTTATTCTTGAACATTGTCCGTTGTAAGAATAAGAATGATGCATTTACGACGTTTCATAGGTTGGCACTAGTTATATTTCATATAATTTTGTATGTTTTTATAACATGCATATATTTATGTCTTCGGCACTGGACGTTGTTAAAAACAATCCATAGAATCTTTAGAGGCATAATAGTCTTGGATATTCGTGCACCACGTCAGTGATTAATTCTCGAGCTACTTAGTGATACATTTTAAACTGCAGTGGGTGTGCATCGTCACAAGGTTATAGTTGAATGACGAATTGGAAACAATCGGGAGGGACTGATTGTGGAGCGACATGCATTACTGACCCAGAATGCGCCTGAGTTAACTGATAAGCCAAGAAGCGTCTCCGTCATGACATCTTCTGTCTATCGAGAGGCCAATCCGGGACCACCCTTATACCAGCAGGATTACTGACCAATTTTCCACGATTTTGGATGACACATTATTCAAATGCATAGGTTTCACGACCCGAGGCTGCGAATTTAAGGGTTGAAGATCTGAAAGGACAAAACTCGAAGTTGTGCGGCTGGATGGCTGTTCGTGAGAGATTATTTCTGAACTCCCAGTCGGATTGGATGGAGTAACAGCTGAGAATGCACGCTGAAATAGCTGAGCTGCTAACACACTGCCAGCCTTTCCTCTTGTTGGTCTCACTTATTCTTGCACCCGAAGAAGATCGCAATTGAGAGAGAGAAAGAGAGACACAGAGAAATAGATGCGAATGTAGTCAGAAAGAGTACTTCACACAAATTAAGAACGGGTGTGTAAGGAAAGGCAGTGCTATGGAAAGTAGTTGCAGTGCTATGGAAAGTAATTGGACCGGAATGAAATATAGTAGGAGGTGGAGGAAACTACAAAGTGAAACCAGTTACAAAGAACAGAGTATATGAGAAGATTAGAGTCGATCAGTTCCTCAAGTTAATCCTGGCCTTTTGTGGAGCTTATAAATGTCATGTCCGTGATCACAAAACCCCGCTGCAAGACTCCGGCCCAGAATGCAGACTAGATATGAATTTACGCGTAATATCGTCCAAATGGTGAGCTTTTTGAACCCACTCTTCTTTGTGTGGGTATTTCTTGACCAAGGAAGGATACTGTATTCTTGAGTTTATTGGTTTAGGTACTTAATTCTTTTCGCTGTCCGAATGTCACTATGAACACAATCTGTGTGCCCTGTTTCTTAAGTTTCACCACAAAGAACACTGTGCAGTACCGTCATGTTTCTTTTTCTAGTTTTCCTAAAGAGAAGTACTCCAATAATGTTATATATTTTTCGCAATTTATGAACGCAGAGTGCTGTCTTTCCTTCAGTGGAATGCCGTTGGCGGCGTGTTGTGGTCGAATGACATCTTATTGTGCGCTTCCTTCACAAGTTCGCAGTTCTATATGTTTGCACTGTTAATATGGGGAATTTAAACTATTAGAAAATGAGGTAACTTGCATGACATTATTCATAATGACTTTCAGGCATGCCTCTTGTTGTTTATGTTATTTGTGTGAATGAGTCAGAGAGCGGCAGGCTGACTTACCCTGGTCATTAGTATTTTCCGAAGAAGTAACAGTGTTCTGAAGCAGAAACGAAGCCCTAAATAAGAAGCAGGACTTCGAAGAAGAAACAGGCTTCTAAAGTACAACATGGGTTCTTATATTAAAGCTTTTTCCAAACACGGAATGTGGTTCCGAGTAAGAAACAGGGTTCTGAGAACGATAGCGGTTCTCCCAGAATCCTGATAGAAATATTCTCATGTCGTAGTAATTTTGTCACTAATGATAGTTCGCTTTTGTAAACGCATTCGGGTTAATTGGAAATAATATACTGCCAGATAATCAACTCGATCTTACATTTTATTTAAATGGTTTTCAGCCGATATAATTTCAGTGGATCACAGACATACAAGCTAAAAAAGCGTCACTCATAAAGTATACCAAGAATTTGACTTTATAGTCATTTAATCAGTATCCATTGCGAAAAATAGGTATACTCGATTAAAATATTTGTTTGCTGTTGGGCATAATCTTTCATTTGCTTTTCCGTAGAGTGAAATTTAATTTTTAGTCACAGATACTGTACATGTATGTCAGTATGTATGTCCGTAAGTTTTGATCTTGCTAATTAAGAGGAGGGATAATTTTATTTCCGCTCTACGATACAACTGACGCAGTTTATTTTTCTTCTGTTGCCATTTGGTTGCGGTGTGCTTTGCGGCTGGAATCCTCTTTTGTTGAAGTCGTGCAATAGTTCATTAAGGTTTTGACTGATGGACCACAGTACAACGCAGGTATGGATATACATTCACTGTCGCTAGTATACTTACGAGCGTAACATTCGCCGATCGCGTTGTATTTGTAATAGCTGGATGTAAGGGAAGGAACTAGCAAAACCTGGCATTAAATATTTATTATTATTATTATTATTCATTAATTGTAAAGTGAAGATGCCGTTTACTGTTTAATTTTTGTCTGTCATAATGAGGTAAACAGTGTGTGAGTGCAGGGCCAACGTAACCGTCACATGAGGTGCGTTGAGTGATGTCGCGATATCGGATCTGTGAAGTAGAAAGTAACTAAAGATGGAGAAAATTACAAAATTAGGAGCTTCATAATTTGAAATATTTAGCGAATATGATTATAGTAAAGAAATGAAGGACGGTTTGATGAAAGAGGCATGTACCAAGCCTTGTAATGAATTTATAGCTGCAAAATGTAGAGGACTGGGCAAAAGGTATAGATGTGACGTTTCTGTTAAGCTGGATTTAAAATAGCTGTAATTTAAGGTTGTGGAAAGGATTAACTACCTCTCTCACAGGCACTGTGAACACGGTTCTGCACCGTCGGGTTCCATAAAGCGAGAGCAATTTCTCGACTATCTAATCGATTCAAGAATGATTCTGTTCCATGAAACTGTATATTCTACGAAGCCAGCCGTCCTTGCACTGCACCACGACTTGCCGTCAAATGAACTTAAAATCGTACATAAAGTGAATTCTTTAATATGATAGGCGTAATAAGCTGGACAGTAATGGGAAGGTGGAGATTGGTAATTTCATGTTGATAGAATAATGGCTTATTTGAAGGCGCTGTTTCGGAATTCGTAGACAGATAATGAGTAAAATCGAAAGACTAACTTCATCAAAACGCGATTCCAAGTGGCACACCACAGTTCAAGTGTAACAGAATCGGTGATGGTGGTGGTAATGACGGATTGTATGGCAGTGCTTATGGAGGCAATGTACGCGGTGGTGGTTTTGTTTTGTGGAATGTTACCACTTGTAATCTGAAAGATATATGCCGACGTTTCAAAGGAACCTGCTTCCTCCATTATCAGGTACTTCTGACTTGTCGGTACACACTGAATGTGGCTGTTATGTAAAGAGATTGGCTTAGCAGGATTATTTTATTCATAAACTTACTGTATCTACACATTATTTCGTCACAGTAATTTCCATCGGAAGCTACACGCGGCTCCATGCAAGGCCTGGAAATATCATTTGAACTAATTTTGTCAGAGTGTTTTAAGTCTCGTCATACACGTCACGTAACAAATTGAAGGTATCGGTTGGAGATCTTTCAATTTCTCCGGATATCTATTGTTGATCAGTTTCGAAACAATATTACTCGAAACTGCGTCAACTTAAGATAGCGTTTTTTGGCACACCAGTGGGAAGGTTGAGTGGTGGTAAGTTCGCACTCATACTTTTGTTATCAACGGACCAGGTCAGGAGCTGCGCGCGCAGTCTCGTTATTCAATAACCACACTTCACATCTGCCGGCCCTAGTCTCACATCCCAAAAACCTCCATTGTCACAGCTGTATAAAACTTACTCGCTACGTTTTGTTGTTGGACATGTGTTGGTGTTTAACGTTGTCGATGATGATGTGGATGATGATTTGATGAAACGATGTGATACATTTCAGTAGGCCCATCCCTTTCATCGAGCATGAACTGGAAATTGAAGTGCTAGAACAGTTTATCTGAAAGCAAATGATTGACGACGACTCGTGGCTTGGCAGAGCAGGGCACGCGCGGCTGTTAAGTGTTCGATAAAGGAGTGAGCATACTGCAGCCAGGCAATAAACATGGAGCAGCAAGTGGCACATAAATCCTGAAACGGTTACGCTGATAAGAGCAGTCGTGTTACGAGAGATTGCTGCTCATTACATTGGTTCTTACTGCCTATTAACTGTAAGGCGCAGAGACATATCAGGCGTTGTTCATATCATATAGCTTGTGAGACGTAGGCTTTGTGCGTGATAATCAGGCAAATGAGAAATGATAGACGATGTATCAGGCGTCCATAAGGACCACTGATAGTAGAAATGGGGGCGATATGTGAGACATAAACAGTGAGGATGTGCGTTAGGCTTATATGTGAAACGCACCCACTACATATGTAATAGAACTGACAATAATAGAATGGATACGTCATGTCAGATAGGGGTAACGATACGTCATATGTCAGATGCCGATAACGATACGTCATATGTCAGATACCGGTAACGATACGTCATATGTCATACGGGTAGCGATACGTCATGTAACATATACAGGTAACGACACGTCATATGTCATATACCGGTGATGATACGTCATATGTCAGATACCGGTAACGATATGTCGTATGTCAGATACCGGTAACGATACGTCATAGTCAGATGCCGGTAACGATACGTCATATATCAAACGTAAATAGTAAAGATGTGTGTGCGCCGAACAGTTACTAAACACAGTACGTCAGGCACCAGTGCTAAGGGTAAATAATACTGCGTAAGGCACATGTCGTGTGTTCGTGTTTCCGGCCACGTGTTTGTCACTTTAGCTAGTCACCTGCTCACCAAAACGGATGTATTGACAGCTATTTACATTATCCGGGGTTTAATTTTGGTTCGTTTCAGTCACTTGCGAAAGTCATACAATCTGCATTCATATCTGTACCTTATGTTTGACACATTGTTATGTATCTCACGGTTGATATGTGAAGCAGTACAAGAATCACACGTCATCTCCATACGTTGTATGTACAGTATTTATTGCGTTAGGGACAGTCTTAAATGTGGGGGTATTAAGTTTCTCCGAAACATTGGTACTTTTTTTTTTAACAGGCCGTACTGCATCACGTCCCTGGTGACACTCTTCAGCGGTCAGAAACCTCTTTCAGTAAAAGAATGCGAGTTCAAATGAGTTATGCAAATTATCAATGGACGAAAGTGTGAAGTACATGGATGAGCGATCCAAATTCTTAACTTCTGTGTTTTAGACGGATAAATGTTTTAGATCTATTTGAGGACACATTTAATTTTGGTGATATAAAGGGGTTATCAGTTTTTCAGAAGCATCAAAATGGTATATTAGCAAGAACCAATTATCGTCTATGACTTTTGAAGCTGAATGAAATCATGAGATTCCAGAGCATTCCACTGCGTTTCCTACACACACACACACACAC
>Ga0131853_10010516_pt1 | contig 16920 bp, 10 predicted proteins | sample TergutLab28metaG_FD_92764 | JGI IMG/M metagenome (GOLD analysis project Ga0131853, IMG submission 92764) | Labiotermes labralis P1 segment gut microbial communities from Petit-Saut dam, French Guiana - Lab288 P1 (version 2) (version 2) | ecosystem: Host-associated > Arthropoda: Insects >...
AAGAAGCACGAGTTCACTGTTGCATCCAAAGAAGCGGATCGCATCCGCCATGTAATGGCCTGCGGCGCCAATACAGGCCCCATCTTTTTGGCGTTTCGCGACACACAAGGCGTTGCCGAAAAATTACAGGCATGGTGCGACAACCACGCCGCGGAATACGACTTTATGCACGGCGATATGCGGCAGGAGTGCTGGCCCATCACAGACGTTGCACTGATTGCACAACTTGAAACCGACTTTGCTGCAAGCGGCGCGCTTTACATCGCCGACGGACACCACAGAAGCGCTTCGGCTGCACACGTTGGTCTGGCGCGGCGCGCGCAAAATCAGGGATACACTGGCAACGAAGAATTCAATTACTTCCTGGCTGTGAGCTTCCCGCATGATCAACTGAAAATTCTTGACTATAACCGCGTTGTGAAAGACTTAAACGGCCTGAGCGCGCAGGAATTTTTGGACCGCGTGGCAGAAAAGTTTGAAATTCAGCCACAAGGCACTGTACAATACAGGCCCGAAACAGCGCACGAATTCAGCATGTTGCTTGACGGGCAATGGTATAAACTCACCGCCAAGCCCGGCACCTTTGACGAAAGCGACCCTGTTGGCTGTTTGGATGTTGAGATTTTACAACGCAACGTACTTACCCCTCTGCTGGGCATTCAAGACCCACGACGCGACAAACGCATTGCGTTCATTGGCGGAATTCGCGGCCTGGGTGAGCTTGAAAAGCGCTGCAAAGAAGATATGAAAGTGGCCTTTGCACTGTACCCGCCATCGATGCAGCAATTGTTCGACATTGCCGACAGCGGGAATGTGATGCCCCCGAAAAGCACATGGTTTGAGCCGAAGCTGCTCAGCGGGTTGTTCATTCATGACTTGGAGTAGCGGATGGAACTTTGCCTTGTTAACTATCGCCACGCAAACAGTGTGCCGCTGAAAAGCATTATGCAGTTGCCTAAAGAAGAGGCGTTTGCATTGGCAAAGAAGTTATATGAAGAAAACCCTTGCCGTGCACACAACCGCTTTGGGCCAAACTTTCATTGGTACTATGAGCACAGGCTACGGACGGAACAGTGGCTGCATGAGCAGTTCATCTCTTTGGGCGGGAAACCCCAAACACAGCACCCATTTTATTTTGTGCTGCATTCCTGTGATGAATTTCGCGCGTTTTATAACATAGGCAAAAAGCTGCAAATTACACTGGTAGACATTGACCGAAGCCACGTGAGCTTTACATTCGGCGATAGCTGTAAGTTTATGGACTCGCCCGACAGGCAAGCGCCTTTCTTGAAAGATCAACTGCTTGCGCACATTGCTTTGCACGGCGATGTTGAAACATTTCTGCGCAACACAAAAGAAAAATATGATTGTATTGAGGCGCAGCTATGGGTTGAGCCAAGGCTGTTCATGCATGATTGAGAGACTCGTAAAACTACAAGATGATGGAGAAAACATATGAATCCCTATAACCCCAAACAAATTGAACCCAAGTGGCAGCAGCGCTGGGAAGAAAGCGGCGTGTTCCACGCAAAGCAGGATTTCAGCCTGCCGAAGTTCTTCGGCCTGATTGAATTCCCCTACCCCAGCGCGCAGGGGCTGCACGTGGGCCACCCGCGCAGCTTCACTGGCATGGATATTATTGCCCGCAAACGCCGCTTGCAGGGCTACAACGTGCTATATCCCATCGGCTGGGACGCCTTTGGCCTGCCCGCTGAAAACTACGCCATCAAAAATAACGTTCATCCGCACAAAATCACACAAAGCAACATCCAAAACTTCACCAAACAGCTCAAAGCACTCGGCTTTAGCTTTGATTGGTCGCGTGAGGTGGACACCACCGACCCTAGCTATTACAAATGGACGCAGTGGATTTTCCTGCAGATGTTCAAGCGTGGTCTGGCCTATAAAAAAGAGATGCCCGTGAATTGGTGCACCAGCTGCAAATGTGTGTTGGCCAACGAAGAAGTAGTGCAGGGCGAGTGCGAACGCTGCCACAGCGATGTTGTACAGAAAAATAAAAGTCAGTGGATGCTGAAAATTACAGAATATGCACAGCGGCTCAATGATGATTTGAATGACGTGAACTTCATTGAGCGGGTAAAAGTGCAACAGCGCAACTGGATTGGCCGCTCGACTGGTGCGCAGGTGAAATTCAACACAACCGCTGGCGATGTGATTGAAGTTTATACTACGCGGCCAGATACACTTTGGGGCGCGACTTATATGGTGTTGAGTCCTGAGCATCCATTGCTGGACAAGTGGGCCAACCGCTTGACAAATTTTGATGCAATTTGTGGCTACCGCAACGAAGCAGCGAAAAAAACCGACTTCGAGCGTGCCGAACTCAACAAGGATAAAACAGGGGTGCGGCTACATGGCGTAGCCGCGATAAACCCCGCCAACGGCGAAGAGATTCCGATTTTCATTTCCGATTACGTGCTGATTTCCTATGGCACAGGCGCCATCATGGCTGTACCGGGGCACGACGGGCGCGACTGGGAATTTGCACGCGCGTTCGGCTTGCCGATTGTTGAAGTGGTGGCCGGAGGTGATGTAGAAAAAGAGCCGTTCCTTGACAACCAAACAGGCGTGATTGTCAACTCCGGTTTTCTCAATGGCATGAGCGTGGAAGAAGGCAAGAAAGCGATTATAAAATGGCTTACCGAGCAAAGCCTGGGCTATGAAAAGATAAACTTCAAGTTGCGAGACTGGGTGTTTGCCCGTCAGCGCTATTGGGGCGAACCCGTGCCAGTGGTGCATTGCCCGGCTTGCGGCATTGTTGCGCTGCCGGAAGAACAGCTGCCATTGATATTGCCGCACATCGACAAATATGAGCAAACGGAAGATGGCCAAAGCCCCCTGGCAGCGCTCACTGATTGGGTAAATACGACTTGCCCAACTTGTAATCAACCTGCCACGCGTGAGACAGACACTATGCCACAGTGGGCGGGTTCGAGTTGGTATTTCCTGCGCTATTGCGACCCGGAAAATACCGAGACGCTCGCCAACAGAGAAGCTTTGGACTATTGGATGCCTGTAGACTGGTATAACGGTGGCATGGAACACACGACGTTGCACCTGCTTTATAGCCGCTTTTGGCATAAGTTTTTATTTGACCAAGGCACTGCCAACACATCCGAGCCCTATCAAAAGCGCACAAGCCAGGGCATGATTTTGGGCGAAGATGGGCAAAAAATGAGCAAATCCCGCGGCAATGTGGTCAATCCCGATGAAATCATTCACCAATACGGGGCCGACACCTTGCGTTTGTTCGAGATGTTCATTGGCGATTTCGAGAAAACCGCGCCGTGGAATTCAACCGCCATCAAAGGCTGCCGCAGGTTCCTGGACCGCGTTTGGGGCTTGCAGAGCAATGTACGAGGCAATGAAGTGCGCGTAGAGCTCGAAGCAGAGTTGCACCGCACGATCAAAAAAGTAATGCAAGACACTGAAAACCTCAAGCACAACACGGCTATCGCAAGCCTGATGAGCCTGCTTAATGTTATATCTGAGTCTGGTCAAGTGACGCAAAGCGAGCTAAAGGCCTTGCTGCTGTTACTCAACCCATTTGCGCCACACATCACCGAAGAAATGTGGGAACTTCTGGGTTTTGGCGGGCGCATCACCGACCAAGTCTGGCCGGAATACGACGAAGCTAAATGCGTGGAACAAACTGTGGAAATCGCCGTGCAAATAAATGGCAAAATCAAGGCGCGGCTGAGCATGCCAGCTGATATTGACCAGGCTGACGCGCTGGCGCAAGCGAAAGCGAACGAAACCGTGGCTGCTGCAATTATCGGAAAATCAATCGTGAAAGAGCTGTATGTTACTGGGCGGTTGATTAATATTGTAGTCAAATAGCGCCACTTGTAGGGGCGGATTTACATCCGCCCCACATTTTAATACAAGGAGTAGTTTTGTATGGAAGACAAGGTCCAGGTAGCGCAAGTTCAAGAGAAAAAGTATGTTGGCATTGGCGAGCAAATAGCCTTTAACTTTTCGGCGTTGTTTCGCGATATGTCCCACGCGCTGTTAAACCAAATTCATACCTTTTGGGTTACTGTGATGGGGTATGATGGTGGCCGCATGGCGTTGCTACAATTTGCTCAGCGTATTTGGGACGGTTTCACCGACCCTGCCGTAGGCGCTTATTTCGACCGCCAGGCTTATACCACTGAAAAAGCGCGGCGCTATTTTAAACTCACGGCGCTGCCAATTACCATTTTACTAGTGCTGATGTTTATGCCATTTCGCTTTCATGCCGACCCAAACATCAACGCCTGGATTCATGCAGGGTTTATCTTCTTGCTTTATTTGCCGTTTGATCCACTGCACAGCTTGAGCGGCACGGCGTTCATGAGCCACTATAACTCTATCACCCCAAATGTGCAGGAGCGCAGTGGCGTGATTGCGCGTTCGCGCCTGTTTTCCAATTTTGGCGGCGCAGCCGTTGGTGGAATCCCCATGATTTTCGGTTGGTTTTCCGACGGGCCGGATGATGTAGAAACCAGAAGAACCATTTTCCTGATAGCTACGCTTGTCATTGGCGCAGCGTTTTTGCTGTATAACCTGTTGATGTACACAAAAGTGAAAGAGCGCATTATGTCGCCACCACAACCACAGCAAAAAATCTTACGAATCTTTCGCGGACTGTTGAAAAACAAGCTGTTTCTTATTCTAGTGCTGTCCACCACTATTCGGGGGATCATCAGCCGTGGCAGTACGGACCAATGGCTGTTTGAATACAATATTGGCAACATCAGCTGGCAAGGCTATGTAAGTCTCATCGGTGGTTTTCCAGCGTTGATTGCCGTAACATGGATTTGGCCAAAGCTGTGCAACTACTTTGAAAAGCGTGACATCATCATTGGTGCAGCGGCTGTGCGGGTCATTATTCGGGCGCTTTACTTGTTCATTGGCACACGGCCGGGTATATTGAACTTAACGGTGCTTAACACCTCCGCGCAGGCAAAAGTGTTTATGACCTCTGTTGCGTTTTTGCACGAGCTCCCCAATGCTATGCATGGGCAGATGTATTGGTCGATGCTGGCTGACAGCGTGGATTACGGCGAATGGAAGACCAGCAAGCGCAACGACGGCGTTGTGTATACTACTGAAGGGCTTATGAATAAAATCATCGGCGCGGTTGGTGCAATGAGCACGGGGTTGATTTTGAGTTTCATCAACTTTGTGCCACAAGCGCCAACGCAAAGCGCGCAAACCATGCGCGGGTTATTTACTGTGCCGCTGGGCATTGAGCTGGTGAGCATTGTGTGTTCCACCATTCCGTTTTTCTTCTACGACCTCAAGCGCGACCAACACGCGAAAATTATACAGGAGCTTAAAGACAGAAACGAGCGGGTGGTATTGGAACAGGAAGCGATGGCGACGCTGCAATGATTTTGAAGCAAGTTGCTCCGCTGCCCCGTTATTATAGATGAATAACATAAAATAGTGACAAATGTCACTACTGCACACAAACGCGTTATGTTATTATAAAAGAACACTATAAGTAAGAGGAGAGCAACATATGAAATTGAGAAGAATTGCGCTGGTGGGTTTGGCGGTAGTAATGGCCTTTGGACTAATGCTCGGGCTCTCAGGCTGTGGCTTCATTATCCCGATTCGAGGCAATGGCAATGTCGTTTCCGTCTACGTCCCCCTCAATGGCACGTTTGACGAAATCGTCGTGGGAGGCTCGTTCAACGTTGTTGTGTCAAGCCAGGCCAGCAACCGAGCGATTCTCCACGTTGAGGAGAATCTTGCGCGTTTTGTTCAGGTGGAGCTGCAGGGCAATACGCTCCGCGTTTCTCAGCCCATCAATACAAGCATTCGCCCTACAAGACCCGTTGAGATACACATAGGCACAGAGATGCTGCGCGGCGTGCGCGTAACCGGTTCGGGCAGCGTGATGGGCGAAGGGCAGTTTGAGGCCGACAATTTCCGAGGGTCTGTTTCAGGTTCCGGCAGCGCAGAGCTTAGTTTTGGCGATGTTAATATGCTTGACATTTCCATCACAGGCTCAGGCCGTTTGGATCTTGCGGGTGGCATAGCAGAGCGGGCAAACGTCACTGTTTCGGGCTCCGGCAGAGCAGACATTGATTTTGACATCACAGACACGCTTGACTTGCGTATCACCGGTTCCGGCGACGTAATGTTTGAAGACGGCATAGCAGACCAGGCAAACATTAGCGTGTCGGGTTCTGGTACAGCAAACTTGCGGCGCTTGGTTACACAGGCCGCGTATGTGCGCGTCACCGGCTCAGGCGATGTGTTTATCACGCTGGAAGAGAGTCTTAATGGCTCTATCGCCGGCTCTGGTGACGTAACGTATTTTGGCTATATTGACGATGCAAACGTAGACGTACGTACTACAGGCTCCGGCCGGGTAAGGCGCGGCAGAAGTTAGGCTTGACCTGGAAAGATAAACCCCCACCAGCATAACGGGTGGGGGTTATCCACATTGTTTAATACATATCCAATGTAATTACGCTATATTTTAAAAACAAAATTTTTTCTCTTTGTCTCTTGCTTTTGCTTGACTCTTATGATATACTATACAAAATAAACAATCAGTCTGCAGAAGGGAATGGTTGCTATGACGAAAGAGGGAAGATATGCCTAAAATGCCTGCTGAATTCAAGGCACAAGCCAAATTTGCAATTAGGCACCCAGTTGTGTGGTGGAAAAGCGCAGACTTGCCCGAGGAACAACTGCGCCCATGGGAGGGTGGCATTCACTTTGCGCAGGCGGTGTTCAACGGCTTTCAACGTGGATTCACCGACATGCGTGGCCGCATTTTTGTGGGCACTGCCCCAGGTTTGATTCAACCTTTAATGAACAGTGGTGCCGAAGTTGTTGGTGCAACTTTTGATGCCCTGACGGATCCACCCATTGGTGTGCACATGGACCAGCGGCAATATGGCGTGGGCATTTTGCGCAAAATCATCCGCTTTCACGCCACCTATGACCCACTGACGCTGATTCTGACCCTGTTTGGCTTTGGGCTTGCGCCATGGCCGCGCCTAATTTCGTGGGTGTTGGTGGGCATGACGCATAGCATCACCCGCACGGCCAGCGACGTAAGTAGCGCAAAAATTTGGGCTGGCATCACACCACACACCAAACAACGTGGCCAGTTGCAAGTATGGCGTTCTGTTGGTGAAACCATTGGTGCCATGTTTTCCGGCATGCCTAATATATTCATTGGATTGCGACATGTGCTGGGGGTTAGCGATTATCAAATCATGGTATTTGGTGCGCTACTGTTTTTGCCCATCACTATCTTCGGCCGCTGGCTGCCCAGCTTTGCCAAGCAGCGCGTAGACTTCAACCAAAAAGTAGATGCTGAAGGCATGACTGACACACACGAAAGTCGGCTGACGTTCCGCGAAACTTTTGCAGTGGTCAAGCACAATCGATGGTTTATGGTGTGGCTGGTGATTGGTTTGCTGCGAATTCTTACGCCACGCAATGACCATATGTTTTTATACCGCTTTCTGATTCGGGAAATCCCGGGCATCACCATTTTTGGGCAGCCTATTGGTGGCGAATTGCTCTACACAATGAAAGACATTGTGTTTGGCTTGCCAGCGTTTTTGATGGCACCGTTTGCGTTGCAAGCGGTGAGGTTCTTCCGTGGGCCGCTCAACTTCATTCGGGCGCACGTTGCGGTGATTGGCTTTACGCACCTGGCTAGCTTTTTGGTGGGCTATCAAACCTTGCCACGCCTGCTATTTTTGTGGACGATGGAGGGCATACGCGGCTTTTTCAACCAGTGGTCTGCCGTGCCGCATAACATCATTGAATATGAGATGTTTGACTATGTGGAATGGAAAACTGGCCACCGTAGCGAGGGCTTAACGCAGTCAGTATACGGCATCATCAACAAGTTGGTGCGCAACAATTTGAATTCGATTGTTGGCGGCGTAGTGGTGCAATGGACGGGCTATTTAGGCTGGGAAACTGAGGCGGAATATCAGCCTGAGCGATTTTTGCGTAGCATTTGGCCACTGATGCACGTGGGCGTGGTGGTGGCCGAATTGTTTGCGATGATTGGGCTGTTGTGGTTTAAGTATCCACGTGACCCGAATGATATTGAGCGCGATCTAATTGAAAAACGCGCATTGGTTGCGGCACAGCAGATAACCAGCGAAACCGACATAGATGAATACGACACCGCAGATCATTATTAATTAACGCGTAGTGAATCTTTAAATCCATAGGGATACTCGAAGCTATCCGAGTATCCCTTTTATGGGCTCAAAATTCAAAATAAAACTTTGGCTCTGTTTAAAATGATCTTGTTGGTTTTTAGACGTTCTCATCGTTACTATAAGTGATGCTAATTGTGGGGTCGTACTTTCTGCCCATTTGATGGCGTGCTTTTCGGTGCTCTACGCTATCAAAGATAATGGAAAAATCGTAGTCCGGCGGGTACAGCTCCGCAGCAGACACTTTGAGCTTGAGCCGATTATGCTTCACGGTTCGCTTCAAACCTTTCACTTGCACAATCACATCTCCCTGTTCGTTGGCGGAGCGATATACGATGCCGATTTCTCCTGTTGGAAGGACAGTTACGCTATCACCAATATTAAACTTTTCTGAGAGGTCAATAACTGACTTTTCGGCTTGTGTGCGCATAAGGAGGCTCTTCGGGGCTTTCATCACAGCGCGTTTGGACGCATTATCTTTCGTTTGCCCGCCATAAACCTCATGATGCGCTCGCTCCAACAGGTGGGGAGCAAGGCCTAGCTGTTGTGCAATGTGCAATGCGCAACTTTCACCGAACATTCCCATTTCCAGCTTATAAAGCGGGCGAAGGTTTTCACGGTCAAAGGCCATCCGCGCGCTTTTTATACCGTTGGACTGCTCTGCATAGGTCTTTACTTGCGCATAATGCGTCGTGACTAGGAACATACAGCTACGTTGCCGTAACTCTTCCAGGACCGCGACGGCAATGCCCATGCCCTCCGCGGGGTCGGTGCCACTGCCTAGTTCATCCAGCAACACAAGGCTATCGCGGCTGGCGCGTTCCAAAATGCTGATGATATTTGTCATATGCCCAGAAAAGGTGGAAAGGTTTTGCGAAATATTCTGACTGTCGCCAATGTCGCACCAATAGCTGTCCTGCATAGCAATATAACTGCCCGCTTCGCAAGGGATGTGAAGCCCACACTGTGCCATCAGAGAGAGCAGCCCTACGGTTTTTACTGCAACAGTTTTGCCGCCTGTGTTCGGGCCAGTAATAATTACGCCGCTTGTCTGCTTATCCATCACAAAATCCAGCGGGATGCATTCATTCGCACCCAGTAACGGGTGGCGGCCTTTTCGGATATCCAGCTTTCGCGCCCCGCCAATTTTCACAGGGTTGGCTTTCATGGCGGAGCTCAGCTTGGCCTTGGCGAAGAGCACATCCAAAACTTCCATCGCTTCCATGTTGCGGCGTATCAGAGGAGAATATTCGACCACCGTAGCGGTGAGTGTGTATAGAATACGCCTTTCCTCGGCATCTTCCTCCATGCTCAGTGCGGTCAGTTCTGCCTGAAACTTTGATATAGCAGTTGGCTCCATGAATACGGTGGAGCCTTTGCCTGAGACCTCAATTACCGTTCCGCCGAACTGCGCTTGGAATTTCCGCTGCACAGGCAGCACGTAGTGGCCTTGACGGATTGCAATATATCCATCTGACAAATACTGCTTGCGGCTTTTGAGTATATGATCCAGCTTTTCTTTGATTTGGCTTTCCGCATGCTCTTTTTTGCGGCGGATATTGCGCAGGCTAGGGCTGGCGTCATCGCGCAGTTTATCATATTCAATACACGATTCGATTTCAGTTTGTAGGGCTGTCAAATTCTCAATGCTTTTGCCATACAAAGCAACGGTTTCACCCGTGACCTCGCCCTTGAATAAATATGTCGCCATACGTTTGCAGGACTGCACAAATCCGGAAACACTTCTTAGCTGTTCTGGTACCAGCATGCTGCCAGCATCTGCCAATGCGATGATTTCATCCAGGTTTTCCATTATCGCTAAAGGCGGCGCTCCAACCATATCCAATAGACTTCTGGCAGAAGTGGTCTCTGCCATTTTGCGTACGCACATATCTTCATTCAAATATGGCGACAGATTGGCGAGCGCGTCTTTTGCCTTTTGGGAAAGAGCGTGTTTTTTCAGTTTATCTATGATAATATTAAATTCGAGTGCAATATAATGGCTGTTCATGGTATTAATCCTTTCACAACCCAAACACCTGTAGCAATAAAAAAACGCAGCTACCCGCTGCGCAATAAAACGAACAAAGAGTGCTGTCGCACTTTCTTTGGTCATTCCGAAAGGCATTTGGGCACACAAAATAAGCAGGAGTATCCTGCTACTTGAGTACATTTACCTATTCGTTCAGACCGACATTCGCATACCTCATATAGTTTCTTTAAACTATCTTACCACAGCCAATGATAATTGTCAAGTGTAATTTTTTAGCTTTGAACGCTCGGATTCGTAATTTGCATAACAGCTCCTGTTTTTAGCCGTTTTGCATTATGTTGTAGCACATCAAGCCCTCTTAATTTTCCCCCAAGTTGTTTTGTTTTTTCCATATCGAAAGAATGCGATAATACGCACAACAACAAGGATATAACGAAAGAACCCAAATTCCAGCATGCACAAACACAATGCTTTCAACATCTCTAAAGGTGACGCTTGAATTTTTTGGGCATATATATGTTGCGAAAAAGCGGTTAAACTTATTATTGTGCCATACAGCGCATATAGACAAAAAAATGCAATCATATAGCCCAAATTTAACACTCCTATGAAAGAAGCTAACAAAATTGTCAAAAAACCAAATAGTTCAACAAAGGGTGCTAATAGCTCGTATATCAGATAATACAAATAGGAAAAAAAACTTACCAAACCAAATTTCTTGTTGAACATCATACGCCGATGTGCAAACATGCTTTGAAACAAGCCCAAATGCCATCTGCGGCGCTGCCCATTTAAGTCACGGAAGGTTGTTGGCGCTTGTGTCAAACACACAGCACTTGGCTGATAACGCATCCGATATTTTACGTTATTATTCCGGCAATAGCCGTGCAATTTCAACACAAGCTCCATGTCTTCACCCAGCGTTTCAGCACTGTATCCCCCAGCTGCAACTACTGTTGATTTTTTAAACAAACCAAATGCTCCAGAAATAATAAGATTACCATTAAATGTATCCATCAACAAGCGACTAGCCAAAAACGAACGATTATACTCTACTGCCTGCATACAAACCAGCAAATTAGATGGTAAACGATAGCTTACTGCTTTGTTATCTTGCGTTTGAACACATTGCGAAATCAGAATCATCCCGCCGGCAGCGATGGTTGTGTTATCCTCAAGCACTGGTTGTACAATTTCTTTTAGTGCATCCGTTTGCAGCTTTGAATCTGCGTCTACACTAATAAAATAGGGATATTTGCAGGCATTAATACCCATGTTGAGGGCATCGCCTTTGCCACCATTTTTTTTGCTGATTAATGTTACCTGAACTTTCTCAACTGTGCTTTCATATACCATTTGTTCTGGTTGGCACGCCAGAACACCCTTAACACAGCGGCTAACTTTTTTCATGCCAAACTCATCAATTAATTTTTGTGATGTATTATCTTCTGAGCCATCGTCTATAACAATAATTTCATAATTTTGATAGTTAAGCGCCAACAGGGATTTCACACTTTCTACAATCGTAACAGATTCGTTGTAAGCCGGAACGAGAATGGAAAGTGGCAAATCCTCGTAATTAAATTTATTTTTTAATCTTATCATGCGTTCGTTTACGTATAATTTATATGCACCGACCAAGACCGAAAAGAGCGAAAACGCTGCAAACACTATCAAATAAATGATATAAAACACGCCAACAAAATAGAGACCTTCACGTAATAAGTCCATTGTTTTTCTCCGTCCATTTTTTTAAAGTCTTTTTCTTTAATATTCCTGTTATGCGCTTTTTTTGTCTTTGTCTCTTTCCTTTGCTAAGTCATTATCATATTGCACATTTTTTGGAGCAGAAAGAGTGCTCTTTCGCGCGGCAGTTGTATCTGTCACTAAGCATAAGTTCAAAGCAGCTGTTGCTTCAATTGCTATGCTGTCTGTTGTATTGGCCAGTTCGGCTAATATTGGGTGTGCTAGTCGATATCTATATTTTCCATAATAGCGGATAATTGCTATGCGCACTTCTATATCAACAGAAGAGTTCTGTAAAACTGGCAAAAACGTTTCTCTGTAGTGTTTTGAAAAGCTGGTGATAAATTGTATCACAGAAACCGTAATACGCTCACTCCAGCAGTGGCTTTTTTTCCACAAATGCTTACCCAAAATTTCTTTGTCACCTTTAAAACCCAACAACTCATTTGTTAAAATATGGTTATGTACAAACAAAGATTTGTCGTTCGTTATTTGCAACGCATTCACTACACCTTGCACATTCCCGATGTTGCAAAGTGCGCGCAAGGCATTCGTACGGCAATGCACGCTGGGATCCTCTATGTATGAAACCAATGTATTCACCAATGGTCCATATGCATCATCTGTTACTTGAGGGAAATTGCAAACAAAATCAGCATAACATGCTCGCTCTACACTCGTTTTTCGACTATAAATTTCAGCAAGCTTTTGAAACGTGCCATGCCTTTTGTTGATGTAGTCCCTGTAAGCTTCAGGGAGTTCATCTTTTAGATATTGCAAAGCACAAGCATATGCAACAAGGTTTTCTGCGTCGCACAAATTTTTTAACAAAAACGTTTCATGCTTTAGAAAGCAAGGTGACTTTTTACCAGAAGCTATAATGGCGTGCTTGCAAAGAATATTCCTCCATTTTTTATTTTTGCCTGCCGAAAATGCATTTTTACTTTTGCTGTAGCGAATGATGATAAAATTAAACATCATCAATGCAATACAGGCCGCTGCAAATAGGCCAACAATAACATAAATTCTAACATCCGAAATCATTTTACTTCCTCCAAAGTTCTTGCATAATAAAATAGGATTGTTTTAAACGTTCATGAATCTGCACATCTCCGTTCCACCCATGTAGTGGGATTGGCGACATCGCAGCCACACTATTTTCTGTTGCGATGCCAATATATATTTCTTGAATATCAAGTCCTTCCACGCCAAAATGTTCAAAATAGTCATCATGCACCTGCATGAGGGAGGGATCATAAAAGTTTAGTAGCATCCACGGCAACCGTATTTCAACCAGGTTTTCACCAAAAAAGAAATCTGCCAGGGAATTAAAATACGTAGAAGCAGGGTCGCCTATGCCATGTGTCAAATTACCAGCACTCCAATATTGCAGCCGTCGCATTTTCCGCGCTTCATCTGTCAAGCGAGAAAAAATGGTGCTCTCAACAACTAGGGTGTTTTGCTGTGCGATAGTGATTGGCACAAACTCTGACTCCCACTGAGGCGGAACCTGCACGAAGGGGTTGCGCCCTGTCATTTCGAAATAAAATCGTTGGTGTGTTGCATGGTAGCGTCGGTTAACCATCAAGCTGCTTTCATGCTCACCCGACAGTCTAAGCAAAAAGTCAGAAGGTCGGGCAAACTCCATGTTGCCAAACGAAGAAGTGCCGGAACGCGGTGTTACATCAATGGGTAAATAAAGCGTGTTTTGCGGGTTAACGCCTTCGCCGCGGAGCATGAGATAAAGCCCTTGGAGGCTATACTGCGCATAGATGCTGATACCGTTATGCGTATGCACGCGGTGAGAGTCATCCCACTCATTAGCGTTGCCATCGATCAAAACAGAACGCGCGTATGCACCTGGATCAAACGCCATTAGTCCATAGCCCTGAGCAACAGATTGCAAGTTATGCCAATATTGATAACGCCACGGGTTGGAAGAAAATGCGGTATTCCAAGTGCGCCGCTCCCATGTGTCTTGCCAGGTGGAGATAAAGCTCCCAGCCCATCCGCGCGCTTCCAATTGTGTGACCATTGTGGCAAGTGCTTGCCCTTGTTGATACTCATTTAACGGTGGTTCGCCTATCCTTTCCGGTGCACGGCTAGTTGAAAAGCCAAACCCTGTTGCGATTACCGGCATACTGTGGTAGCGTGCAAGCAAGTCTAAATAGCCATTATAAAGACAACTGCGGTCCAATTCTTCCAACATTGGTGCAAGCGCTTCCTGCTGACTGAGCGTGAGATAATTTGTGAAATCATCGGTAAAATAGAAAAGCCTGTAGGCTGCGAATGTCCCTGCTGCCATAGCTTCCGAAGGAATAATGTTTTCAGCGTTTAACTGTGCATATTTACGCAGCTGGGTTGCATAAGCCCAGTCATATTCTAAAAAATCGATGGCAGGGTTTGAAATAAACCCGATGGGCCGCTGGACTTTAAAGCGCCTTGTTTCATAGGTTGTGGCACTGTCCATCACCTGGGCAAGCATTACTTCAAAGCGTGTAGCACTTTCGGCCGCACTAAAAAACTCGCCCTGAAAACTTTCCGGCAAATCCGGCTCAAAGTGATTCATAAATGTTATCCTATCCGGATCCCATTCCACGCCAACCAAAAAGCCAACAACCCATGGGGATATATCTGACAAAAAAACCTCAAGGCCCATTCCGCCAAGGAAATGAATCCTGCGGCCATGGATAATATCGATCATTTCTTTGAATGCAGAAGTCAGGCTGTCGTAATCGTAACCATGCACGCCCTGTAAAATGAACAATTGTCTGTTATCTGTTGTGTTAAATGCATACAACGCACTGTAAAAATCCGGATCCATAATAATAGGAATATAAAGTGTGTTGGCGCCCATGGCATAAATATAACTAAACCACCGTAAATAATCATCTACATCAGGTGCAAAGTCCCCGGCAATTTGACCCGGAACAGATGTGCTAAGCTCCACGCCGCGCAACAGAAAGGGAGCTTCATTTCCATTTGCATCTTGGCGCAAAATTGCTTCTCCCTGTGCGCGAAACGCAACAGATATGGGAGCGTTTGGCCTAAAGTCGATAAACAAACTTGTGGAAAAATATGCATAGAACGCTCCGAATGCAACAACTATTGCAACAACCATCGCGATAAGATATTTTAACATGGTAATGGTACCTCCTGATTACTGCAAAACCCATGCCGCATGCCGGGAAGTGTGGCTAAACTGGCGCAGTGTTTCGATGTAATCATCCAGCCATCGCCCTCGTGCTATCATATATTCACGCGCCCATTCCTGGGCTTGTTCAAAACTTGCCGGGTTCACGTCATACCTCGTTACCCCTTCTTCTCTTTGCGCGTCCGTTGGGCGGCGGCGCGCCATAGGGCTTACCTGGGAGGGATCAAAGCTATATCCCCAAACCTCAAAGTTGCGGTCAATGGCACTGCCCAGCCAATCCTCTATCTCTTGCATGTAACTTACAAGCCGCTCTTCGGCCAAAACACCTCTGCGCAGCGTATGCCAGCGGCGTATGACCTGGTCAGTGAATCGAGGACAAATCATTAAGCGGTCAAACCAGCCGCGGTCAGCTAAAAGAAAGTTTTCTGTAGGCATGGGAAAGAAAAAATTGTCCATCACATTGTTAAAGTCCCAAACAGGACCAGCCATCAACAGGCCACGCACATCTTTGTGAAAATATGTAGAGCCAGACCACAAGTCGTTATTGGCAATGAACTCATTAATGATATAAAAGTTCACGAAAGAATTGACATCAATATAGCGTTCATACTCACGCCGGATCCACAAAATATCTGGTGAATATAACAACCGCTCCACGCGGCTGATGCTTCTGGCCACATAGTCACGAACTCTGTCGCTTTGCAAACTACGCCTGGGATATAAAATCTCTATAGTATTGCCACCTTCCAAGCGGTATGTATAAGTAACAAACGTGTTTACCTTTCGCTCAGGGGTGTGGGTGAATGTGTCCAAGCGCGCAAGATAACTTGTAACAGGCATACCTTGCCTATAGCGGTTTAAGTCAACCCTGTTAGGGTTAACTCGAATGGTTTCCATCAGAACATAGACGCCCTGATACTCCCCGTTAAGGACTAGTTCAAAAAATCGAACCTCGGGAACAAAATGCCCTGGGCCCATCACTTCAGCGGCAATGTTCATCCATATGTAATTGCGCATCAAGGTTTTATCTAAAAACGGGCCATGCAGCGCCCACTCCGAATGGGCACTCATGCCAAGTAAGGGTAAGTGATTATCTTCTGTATTTGGCTCAATTAAGCGAATTCGATAGTTCGGCTTGTCGAAAAAACGAGATGAGTTTCCTCGAATGCGCATCATAGCCAAAGATTCGTGTGCCGGGGTGTCGTCCGCATGGTTCCAATCGTCTTGGTTGTCAATAACTAAAACAGAGACTTCAATCTCAGTTTCGTCCTCCGGCGTTGTCACAAATTCACGCGAATATACTCCCATTTCAAATCCTACGGGCCTTCCCGGTATTTCGGCGCCAAAAGTGTTGATCACAATCAATGGCAAATGTGTGCATAAAACATCTTCGTCGCAACGTGAGCAACTGCACAGCTCGGCTTCGCTTGGACGCTCAAGATGTTGATGATAACGCTGGACATCATCGCTGGCCCCTGCAATCACTACGCTTATGATGATTGCTGCAACAACCAAAACGCTAGCCATATAATATATAATACTACGTCTCATGCTCTTAACCACTTATTTCATCGTTTTGAGTAACAACATTTGCATATTCAATGCCTTCTTTTTCATAAAGCAACTGTGTGATGTTTTTTTCGCCTTTGTATGTAAGATCATAGGTTGTGCGACTCATTTCAAAAATAAATTCTACACTGTTTGTCGTTGTGTTTTTCACACGGAGCAAAGGCTTCATCTTAAAATGATTAAACACAAGCCCCTCAATGTCATTTTCCAGGCCTCTGTCAGCTTTGATGATGAGCAGGATTCGA
>Ga0131853_10010517_pt1 | contig 16920 bp, 13 predicted proteins | sample TergutLab28metaG_FD_92764 | JGI IMG/M metagenome (GOLD analysis project Ga0131853, IMG submission 92764) | Labiotermes labralis P1 segment gut microbial communities from Petit-Saut dam, French Guiana - Lab288 P1 (version 2) (version 2) | ecosystem: Host-associated > Arthropoda: Insects >...
AACGGTCATAAGTCCGTAACCGTCCAAAATCGGACACATGTTTATATGAACTTTTTTGATCACAAAGGCCTAGGAAATCACCTCCTGCAGTTATGCCCTAAAGTCGTGAAACACCCTGTATATGCACCCTTTGTGATTCTACAAACATCAACACGATAATCGAGTTCGTTCCAAACTGTTTGTAGCATGTCAGCGGTGATGGTTTCAATAGCGGTTCTGATTCGTACCTTCAGTTCCGGTATACTAACGGGAAGAGGAAGAACATAAACCTGATCCTTGACGTAACCCCATAGAAAGAAATCACATGGGGTTGCATCTGGAGAACGAGGTGGCAAGTTGTTAAAACCCCGACAATCATTTCGAATAACCCTGTACATCACTGATTGTTTTAATATATAACTTTAGTAAGGAACAAGATGTGCTCCCTGAGGATGATCGTGTGATCGAAACATGTAGGAGCGTTTTGTGTGTTTTAATGCAAATTTTGAACTTCTTGAATATTATACACAGGTGTATTGGTTGGTGTGTTTAAATTAAATAAACTTCGGAATGCACGGAGCAACGATAAATATAGTAAAAATAATATATACCTAAAACATGTTTCGATATTCAATAGTTGTGGTTTCTGGGTCCCTTCCTTTGCACGCCTTTGTGTGGGGAGGAGAGTTTTTTTTCTTAACCCTTTGAACAAGTGAAAAGATTCTATAGTTTCATCTGAACTGTACTCCCATGCATTTCCCTCTCGCGAAATACACCGGTGCGGGAATAAAACTCCTGAGTGCCGTCGAAAACCAGCATGATCATCTCTTTAAGTTACAGCCCTTTCTTGTCTTGCAGTTTTGTGACTGTGAACTGTTTGTTTCACAACTTTTCTCTTTTATTCTCCATAATTACTTGCTGTAAGGTCACGGTGTGAGGTCGCTGTCTCATGAGAAAGTCTAATTCTTGTGCACGGAAAAACAGCTAGATTTCATTAAGTTTCCGTTCTTAAGGGATCATACCCCCGTGTGTGCTGGTGTATAGTTACACACATTTAGAAGGGGTATAATTCATCTTCGCTGTCAAAGGAATCCAACGAGATAAACCGCAAAGATACGTAATCACATGTAACAGTTTTGTTGGGGGTGGGGGTGCTTTTGGACTGCTTGACCCACTACTTATAAGTTGACATGACGTAACGGCCAGCAAGACTCGGAATCTTTATCTGCACTGCTGTGACAACTACAGATCTGACAATTATATCTGATCCTCATGTTCAATGAAGCTTTCCGCTTTTATTGTAAGCATCTCGACGTATGATGACTAGTACCAAGAAGGCCTTTCTTTACATACGTATATTCTGTATACACGCCGATCGTAATGGCCGCGCGGTCTAAGGCGTTGGTCTGCGGCCGCTTGTTTCCTGGGATTGTGAGTTCGAATCCTGTCGGCGGGCATGGAAATATCTGTTTGGAGTGTTGTGTGTTGTGAGGTAGAGGTCTCTGCGCCTGGCTGATCCCTCTTCCAGAGGAGTCCTACCGCCTGCGGCGTCTCTGAGTGTGATCGTTAAGCCTCGATGGTATGGAGGATCTGTCCCACTAGGGGCTGTTGCGACATGGTAAGAAAAAATTCTATACGCACATTATTCACCTACACTTTGCTGGGTTGTAAGGTACTGGCGTTTCTATTGGGCTGGTCAGTAGGAGGGATTTTTATAGTGACGGCTGAATTTGCGGTTGATGAATTACAAAAGACAAAGTTGAATTTTGTAGTGACGACGACTACAGTAGAGTTCCGGAGTATTGTTAACATTGTTGTGACCTTACCGTCCTGGAATCCCACTGTGAAGATGGTAATTGTTAATGATCAGAGATGTATAGGCCTAATTCGGGAAGTTGTAAGCGTTCGTTGACATGTGAACAGAAGGTGTTGTATCATGCTTGGGATTGGTAAATGAATTCAAATTTGAGTGTAAAATCCTTCACTTGTGGAGATATCGTAGCGGACGTCGGTAGAGAGAACACGTCACTTTGTAGTGGATCTTAAGGGAATATGAAAGGTTGCGGGCTGATTTCATGTGGCTGAGGATAGACTTCAGCGGTGTTTGCTGGGAACACGGTAGTAAAACTTACTGTCTCGTTATGCACAAAGAGGTTTCTTTTATCAGTTTAGCGATTTTCATGAGCAGTACTCCTGTTTTATTTGCCTTTTACCCTTTCTCCCTTCATATGTTTGTGCGTGAGGCGGGTTGTCTATATACTTTCTGTTTTTTCCCCCTATTTCCAATAACCGTGGAAGTTTTCTTTACATATTACAACAGCGGTATTTGTTTAGGCTCTCACATTGGTGACAGGAATGTGCTGTCTTTGTTACGTTATATGGCATGTTTCGGAGGAAGAATATTTGAAACAGAAACCAATAAAGGGTCGATTAGAAAATATTACGCTTCTTGTTTCCATTCCATTTTCTCATTTTTTTTATAACGAAAACTTTGTCTTAGTCTTAACTACCTGATATTTTCCGGTGTAAGTACGTTTCCTTTTAATCCAGGTTTCTTTTTTAGCTGGTTGCGTTATCTGTCGCGAGCTGGAAATATTTAATGGCTTGGGGGGGGGGGCGGGGCGGGGGGGGGGTTTCTTTGGTATTTCTTAACCCCTTTAAGGAAACTCCGGAATAGTGTCTCGAAATAAACGACGGTCGCTATCATGTACGTTGTTTGGAATTCGTTATTCGCCATTCATGCTACGGTGCTGTAGTGCATAACCTCAGTAATTGAAAATCAAGTATAAACACACAAATAAATACGTAAAATAGACACGGATGTGTGAAGCAACCATGTTAACAGGGCTGCATTAAAGTGACGGTTATTGCATATGGTTATCGCTAGACCAGGCCGTTTACAGCGGCGGGCATGTTTACATTTATGCTCTACAGTTTGCCGTTTTGTTCGGTAGCTTTGCTGCTTATTGTGCCAGAAGTACAAACGTGTGCTCTAGTGAAGTCCAAACCCAACTGGACCAACTGACCAGATGATGCTAAACTTATTTCTTTTTTTACTTCATCAACTCATCCGTTTCCCTTTTTAATCCTGTATGCTTTATTTGCAATTTCTCTCTGCCATTATTATTTCATTATTTTTTTTTCTTCCTTCCTTTTCTCACCCTGGACGAGTAATTTTGTATGATGTGTTCAGTTATAAAACTATACAAATGCAAGTGTGACATACACAGTATTACAGTCTTGTGTTACTCCTGCTTGTTTCGAAATATAATTTTGCTATCTTCACGGAGTTAAATTGTATGCCGAAGCACGTAGGAGTAACGGCAGATTGTAATATTGTGTATGTTGAAAGTGCATTTTAGTTAGTTTTCATAAGTGAACATTTTAATAAACGGAATAAGTATTTTCCAAATTGGTATAATTTTTTGGCAGAATTTGATACTACCACTACAGCTGCTGTTGCTACTGCTGTTAATGGTAAAAGGTAAATCAGTCCCATTACAGGCCTGGACAGGACCAGAGGGTTCCAGGAAGTTAAGGTTCCCAGATTTCGAGACAACGGCACAGGATGGTGGTAAGGTTGTCGGCCTTACGCACCGGCCGCCTTTACCCCCAGGAAATGCTCTTGGTACTCATTTCTGTTAGAGGTTGAGTCGACCCCAGGGCCATAGTGCGATCGGAGGGATTTTATGTCAATGAAAAATCCACTGACACCAGCTGGGATCGAACCAGCGACCTTCCGATTTGTAACACAGCACCTTAACCACTGTGCTACCGCGGTGCTAATGGTGGTAAGGTGATGTTAAAGAGTTACATAATTTGCGCTACTCGCAGTTTTGGTGGGGTGAGGAAGTACAGCCGAAATAAATGAGCTCAGGGTGTATTACATATGTGCAAATGTTTTGCGTGAAATGTGATTTGAGAATCTCATGTCAGAAGAGTCACTGACGTTGATAAAAGACTGGTATTAACCCTTCAGCGCCGATGTAGGAACACTGTATGGATGTGATAATCCTCCACATGTCGCCGAATTTCGGTGGGCCTTACTGTCGTGAATGCATTTACTGTCACTACGACTATAATCCCCCCCAACCCTCTTCCCCCCTTCTATCTTAGGCATTAGTGGGAATATGCCCCCCCCCCCGCGCGCGCGCCATGAAAAGTAAAGAGGAGGAATCTTTTGGATTTCTGTGGATGTGAAGTGTCTATCAGTAATGTAGTCACACACGCATCAGATTGCTTATTTATTGATGTACAGGGTTATTCGAAATGATTGTCGCGGTTTTAACAACTTGTCATACACAATACACTTGTGATAGCAGTATATGTTTTTTTTTTTTATTTAATAGAACAACACCCAAAATTTGTGTTACATACCTCACAGGTGCTCTATGTGTGCACCTTTTGTGATTCTACAAACATCAACACGATAATCGAGTTCGTTCCAAACTGTTTGTAGCATGTCAGCGGTGATGGTTTCAATGGCGGTTCTGATTCTTACCTTCAGTTCCGGGATACTAGCGGGAAGAGGAGGAACATGAACCTGATCCTTGACGTAACCCCATAGAAAGAAATCACATGGGGTTGCAACTGGAGAACGAGGTGGCAGTTGTTAAAACCCCGACAATCATTTCGAAAATTGATATGGTCACCCCCCCCCCTCCAAATGCCTGCCTATCAGCCAACCAAATAAAAAAAAACGCTAGAATGTAAACTAAATTAGAAAATAAATTAAAATTTTACTTTGCCCTCTGTCCCGATTAATCAAAACACAAATAATCCGCCAGCTTGCTGAACGGGTCAAGATTTATATAGGCCTGTGTTAATCCAATTACTGCAAAAAGAAGGTGGAAGCTTCGTGCCTTATAAACATGTTCATAAATTACATGCACTGGAGCTTTGCGGCCCTGCGGGTGGCGTAGATTTGTGGGCATGGGATGACTTAAAGACCGTCGTCAGGCGTCGTGCATTCGTGATTAAAACATAAAATACCGGCCTTTTTTTTATCTTGCCGTATGCATCTGTTGTAGTAACGCTCTTAGGTTTTTCTGTTTCTCTGCTTGTGTTTATCTTAAGTAATAAGTGAAACTGAAACAGTTTATTACGGCGGCTTACGCTTGTAAATCTAAACCAGTAGCAGTATAATGAAAATGTTAGGCTGCTTGATAACTGAACAACAGAACATGTACCACGTGAAAACAACAATTTAATTGGTTGTATGACAGACACCTTTTCGTGGAGGTGTATGTGCATGTATGTGATTTGCCTGTGCAGTGAACATTGTGCTCTCTGTGCGTCACGAACTGACACAAGAGAAGCAGTTTAAGAGGAAAGTAGTGGTTGAGTTTCGGCCGCTTTGATGAAAGTTCTTGCGAATGACTTGAGAACAGTAGGAGTAACACGGAACATTTACAAAGTGATCCGCAAGAGCGGTATTTCCTGCGGGAATTTCCTAACTTGTTCCATTTTTTTCTGTTTTTTACTTCCCTTCTGATATCACCACCACCACCACCACCCCTTTTCCCTAAATTTTCTTTCTTTCTTAACCTCTTAAGATTCTCTTTCTCTGTCTGTCAGTTACTGTCCTGTTTGTGACGTTATGTGCCCACTAACAGTGACCATTCGTCAAATACATGTGGAATATTCCTATTTTTCTTCGAACCTGATATGTCTGATTCGTTGTGGGAGGCAACTGACTTTCCGAAAACCAATTCGACTCAGCCAGAAGGAGAGTCGTGTGCATTTCATGCGACGTGACGTAGTCGGACACAACATTGGGCACAGGAACGCCTTCTGAACATTTCAGTAATACACCAGCCAAGTGACACACAATAATCAGACTTGTCCGCTGTGGAGAATGGACGGCGGACTGACAGTTACGAGTCTTCGGTAAACTCACGTGCAAAAGACGCTGTCTGCCGTTTTGCATACGTGTTGACTTCGATGTTCTTTTATTTGCGGTTAGAAATCTGTATTTGCTACTCTGCTCGCATGACTGTTACCTCATTGTATGGATTAAGAAATTAGAACCTTATGCCCAATTTCGTTAAGTCGTGGGTACTCCAGGGAAGGTATCAGCCTTAAGTTACATATTGCAATACCACGTATTTTGTGTAATTGCGAAGGTAATGAGATTATTTTTTAACTTAGCTGTAAATAGGGCTTATGTCCTGTATTCGGCCCTTCCGTAGAACACTTAAGGTGTCACTCTTTGCTTGTTTTAATTCTCACATTTGGGCTTGTGTTTTCATGTTAAGAAATTAAATGTGTTGAGAGTTCGTGGACTTATTCTTCGCCATTCCATCAGGAGTTACATTTTCTGTCTTAATGGGGTTGGAACGGAAGGGTGAGGATGTAAAACAGGTGACGATGTTTCGAGCTACTGTGCTCTTTCCTACCAAAAACTTCTGTAAATTCGTGAGTTATGGTGTGTATGTTTTTGTTGTTGTTTGTGTGTTTGTATCGCTCACGGCCATGACTTTGTTATAATGTCTGTTCCCTGTATAAAGCCAAGTCCCTTCTGGCTGTACTAACTTCAAAACCACAGATGCATTTACTTCTACGATATTAAATTCATATAAAAGTACAGAAATCTCTTGATGCCCTAAGTGGGTTTATGACTGAATTTAAGCGCTTGTTTGTGGAAGGAGATTAACCTATATTTTTTATCGTGCTGTTAAGAAAATAACAGCCTTATCATTTTTTGTTGGCATTTGTGAAGTGGGGAGTATAATCGCAGTTTTAAGAGCACAGTGCTTGGCTACGTACTGTCTTAACCCTTTCTCTTCTTTACATCTTCAACAACATCGTCTTACGAATTTCAGATGTCGCAGACATTAATCGCTGCTAAAACAAATGAAACAGTACATCGACTGTCACAGCTGTTATTTAACGTGTTGGAGATTATCTCATTGTGGTTCTAATATTTAACTTTTTAAAGCCGTGCGGTTTCTGTATTTACCGCCCATGTTAACATTAAAAAATTCTACATTCTGCCCCCAGTGTGTTCACGTGTTTTGTACGGATATCAGAGCAGACAGCGAGGTTTGCTGTGTGCATTATTCAGTAATTGGTTTTTATAACCGACAATGCAGGTGCTTACTGTGCGGTACGAACTGGGTCTTTAAACAGCGGATTACGTTTCGTGGTTAGTGTTAATAAATAGTAAAATGCCATCTAACGAAGTTGTGTAATACACAGTTGAGTTAAACGGTATATGACTGTTTATTAGACAGTTATTTTTTTTTTAAAACATTCTTAATGTCTAAAACGTGCTGCTTGTTTCAGATTTATTTCGATAGTTTTCAATTGTACTGGAAGAATTTTAAGTCTAAGCCCCTTTTTCCACTTTAAGTAACGTTATGTGTGTATAGAAATGGCTTATCTGTCCTTTACTTTTGATGTTGGTGCTTGATGATGCCTTTACGAAAACAAAGGCCGAAACATGCAGCACTTTTTAGACACTATAAAGATATTAAAAGGTAAAGCAGTCCCGTTACAGTGCTGGAGTGGCCCAGAGGGTTCCAGGAAGTTAAGGTTCCCAGATTACATGACAACGGCACAGGATGGTGGTAAGGTTGTCAGCCTTACGCACCGGCCGCCTTTACCCACAGCAAATGCTCCTTGTACTCATTTCTGTTACAGACTGAGTCTACCCCAGGGCCATCTATAAATATATTATTTAATAAATAATAGTTGTCATTGACGGCCTGTTGTTTTATTTCTTTCGTCTCATAGCGTAAAATTTATTCGCTGCATTTGATAGTTTGAAAATAATTTGGTTCAGTAGCCTGTACTGAAATAGCGGACGTGTTGTAGTGGGATGCGTAAATACAGCACCGTGAAAATAATGCAAAGGCTTCGACCCCAGAGTAGCGGAGCTGATAGCTCGAAAATGTGGCGACCGAAAATCGTAAAGTGTTCTGTAGCTGATGTTGCAGCTTTATTCTGACCCTCCGTCGGTTCATAAATACTGCAGCTTATGTACCGCGTGTGGTTTATGTGCTAATTTCGGAAGTAAAGGAGCGCAAGCTGACTGTTGACTCATTTTGAATGGTAGATTTAAAGGAGAGGCGGTAAATATTTTCGAAATTGTAGTTAACATGTTTTTTTTTTAATTCTCCCTTAGTACGCATGGGCCTGACATTTTTATTGGTGCTTAGTTAACTGAATGCTGCTGGTGTGTTGATTGCTTGTTTTGTTATTTCGCAGGTGAGTATTTGTTGTGAGCTGCGAGGTACAGCAAGTTCGCGGTAACCTTAATGTGCATGTTCGGTTAACCGGTAAGTATTATAACCTGTTCATTATGACGCAAGAAGGTTTGCATTTTACAGCATGTAAATCCCTCATTTTTAATATAGGTCTGTATATGTATATATATATATATATATATATATATATATATAAACGAGTGTATGGATCTATACCTCCATTCCTGTATACGCCTTCTTAGTGTTGTTCTTAGTTAAGCAAAGGGGCGACCTGATATGCATATATGTATTATATATACTGCATTTCCCGCGTTATATAAAACCGTACAGGCAGTAATGCGCATTCTGTAATTAGCAAGGTCTTTTTGTTTATTTAGTAGTATACTTAGTTCGGTGTAGAGATGCAGCATGATTTTTTGGGACTCTTTACTGTGAAAAAAAAATCGTCTTATGGGGCGGAAAATACGATATATGCTTATTATAATATGTTTGTGATTACGTAAGAAAGTTTGGATAATTTAAGGCCGTAAGTCCTTGGTTGTGAATATGTAGGTTGCTGCGTATAAATTATTTGTGTCTAGGGAAGCCTGTTGGTGTGCGTGGTGGTAGGACTACCTGCAGGTCCCCGAATAGATAGATAGGCGGACTGCGGTCGACATTTGAGGCTTGATTTCTCCGCTGTGAGGCCCCAGGGTGATGAACATAGTTCCTGCAATAAACAGACCTGCTGTCAGTTCCAGGGCGAGCGGACTGCTGCACACACACACACACACACACGCACACACGAGCCCTACAGCTCGATCAAGATTTGACACAGGCACACCTTATCATTTCTTTCACGCATTATCTGCATTTTTGTTAACCGGCGAAATGTAAGTTCTGGGATGTGGTGACGTGTATACCGATGTAAATTTGATGATGTTTCGGAGGAACATTTTACTTACATCTTCAGGCTGAAATGGAACTGATGTTGTGGGGAAACGTCTGGCGAAAGAAACCGATTCTTTGATATTGTAGAATAAGGGGCAGAAACAGGTCGAACTGTTTATTCCCCACTATACCGAGCCCTAGAAAGAAGTTCTGTGGATGATGGTTACTGCTGGACTGTTTTCAGTCCCTGTCTGTTGTTCCATTTCTTAGCCTCCTCCTAGTCTACTTCGCTCAGCCAAAAGCGCATGTCGTTAGTAAAGGTCGTCACTAAACGAATGGCTAGAGAGCTTGAAGGATATACAGGGTTATTCAAAATGATTGTGGGGGTTTTAACAACTTGTCATACACAATACACTTGAGATAGGATCATAAGTTTTTTTTTATTTAATAGAACAACACTCCAAGTTTGTGTTACATACCTTACAGGTGCTCTATATGTGCACCCTTTGTGATTCTACAAACATCAACACGATAATCGAGTTCGTTCCGCATGTCAGCGGTGATGGTTTCAATAGCGGTTCTGATTCGTACCTTCAGTTCCGGAATACTAGCGGGAAGAGGAGGAACATAAACCTGATCATTGACGTAACCCCATAGAAAGAAATCAGGTACGAACTTACGAATCAGAACGGCCATTGAAACCATTACCGCTGACATGCTACCGACAGTTTGGAACGAACTCGATTATCGTGTTGATGTTTGTAGAGTCACAAAGGGTGCACATATAGAGCACCTGTAAGGTATGTAACAAAAACTTGTAATATTGTTCTGTTAAATAAAAAAATACATATACTCCTATCTCAAGTGTATTGTTTATGACAAGTTGTTAAAACCCCGGCTATCATTTCGAATAACCCTGTATATGGAAGCGTGCTAGAAGGGTCACAGAACAGCTGGAGGGAAGGGGGGAATGGCTCCTTCCATGCGGGTTTCGTTCCTTGGCCTCGGTATAGCAAGTGGAATTTTGAATACACCGGAACCCTAGAACGCATCACTCCGGCGGCAAGTGACAGTAACACTTGTTTAACTTTTATTAAAATTGTTATTGCTGTAATCTGGACGCTGTTCTCATTTCGCTGGTATCACTTGGGGTACAAGAGGCAGTGGTTCTCTGAAATTAATCGCTTGGGTAAAATGCTAAGGGAGAAAGATACTTGGGGTGGCGGTTTGCATGCCTGTGTTTTTTGTTCTAATTTCTTCCTGAGGGGTGAATTAATAGGTTAGCTCAAAACATTAACGGTTTAAAGAGAACGTTTGGTTGTGTGACACGTTCTCGGCAGACCCGGGGCCCGCCTGGTAATTGGTTCGAGTGGCACCGACCACCCCTTGGTTGTAACATTTGCATAATTAGACCATTAGTAGCTTCAAAAAATAACGCGCATTACGCCTTCCTTTCTTAGAAGTTTTTGTTATGTCGTGTATCCATTGCGCTGACACTGTGGTAAAGAAACCGAAGCTTCAGCAGCGCTTGATTTCATCGTATCCAGAGAGGTTGCACACCAAAATTCTGCATGAATTGTTAACGTCGAACCTAGTAACATTCCCAGCCTCTCTTTGCTCCCTAGAGTGCACTGTTATAATATTACTAGGTGAAATACGCTATTCCTCGTTCTGAAATATTGTGATTTATTTGACGAGTCGTCCATTTTTTCTTCGTCCACATAGTTTTTTTTTGGGACAATTTGCCTTTCATACACTTGTTACTATGAGGGTCTAACATAAATGGCAGGAATTGTACTGCACGAGTCGGTTTCAAATACAGCTTTAGGATGTCTGTCTTCTAGGACCTAGAAGATGGCGGAGGGATAGACTCCAGTTGCAATGTGATGGTACACGGTGACGTAGGGAGGGGAAGTGAAGGGGGAAATAGGCGAATAGAGCGGGTAGCCAGTACCCTTCACTCTACCTCGGAACATGGTGTATCCAGCATTACTACCGCCGATGCGCACACCTTGGCTGCCAGTAGTCGACTGAACTGATCCCCCCCCCCCCCGGGCCGATTTAAATGATTTCCTCCTTTTTGCCGAAAGACGAAATCTGGTTTCTGCGCGTGTGCCATCACATTTCAAGTGGCATGTACCTCCTGACGTAAATTTAAACGGAACGTGTGCCTACTTTGTAGTTCGTGGCTGTCTTGCTGTTTTATTTGGGTGTGTAAGCCGTACGACACTTCGAAGGGAAGTGCGTAATGTAGATGGAGGGTGTTTTGATTACTGTGGAAAATATGTGGATTGAAGAGATATGTAGTGGCATGAGGAACATTGCGTGAGGAGGGGATTAACAATTTACATTTAAATCGAGAAGTTTTAAGTGCATTTGGCGTGTAACGTGCAATGGACAATCGAGAAAGCAAGCGTAATTTTCGACGTAAAATATTAATATGGAAGGTCACTTGGAGGGTGTAGGCTTAAGTGGGAAGTTATTGTTAGGCCTAAAAGTATGAATTAAATTCAGCTGGGTCAAGTCCTCTTTCTGTGGCGCCCGCGTGCGCCAACAAAACTGCGCGTTCATGAATAAGAGCAGGGACGGCCTACCTTACAAGTTATTCAGTTGACTCAGTTGCCTTTCAGAGAGTATTATACGAGGTGAACTTCTCGAATTTCATTAAAGCTTGTAGCTCATCTATTAACTTTGTTGGTTAGTCAGTTTACTTAAAAGAATTATAACAGGATATTAAAATTTCTGGTATCTTACCGTGAAATTTCCTGGGAACGTGTAATATTTACTTCATATTCCTTCCATGACTCATAATATCGAAAAGCACCGTACATGAATACACCTTGTTCAAAATAATACATTTATCGTTGGCAGTGGCCTTTCTCAGAACAATTTTTGGAGCCTTATAGTAATGTTTACGTGCAAAGAAAGGATGATGTAACACGTCGCTGACGGACCTTACGTTACCGAGCTAGGATTTCGCAGTGCTCGTACTGAAGATTATATATGCGCCCAGTACTAACAGGAGATACGTGAAATAAAAAATGAAGAAAGCAAGGAAATGGTTAAGAAGCAACAGCGATTCTGAACAACGTGACGTGTGAACGTATAGTGCTTCTTTAGTTAGCGAGTCTTTTGTGAAGCTTTTCTGCTCTTTGGAAGGAGGAGGAGTGGGGAGAGGAAGAGGAGGAGAAGGAATTATTTACATTAAAATCCTTATTTCATAAACTCGTGGTGTCTTTTGGTTTAATATTAAGAGATGGCTCTTAAATTGCTAAATAAAGTAATATCTCCATTAAATGTGCAGTTATTACTGTAATAAAACCTGCATAATGAAGTTTATTGTCAGTGCGTGCTGGTGATGTTACGAGTTTGTAAATGTACAACCCGCAGCTGTGAAGAATATTAAAGCAGTTTGTGTTGTCGTCCTCTTGGTATATTTTGTATCCGAATATCTCAAAGGTCTCTGCGTCTTGTTTCATCCCCCCCCCCCACACCACACCACACCGCCACACACTCACAGCCTTCCGACTTATCATTTCCCCTAGCAGCAGTACTGAGTTACTCGAAACTATGTAACTTCGCTACCCATGTTAATTTCCTAGAACGTTTGGGGTTCAAAACTCGAGTCTTAACTTATTATACAGTTGAATATTCTATTACCCAACGGTAATGATCGTTTTCTGTGCTTCGAATAATTCGCAGGCGCATGCTTGACGGCTAACAGCGAGTTTACTTGGCAGTATACTTATAGATAACTGATATATGTAGACTTAATTAAGCCTTCGAAGACACCTGCGTGCTTTCCTGCCTCTGTAACGGTCTGTCTTAACGAACGAACCACCAGGCTGTCAGGAGAAGGCCTCGATCCGGTATTTAGCACTCTTCATTCATGCTCAGAAGGCCTAATAGTTTGAATCTATTTCCGAAAACCAGAAGGCGTGGATTTGTACCGCCACTCCCTCATACACTTTTAAGGTGTGCAGAGGAACACGCTTACCTTTACAGAATTGGCTCATAGAATCGGCTGTTCGGAATGTCTTCGTGATTTTCTGAGGTCTTGTACACAGTCTTTGGCCTAATTATTTGCAGCACGTTACTACCGCCTCTTTCCACGAATTTTTCATTTCATCCTTAACAGATAATCCAGTCTTTTCGACGCTGCATTTTCTGTGTATTTGTACAATGTTTGTCCAAACATCTTATGTTTTGATGTTTTGCTGACCTTGCATCTCAGTATATTTATCTTAGTAATTAACCAACTTGATGTACAAATTCTTGTTTTATGATAAGTTTATTGTATACCTCTACATTGTGCTCATCATCAGGAGGTCAAAATTGTATTATACCGCATCTGGTAGCGTCACGCTGAAACAAGTGAGTGGTCTAAAATTACTAAAATATAATTCTATAAATATGGACACCTAGTAGTAAAATTTATGTATGAGTTTTTCGGGTACCCATATTTATAGAATTGTAGTTTAGTAATTTTAGACCATTCACTTACTTTAGTGTGATGATACCAGATGCTGTGGGTGGCCGTCCGGTGCATCTGTACACCGGACGGCCACCTACTGAGTGTGATGATACCAGATGCTGTTTAATACAATTTTGACCCTCTGATGATGAGCACAACAGTGCTCGAAACATGTAGAGGCATATAATAAACTTATTATAAAAAAAGAATTTATGCGTTAAGTTGGTCATTCACTAAGATCTTCTTATGTGTCTTCATAGGTCTGCTTCATGGTACACGAAATGTTCCAAAGATGACAGCTATTGAGCAAACCGATACCCCATTATAATTAATACATCAATCAACACATGCACTTAAATACAATTTATGGCAAGTATTGACTTTCACGTATTTCGTCTCAGGGCTGCCATCCTCAAGGAGTCTTTCAGATCAAAGGAATACAAGCCCAACACGCGAATTAAGGTGTGCATCGCCCTGACTGGCATGATTTAAAATACAGTAGGGTCTCGTTTTACGACGGGGTTTACGTTCTCGAATATTTGGTTGTAAATCGAATCGTCGTAAGACGAGTACAATTTAAATGGTTTAAATTGAGATAGGTTCATGGGCCAAACAAATTATTCAAATAATTTTATAATTTACAGTATTACTTTACACTATGACATACAATTTTAATTTAAAGAATTAGGTATATAGAAAATTACAAATAATTGAAAAAATCAATCGAATCACTTTTTATTTTGTTGAAGAAGGCCCAGGCCGTGATTCAGAAGACATCAAGAAAGAATGTAACGTCAACTGTTTTGATTTTTTCTTCTTTTCTGTCTTTTTGATGGACGTCATGGGTGGAAAAATTACAATCATCTTAAAAGAACTGCACTAAAACAGAATAAGAAGAAACACATGAACACCGCAAAAGAACTAGAAGCACACTGAGCAGAGAAAGAACGCTTGAGTTGCGACAGTGATGCACCACAATTCGGGAGTGATCGGTCCGACTCGACAAGTGTCGTAAAAGTGAGTCGTCGTAGAACGAACCGTCGCCAAATGAGAACCTACTGTACATTTTAAAAAATAGTTTTATTTTAAGGGCATCATCTGCTGTTATTACATACGCCATGCTAATGTAAGATGTATATTTCCGAAACCACACGTTTTTATTAGCTGTTGTGTTTACACATAGCGTGAAAACATCTATATCTGATCTCAAAACGGCAAATAAAACCAGACGCAAAGGACAGCGTGAGCTTCGCAAACCGGACATCTACTGCATCGCGTGGAAAGCATTAAAGTAAGCTCATGTAATGTGACTGATGTCGCTATTGTGTAAAAAAAGGCGACTAACTGATGGCTATTTAACAAGTAGGTCCAATCGATTTATCGATTAAGACCATCCTACATGTATAGGTACACAAAATACCTTTTCATGCCCTGTGCTCGGGTCAGTGAAAGAATTAACACGAATCGTAGGAATTTATGTTAGCTGTCTGCTTTCTGAATCTGGCTACCTCCCTTCCATCAAAACTGATAAAAAGGAATGCTTATGGACTGAGTGAAAATACAAATGGGTGGAAGAAGACAAACAGAGGGGAGGCTGTTGGTAGGCTGACAGGTGTTAATTGTTTCTGTGACCGTGGGGTAGAACATTTAATTTAACCCAGCTCGTTAAAGCAAGATCCCATATCTTATTCGCTCACGTGATATTACCATCAGTCATACGTAATGTGGGTTTGTAAAGTTCATTGAAATTTAACCCTTTGACGCATGACACTGTTCTCATTGGTATTTAAGAATTACATTACGACCTCATAGTAAACACACTGCTTCTACAACGGGTTGATGTGATTTATGGAAATAATTGTTGTGTTTTGTGATAATCAAATTGAAGGACCTAGATACATGTGATGAGCAAAGTGCACAGTTTTTGAATGTTAAATCTGGTGGTGTGTATAGTCAGCGCTGTGCTTTTGGAAGGGTCAGTGCGGAACTCTGATGTTCGTCAGTTCGTGCATGTAAGTACATTCTCATTGTGGCGATATTTCTTTTTAGGACTGAATATATTCGTGTTAATATTATATTTGTATAAATACCTTTGTGCATTTTGTCTTTACACCCCAGTGCGTGCACTGTAATTGGTATGTGACTGAGTGAGTGATGTAGGTTAGATGTAGTTAGAAACAGAGAGACTAGAATTTCGTGACATGCACGAATGCTGTTTGTGAATTTTCTGTGTTCCGAGCACGTCTATACTAGTGACCAGAGCAAGCCTGAAGTCGTTTTAGTTCATGTGGCATTTAACTGGTATAATTTTAACCTGAACACGAACGTTATGTGTGTTACCAGTCCTGATCCCATGCTGACATTTATTACCTGTCCTGACATCTATTGACCCAAACCATTATAAGGCAGTTGTAATTCTGTATACCGCATCCTTTAACCGCAGCGAAGCGTTTAACTGTATTCCTTCAGCATATTTTTGTATGTTTGGTTTGATTGTAAACAAAGGCATTAACAGTTTTAGTGCATATCGTTATGGTGTTGACGAAGGTAATGTACACCCGACGTATTTTGCGTGGATTGAAGTTTGGGGAGGGGGGGGGGGTTGTTGACGAATATCGCAGGCTTGGCGTCACGACGTTATGTTGATAGGTAGTTACCGACGTACGGGAGGAGTTTGCTGCCTCCATCTTCCCGGTAGTTCAGGAAGAGTGGTACGTTGTACAGTGTGTTTTCTTGTATTGAATATCTATATTATTTACGGTCCTTCCCGTTGCGCTGTATATGCAAAGTTGCTGACAGCCGTCTGACAATCCTGGTTAATGGAACGTAATAGCAGCTACATGTTTCGGCTGCTGTTAAGCCGTCTTCAGGCTGTACACAGCTATGAATAATGAGAGAGAAAGAGAGAGGCTTACCAACTGTATTCGTAATATAATAGTAATAATAATAATAACAATATTTATTAACTGCAATTCGGTTGTCACCCGGTGGCAGTGGTTATTTTACATGTATACAAAATATGAAATTGGTTACTAATAAACTTAAGTCGGGAGGGCTACATGAGAAGCATGTAGTAGCAACTTGGAATGTTGGGAACCATCTCAGCATTTGCTTTTAGGCACAGGGTAACCAAGAAAAACTGTGTCGAGGTGGCCGGTCGCAGGACCTTCCGAGTACTGACTTCTAGCCAGGAGTCCGTCATCTAAAGTAAAAGCAACAATACACGCGTAGTACTACAAATACACATAAGATGACAACAATACACACAAGACAACTACAACAATACACACAACACAACTAACAACAATACACACAAGACATCTTAAAACACAACACGTACAAACGGTAAACAACACCACGGTAAGGAAGTACTGTATACAGTTTCCA
>Ga0131853_10010518_pt1 | contig 16920 bp, 12 predicted proteins | sample TergutLab28metaG_FD_92764 | JGI IMG/M metagenome (GOLD analysis project Ga0131853, IMG submission 92764) | Labiotermes labralis P1 segment gut microbial communities from Petit-Saut dam, French Guiana - Lab288 P1 (version 2) (version 2) | ecosystem: Host-associated > Arthropoda: Insects >...
ACTGGCCGGCCGCTCACCGGCTCGTGCTCTGTCACTGCTTGAGTCTCCTGGAGGTACGCCACGTCCGCGCGGCCGGACCTGGCCGCCGCTAAGCGGCTAACCCCGGTCACGCATGACGGTGAAGATGTGTGCGGGCCGCGTTGCCGGGTCGAGGAACACGTAGTTGGACTGCCCCCAGCGGTAAGAGTCGCCCGTGAGCTCATCCGTAACGGAGAACCCCTCGTGCCAGCCGATACCGAGCGAGGGCAAGTCCAGCGAGACCGTGGCCTCTCTGGGCTGATGCGGATCAAGATTCACTACAACCAGGACGGTGTCGGAGACCGTGCCGTCCTGTTCCCCCGTCCGCGGCGCCGCCGCTGTCACAGAGGATCTCTCCGTGATCGTACCTGCCCCGTAGACGGTTCCCGAACCGGTTTCCGGAGTGGTTATTTCTCTGCCGGAAACCCGCTTGGAGAAGCAGATCAGATCTGGCTGATCTACATGATGGAAGCGTAGGTTACGCAGCCAGGAGAGAGCCGGGTGGCTATTGCGAATTCTGTTGAGTTCCGTGATAAACGGGGCGATTCCCAGGCCGTCGCGGGCCGCCGCCTCCCAGTCGCGCGGGCGGAACTGGTACTTCTCCGAGTCCAGGTACTCCTCGCTGCCCGGGCGCAGCGGAGTGTTCTCGCAGAGCTCGTAGCCGGAGTAGATCCCCCAGGTCGGGCTGAGCATGGACGCCAGCACCGCCCGGATCCTGAACGCCGGCGGACCCCCGTGCTGCAGGTATTCGTGCAGGATGTCGGGGGTGTTGGCGAAGAAGTTGGGCCGCATGTACGCGGCCGTCTCGCGGCTGAGCTCCGTGAGGTAGTCGGTCAGCTCGTCCTTGCTGTTCCGCCAGGTGAAGTAGGTGTAGGACTGGTGGAACCCGACCTTGCCCAGGGTGCGCATCATCGCGGGCCGGGTGAAGGCCTCGGCCAGGAACAGCACGTCCGGATCGGTCTCGCGAATATCGGCGAGCAGCCGTTCCCAGAATTTCAGCGGCTTGGTGTGGGGGTTATCGACGCGGAAGATTCGCACGCCGTGTCCCATCCACAGGCGGACTACCCGGTTTATCTCCCTGTAGATGCCCTCGGGGTCATTATCGAAATTAAGCGGGTAAATGTCCTGGTATTTCTTCGGAGGGTTCTCGGCGTAGGCGATGGACCCGTCGGCCCGGGTCGTGAACCACTCGGGATGCTCCTTCACCCACGGGTGGTCCGGCGAGGCCTGCAGGGCCAGGTCGATGGCGACCTCCAGGCCGAGTTCGCGCGCCCGCTTCACGAAGTCGTCGAAGTCGTCGAACGTCCCCAGGTCCGGGTGGATCGCGTCGTGCCCGCCCTCGGGGGACCCGATCGCCCACGGCACGCCGGGATCGCCGGGCTGCGCCTCCAGGGTGTTGTTACGGCCCTTGCGGAACGTGGTCCCGACCGGGTGGACCGGCGGCAGGTAGACGACGTCGAAGCCCATGCCGGCGATGGCGGTCAGGCGCTCCGCGGCCGTGCGGAAGGTCCCCGACACTGGCTCCCGCCGGCCCATCGGGTCGAACTGGACGCCCTCGGACCGGGGGAAGAACTCATACCAGGACCCGTACAGGGCCCGCGGGCGGTCCGCCTGCACCGGCATCCGGGACGACCGGGTGAGCAGGTCGCGCAGCGGGAACTCGCCGAGAACCGCGGTGATCTCCGGGGCCTGGGCGGCCGACAGCCGGTCCCACGGCGGGATCGCCCGGTCGCGCAGTTTCCTGGCCAGGCCGGTCAGCGTGGTCTTGGCTTTGGCGGTTCTCGCGGCGCCTGGCGCCTGCTTGATCGACTTCGCGGCGCGCTCGAAGACGAGCGCGCCCTCGGCCAGCATGAGCTCCACGTCCTGGCCGCGGGGGATCTTGATCTCCGCGTCGTGATGCCACTGGGCGACGGGATCGCTCCATGCCTCGACGTGGAACTGCCACGGGCCCTCGCTGGTCACCGTGACCTCCGCCCCGTACCGGTCGGTGCCGGGCGTGAGTTCGCGCATCCGGACCAGGGGACCGGGGTTGCCCGCCGGGTCCCGCAGCACCACGCCGGCGCCGAGCGCCCCGTGACCCTCCCGGATAACGGTGGCACTGACCTGGAATGTCTCGCCGGAGACCGCCTTCACGGGGCGGCGGCCGCACTCCACGGCAGGTTCGACGTCGAGGATGGGGATACGTCCGATCACGCGGCTACCGTATCCACTCGCGGAACGTCCATGCCACTCGTCGCGATGATCATTCCCCCGCTGTTTCCTCGGGTCTTTCTATAGATCGGGCGACGGCCGGCGATGTAGCGGGCACTGGCTGGAGAAGGACCCTATGATGACTCACCGTGAGAGCGATCCGACGATTCACCGTCCGAGTAACGCTTCCGCAGCGGCTTGAGCCGCTGCATGACCTGATGCTCAATCTGCGCTGGTCATGGCATCCGCCCGCGATGGAACTGCTGAGCTCCATTGACGCCGACGCCTGGGAACGGGCCGGCGGCGACCCGGTCGCGATGCTCAGCGCGCTCCGCCCGGGCAAGCTGGCCGAGCTGGCGGAGGACGAAGACTTCCTGCGGCGACTGGACGAAGTCGTCACCGACCTGCGCGCGTACGCCGGCGAGCCGCGCTGGTACCAGTCCGGCGACGCCGGGGCCGTTGACGCGCTGCCGAAGGCAATCGCCTACTTTTCCCCGGAGTACGGGATCACCGCCGTGCTGCCGCAGTACTCCGGCGGCCTCGGCATCCTGGCCGGGGACCACCTCAAGTCCGCCAGCGACCTCGGCGTGCCGCTGATCGGCGTCGGCCTGCTGTACCGGCACGGGTACTTCACCCAGTCCCTGCAGGCCGACGGCTGGCAGGCCGAGCGTTACCCGGCCGACGACCCGAACGGGCTGCCGCTGTCGGTTCTCCGGCGGCCGGACAACGGCGAGCCGGTGCAGGTGACGGTGACCCTGGCGGACGGGAAACTGCTGCACGCACAGGTCTGGCTGGCCCAGGTGGGCCGGGTGCCGCTGCTGCTGCTCGACTCCTACGTGGCCGAGAACGAGCCCGCCCTGCACGAGGTCACCGACCGGCTGTACGGCGGCGGTACCGATCACCGGCTGCGCCAGGAACTGCTGCTGGGCGTGGGCGGGGTCCGGGCCGTTCGGGCGTTCTGCGGGATCACCGGGCACCCCGAGCCCGAGGTGTTCCACACCAACGAGGGACACGCCGGCTTCCTGGGCCTGGAACGGATCCGCGAGTACCACGAGGCCGGCCTTTCGTTTTCCGAGGCGCTGGAACTCACCCGGGCCGGCACCGTCTTCACCACCCACACGCCGGTCCCGGCGGGCATCGACCGGTTCCCCCGCGACCTGGTGGAACGGCACATGGAGCCGGTCCTGGCCTCCTGGGGCGTGCCGCTGGACAAGGCCCTGGCCCTCGGCGCCGAGACCTACCCGGGCGGCGACCCGCACGTGTTCAACATGGCCGTGATGGGCATGCGCCTCGCGCAGCGGGTCAACGGAGTATCCCTGCTGCACGGGCACGTCAGCCGGGAGATGTTCGCCGGGCTGTGGCCGGGCTTCGACACCGAGGAGGTGCCGATCGGCTCGATCACCAATGGCGTCCACGCCCCCACCTGGGTCGCCCCGGAGATCTCCGACCTCGGCTACGCCGCCGACGCGGACGCCGGCCACCTGTGGGAGATCCGCAAGCGCCTGCGGACCCGGATGGTCACCGAGACCCGGCGGCGGCTGCGCGAGTCCTGGCGGCAGCGCGGCGCGTCCGGCGCGGAGCTCACCTGGATCGACGACGTTCTCGACCCGGACGTACTGACCATCGGGTTCGCCCGGCGCGTGCCGTCCTACAAGCGGCTCACCCTGATGCTGAACGACCCTGAGCGCCTGGCCGCGCTGCTGAACGACCCCGACCGGCCGATCCAGATCGTGATCGCGGGCAAGGCCCACCCGGCCGACGAGGGGGGCAAGCGCCTCATCCAGCAGATGGTCCGGTTCGCCGACTCCGAGACCGTCCGCCGCCGGATCGTGTTCCTGCCGGACTACGACATGGCGCTGGCCCGTTACCTGGTCCAGGGGGCCGACGTCTGGCTGAATAACCCGCTGCGCCCCCTCGAGGCCTGCGGCACCTCCGGGATGAAGGTCGCCCTCAACGGCGGCCTCAACCTCTCGGTCCGCGACGGCTGGTGGGACGAGTGGTACGACGGCGGCAACGGCTGGGAGATCCCCACCGCCGACGGAGTGGATGATCCCGCCCGCCGGGACGAGCTTGAGGCCTCCGCCCTGTACGAACTCCTGTCCAAGAACGTGGCGCCGCTGTTCTACGAGGCCGGGCCGGACGGAGTGCCCGGCGGCTGGGTGCAGATGATGAAGCACGCCCTGCGCACCCTCGGCCCGCTGGTCCAGGCGGACCGCATGGTCGGCGACTACGTGAAGAACCTGTACGCCCCCGCGGCGGAGTCCTCCCGCGCGCTCGCCGCCGGCGACCGCTCCGAGGCCCGTTCCCTGGCGGCGTGGAAGGACCGGGTCCGCCAGGCCTGGCCCGAGGTCCGGATCGATCACGCGGAGACCGACGGAGCGGAGCTCAGCCTGGGCGCCGTGCTGAACGTGCAGGCCACCGTCGCGCTGGGCGGGCTGTCGCCCGACGACGTGTCCGTCGAGGTGGTGTACGGCCGTCCCGGTGAAGACGACGAGATCGCCGAGCCGAACTACGAGGTGCTGACGGCCGACGGCGCCGGGGCCGCCGGCGACTCGCTCACCCGGTTCACCGGAACGGTCGAACTCGGACGCCCGGGCCCGTTCGGCTACACGGTCCGGATCGTGCCCCGCCACCCGCTCCTGGTCAACCGGGCCGAACTCGGCCTGGTTACCTACCCGGACGCCCCCGCTGGCATGACCAACGGCGACCTGCGGTAGCTGTCCCGCTCGTTGAGGCCAGCCTGCCCGGCACCAGGATGACAGGTGCCGGGCAGGTTTGAGCGAATTGCCGGATTTGTTCCCATGATCAAATTAATGAGTGGATTAGGCGCATTGACAGTGCGCCTAATCCACTCGTAAGCGCGAAGCGCGCCCGGATGGTTAACGGCCCTGGAAGGTGGCCTTTCCGGGGCCGTTCTCCATGAAGCTCTTCATGCCGGCCTTCTGGTCCTCGGTCGCGAAGAGGCCGGAGAAGTGGATGCGCTCGATCTCCAGGCCGGTGGGCAGGTCGACCTCCAGGCCGGCGTTCACCGCCTGCTTGGCGGCGCGCAGCGCCAGGGCCGGTCCGCCCGCGTACTGCTTCACCAGGTCCTGGGCCGCCTGGTAGACCTCCGCGTCCGGCACGACCTTGTCGGCCAGTCCGATCGCGAGGGCCTCGTCGGCCTTCACGAACCGGCCGCTGAAGATCAGGTCCTTGGCCTTGGCCGGGCCCACCAGCCGGGGCAGGCGCTGGGTCCCGCCCGCGCCGGGGATGATGCCGAGGAGGATCTCCGGCTGCCCGACCTGGGCGCTGGCGCCCAGGATCCGGAAGTCCGCGGTCAGCGCCAGTTCGAGGCCGCCGCCAAGGGCGTACCCGGTGATGGCGGCCACGACCGGCTTCGGAATGTTCGCGACCGCGGAGAAGGAGGCCTGGAGCTTCGATGAGCGCTCGGCCATCTGCCCGTAGGTCATGTCCGACATCTCCTTGATGTCGGCGCCGGCCGCGAAGACCTTCTCGCCGCCGTAGAGGATGACGGCACGGACGCCCGGGTCCTCGCTCACCTGCGCGGCGGCCTCGGCGATCTCGTCCTGCACCTGCGCGTTGAGCGCGTTCATCTTCGGCCGGTCCAGCCGTATCGTCGCGATCTGGTCCGCCGTCTCGACCCGCACGAACTCGCCCACGCCGTCCTCCTTAGCAAATCAGCCACGGGCACGCGGTGCGCTGCGTGCCCGTGGCCAACCTACATTGCCTCTCGTGAGCGATATCAGCCCGCCGGCGCGGTGCTAACTTAATTCCGTGATGCCGAGATGACTGAGCCGGACGACAACCTTTCCCTGGAGATGGTGGCGGCGGCGCTGCGGGTCGACAGCGCCGACGCGGCCGTGTACGCGCGGGTTCTCACGAAGTCGCTCAGCGAGGCACTGCCCCCCGACTACGTGACGGTGGAACGCGAGCGCTCCATGTCCGACCGGATGCACGGACGCCCCGGCGAGATCTCCAAGGTCGTGGTCAGGCTGGACGACCAGATCATGACCCTCGCGGTGAAGAAAGGCAAGCCCGTCGCCGAGGTCTGCCGCGAGGTGCGGGGCGTGATCCTGTCGCGGGAGACCGTGCCGCTGCAGCAGTGGGCCGGCGCGCTCGCCTCCGCCCTGGTCGCGCATGCCGAGAGCAACGCCCAGGCCGCCGAGGCCCTGCGCCGCATGGTCCTCGGGACCTGACTGGCCCTGTACCGTAAGCGTGGCTTTACCGAAAAATTGCCGGCTGCCGCATAGTCTGGAAGGACCATGCCTGCACTGGAATCGCTGCCGGGGAAGATCGGCCCGTACCGCCTGCTCGAGAAGATCGGCGAAGGCGGGATGGGGGTCGTTTACCTTGCCCGGGATAAGCAGAACCGCACCGCCGCGGTCAAGGTTCTCGGCCCGCTCGTGGCCGACGACCCGGACGCGCGCCGCCGCCTCGCCCGCGAAGTCGAGACCATGCGGCGGGTACGCAGCCCGCACGTGGCCGAGGTTCTCGACGCTGACATCACCGGCCCCTCGCCGTACGTGGCCACCCGGTACGTCAACGGGCGCACGCTGGAGGACGTCGTGCGCCAGGACGGGCCGCTGCGCGGGGCCGCGCTGGACCGGCTCGCCGCGGGCCTGGCGTCCGCGCTGACCGCGATCCACAAGGCCGGGGTCATCCACCGCGACCTCAAGCCGGGCAACGTGATGCTCGACGAGGGAAAGCCGGTGGTGATCGACTTCGGCATCGCCAACGCCGCCGATACCGTCAGCCGGATCACCCAGGCCGGGATGGTGATGGGCACGCCCGGCTACCTGGCCCCGGAAGTGATCGAGGGCCAGGACAGCAGCGGCGCCTCCGACGTGCATTCCTGGGGAGCGACCGTCGCCTACGCCGCGACCGGCCGCGAGCCGTACGGCACTGGCGGCTTCCAGAACGTCTTCTACCGGGTCCTGCAGGGCAAGGCCGAGCTGGACGGGGTGCCCGGGCGGCTGCTTCCCCTGGTCCGGTCCGCGCTGTCGGTGGACCCGGCGGGCCGTCCGGACCCGCAGTCGCTGGCCCGGTCCTGCGGTGAGCTGTACTCCCGCAGCGGCGGGGCCGGCGGCGAATCCACCGTTCCCGACGACGACCGCTTCGACGGGGTCCGGTCCGGTGCCGACCCGACCAGATACGACGAGACCCGCGTCGACCAGCCGAAGGTGGACTTCACCCGCATGGACCCGACCCGCATGGACCGGACCAGGGCCGCCGACGCGGCGGCGCGGCACGCCCCGCCGCCGCTGGCGCCGTACGTGGACCCGCACCCGGGCTGGCAGTACGGCCGGGACAACGACCCGACGCTGCCCGGCCCGTCCACCATGGCGGCGGACGTCTCGGACCTGCTGCCGCCGGTCGACAGCTACGGCAGCCCGTCGCAGCAGGACCGGGAGTACGCCCGGCGCCAGGCCGCGGCCGACCGGGCCGAGCGGCGCCAGGAAGAGGCGGCCAGCATCCCGGAGGGCGGGTACGGCTGGATCGCGCTGGCCCTGGCCGTGCTGGCCATCGGGATCAGCGTGCTGCTCCCGATCCTCGGCACCATCGTCGTGCTCATCGCGCTGACCCTGCTGCGCGCGGCCGACGAGACCGGCCTGGGCGGCGGGCGCCGCAGCAGCACGCTGCTGGTGCTCATCACCGCTCCGCTGACCGTCGTCCGGTCGCTGCTCACCACCGTCATCCAGGCCCCGTTCGCGCTGCTGCTCGGCATCGGGGCGGGCCTGCTGTCCGTGATCTTCCTCCACACCAGCACGCTCCCCGAGGCGGGCGGCTGGGCGGCGGGGGCGGCCGTGGCCTGGTACTGCCTCGGCCCGAGGTCGGGCCAGCCCCGCCGCCAGCTCCGGCGCGCCCTGCGCGGCGCGATCCAGTCCCGCGGGCTCATGCTCGTCGGGCTGATCTCCAGCACCGCGCTGGCCGCGGCCGCGGTGCTGTCCGCGCTGTCTCAGCCGTCACTGATCTTCCCGGCGAACGGCTGGGTAGTTCCGGCGGTGTTCCCGTTCATCGGCGGGATACTGCACGCCATCCAGAGCTGGCTGCTCGGAGTCTCCGTGAGCATGCTGCACCTGCCGTGAGCCGTGCTCGGCCAGGGGCCGGACCAGGCCGAGGGAGATCACCTCGTTAGCCAGGCGGGTACGCCGGTTCGGTCCCTCCGGGATGCGGAACTTCTGGTACAGGCGCAGCAGGTGCTGCTTGACCGCGGCCTCGCTCACCACGAGGTCGCCGGCGATCTCCCGGGCCGTGGCGGGCGTGACGAACGCGTCGTCCGACAGGGCCGGACGGCACAGCGAGACCAGCACGTCAAGTTCCCGGCGGGTCAGCTCGGGAGCGGCCGAGCGCCGCAGTTCCGTCTCGGCGGCGAGTTCCTCCCGGGGCAGGCCCTCGATCCGGCACCGGGCCGAACCGAAGCTCAGCACGTCGCCGTCCTCCAGCACCCGCCGCGCGACGGGCCGTCCGTTCACCCGGGTGCCGTGACGTGATAATCCGAGATCGGCCACGTACGCGTACGGGCCGCGGCGCACGATCTCGGCGTGCAGACGGGACACACTCGGATCGCTCAGCCGGACGTCCGCGCCCTGCCCCCTGCCAATCGTCGTCACCTCGTCCTTCAGCGCGATGACTTCCCCGGTCTCCTCAATGCGAATGTGCGGCGTGTCCACCCCGGACCTCCAGGCTTGCGAAGCTTACGATGACGTGACCATTACCTCACTGTAGGGATACCCGGCCGTCGCGGTGGGCTACCCGGGAATGAATGGCGAATCGCGGTAATTGCCGCGACAGGCGGTTTTCGCCACGTTCGGCCATCTATGTGACTCCTCTAACAGGTAAGCTTCGAGCGTGCCGCCAGACCCGGTGCGGTCACCACCCTCCCCAGGTGGTGATAATGACCGTGAGGTCCGCCACATTGGCCGGGACGCGCGGCGACGGTACGTACCTTGCGCTACACAATGCCCCGGCGTATGAGGAGGTCGTCCATGCTGAGCGGGACCATGACCCCAGGCGGCAGCCAGCGCTGCCTGGAACGCCACCCGGAGCGACGCGGGTGACCGCTTCTATGACGCCGCACACGAAGACCGAGCCTGAGGCCCGGGCCACCCGGACCCCGGTCCCCTTTGACGTCCTTCCTCCCTGGGGAGAAGGCCGGAGCGGGAGAGAAGGCACTGCTCGTTCGGCGGGAATCTCGTCCCCGGCATCCCACCGGGCGCCGGCCCGCCCGCCCCTGGCCGCCGCCGCCCTCATTCCCTACGTCGCCGTGCTGGTCCTGGTGACCGCAGGGGTCTACATCGCATGGCATCAGGGATCGCGCGGCGGAGGCCTGGGCGGAATGATCGCGGGCGTGGCCTTCCTGGCCGCCGCGGGAGTCCGGATGGCGCTGCCCAGGCAGCTGGCGGGCCTGCTCGCCTCCCGCAAGCGCACCACCGACGTGGCCACGCTGGTGGCCTTCGGCGCCATCCTGCTGCTCCTCGGGATCGTGCTCCCGGGCTGAGCCGCCAGCCCGCCGGCATAGGCACGGCGACGGCACAGACACGGCGAAGGGCCCGCCGGGAAAACCGGCGGGCCCTTCGCGCGGGACCAGGCGCAGAGCGCCTAGAGGGAGGCGAGCGCCTCGTTGAAGGTCTTCGAGGGCCGCATCACGGCGCTGGCCTTCTCGTCGTCCGGCAGGTAGTAGCCGCCGATGTCGGCCGGCTTTCCCTGCACCGCCGCTAGCTCGGACACGATCGCCGGTTCCGCCGCGGTCAGCGTCTCCGCCAGGTTCTTGAACGCGTCGGCGAGGCCGGCGTCCTCGGTCTGCGCGGCCAGTTCCTGGGCCCAGTACAGGGCCAGGTAGAAGTGGGATCCGCGGTTGTCGAGCGTGCCGAGCTTGCGGCCCGGGCTCCGGTCGGCTTCGAGGAACGTGGCGGTCGCCCGGTCCAGCGCGTCGGCCAGCACCCTGGCCGCCGGGGCTTTGGCGTACGCCGCGTACTGCTCCAGCGACGGCACCAGGGCGAAGAACTCGCCCAGGGAGTCCCAGCGCAGGTAGTTGTCGCTCACCAGCTGCTGGACGTGCTTGGGCGCGGAGCCGCCGGCCCCGGTCTCGAACAGGCCGCCGCCCGCGATCAGCGGAACGATCGACAGCATCTTGGCCGAGGTCCCGACCTCCAGGATCGGGAACAGGTCGGTGTTGTAGTCGCGGAGCACGTTGCCGGTGACGGAGATCGTGTCCAGGCCGGCGCGGATGCGCTCCAGCGAGTACGCGGTGGCCTGGTCGGGGGCGAGGATCTTGATCTCCAGCCCGTCGGTGTCGTGCTCGGGCAGGTAGGCGCGGACCTTCTTGATCAGCTCGGCGTCGTGAGCCCGGTTCTCGTCGAGCCAGAACACGGCCGGGGTCTTCGAGTCGCGGGCCCGGGCGACGGCCAGCCTGACCCAGTCGCGGACCGGGATGTCCTTGGTCTGGCAGGCGCGCCAGATGTCGCCCGCCGCGACTTGATGGGAGAGCAGGACCTCGCCCGCGGCGTTGGTCACGGTGACCGTGCCGTCGGCCGGGATCTCGAAGGTCTTGTTGTGGGAGCCGTACTCCTCCGCGGCCTGGGCCATGAGGCCCACGTTCGGCACGGTGCCGATGGTCGCGGGGTCGAGCGGGCCGTTCTTCTTCACGTCCTCGATGACGGTCGCGTAGACGCCGGCGTAGGAGGAGTCCGGGATGACCGCGAGGGTGTCGTCGGTGCCGCCGTCGGCGCCCCACAGCTTGCCGCCGTTGCGGATCATGGCCGGCATGGAGGCGTCCACGATGACGTCGCTCGGGACGTGCAGGTTGGTAATGCCCTTGTCGGAGTTGACGTAGGACAGCCGGGGCCCGGCTTCCAGCGCGGCCTCGAAGGCCTTCTCGATCTCCGTCCCGTTGGGCAGGGCCGGGAGGCCGGACAGGATCGAGCCCAGCCCGTCGTTGGCCGACAGGCCGGCCGCGGCCAGGTCGTCGCCGTACTTGGCGAAGATGTCGGAGAAGTAGGCCTGCACCACGTGGCCGAAGATGATCGGGTCAGAGACCTTCATCATGGTCGCCTTGAGGTGCACCGAGAACAGCACGCCGGAGGCCTTGGCCTGGGCCAGGGCGTCCCTGAGGAACTTGTGCAGCTCCGAGACCTGGAGAGACGTGGCGTCGACGACCTCGCCGGCCAGCACCCTCAGCTCCGGGAGCAGGACCTTCTTCTCGCCGTCGGCGGTTTCCAGCGTGATCGTGAGCATGTCATCGGCGGCCAGCGTGACCGACTTCTCGTTGTGCTTGAAGTCATGGTCGCTCATGGTGGCGACGGCGGTCTTCGAGCTCTCGCCGAACGGTTTGTTGACGTGCGGGTGCTTGCGCGCGTAGGCCTTCACCGACAGCGGGGCGCGCCGGTCGGAGTTGCCCTGGCGCAGCACGGGGTTAACGACCGAGCCGACGGCCTTGGCGTACTTGGCCCGGACGATGCTGCCGTGGGTGTCCGACGCCGACTCCGGGTAGTCCGGCAGGGCGTAGCCCTTCTCCTGCAGTTCCTTGATCGCGGCCTTGAGCTGCGGGACCGAGGCCGAGATGTTGGGCAGCTTGATGATGTTGGCCTCAGGGTGCCCGGTCAGTTCCCCAAGCTCGCTCAGCGCGTCGTCGGCCAGGCCGAACTGGGCCAGGATGCGTCCCGCCAGAGAGATGTCACGGGTCTCGATCCCTACGCCGGCCTTCTTGGCGTACGCGGAGACGATGGGAAGGAACGAGTACGTCGCCAGCAGCGGCGCTTCGTCGGTGTGCGTGTAGATGATCTTGGCCATTGGTGTTGGCAGCTCCTGCTCCGACGGGGATCTCCTCGATATCAAGATACCGCTGACGGTCCGCCGGGGACGTGGGGCCTTCCGCCCAGTGATTGGTCTAAACGTGTCGGGTTTATCTCAGCCGGCGGAGAGCCAGTTCGGCAAGGAGCGCGGCGCCATCGGCCAGAACCCCGTCGTCGAAGACGGCCCGCGCGGAGTGATTGGACGGGGCGCCCGCGGGGTCGGCGTCCGGCGGGCACGCGCCCAGGAAGAGGAACGCACCGGGAACTTCCCGCAGGACATAGGAGAAATCCTCCCCGCCGGGCAGCGGGTGCGGCCGGACGGCCGCCCGGTCTTCGGTGAACAGATCCCGCGCCGTCTCCAGCGCGAACGCGGCTTCGGCCGGGTCGTTGACCGTCACCGGGTACCGGCGCTCGAACCGGACGTCCGCCTCAAGACCGTAACCCGAAGCGATATTCCTAACGAGACGGACCGACTCCTCCTCAACCCGCTTTCTCGTCTCTTCGGCGTAAGAGCGAACGGTGCCCTCGAACCGGGCCTCGTCCGGGATCACGTTCCGCGCGGTGCCGGCGTGCAGGCTGCCCACGGTGAGCACGACCGGCTCGAAGATGTCGAACTTCCGCGTCACCATGGTCTGCAGCGCGGTGACGATCTCGCAGATGACCGGCACCGGGTCGGCGCCCTTGTGGGGGAGGGAGGCGTGGCCGCCGCGGCCCCGGACCGTGACGTCGAGCGCGTCGCTGTTGGCCATCATCGGGCCGGGGCGGACCTGGAACTGGGCGTACGGGATGTCGGAGAAGACGTGCAGGGCGTAGGCGGCGCTGACGCCGGTCTCGCCGGCCGCGGTGAGGACGCCCTCGTCGATCATGTGCCGGGCCCCGGCCAGGCCCTCCTCGCCGGGCTGGAACATGAAGACCACGTTGCCGTTGATCGTGTCCTTGCGCTTGCTCAGCAGCCGTGCGGCGCCGGCCAGCATGGCGGTGTGCAGGTCGTGGCCGCACGCGTGCATCGCGTGCCCGGTGGCCGAGGCGTAGGGGACGCCGGTCTCCTCGGCGACCGGGAGGGCGTCCATGTCCGCGCGGAGGAGGACCGTGGGCCCGGGCCCGCCGCCGGTCAGGACGGCGGTGACCGATGTCAGTTTCTCGCCGGTGGAGACGGACAGCGGCAGGCCTTCGATCGCCCGCAGGACCCGGTCCTGGGTCTTGGGCAGCTGAAGGCCGATCTCGGGCTCGCGGTGGAGATCGCGCCGGAGCGCCGTGAGGTCCCCGGCGATCGCCGCCGCCTCGTCGAGTATCGTCACGGGCGCCTCCCTGGCCTTCGGGTGTTTGTTACCAGATGCCCAGAAGGCGGGGGCCTATGCGATCCGCCGCGCGGCCGGCGAGGGGACGGCTTCCATGAAGGCGGGGGGCGTCCAGGACCGTTCGGTGAACGTCCTGGTCACGGCGGCGCGCACGTCGGCGATCGCGCCCGTCGGAACCAGGGCCAGGACCGAGCCGCCGAAACCGCCGCCGATCATCTTCGCCCCGTAGGCCCCGGCGTCGATCGCGGTCTCGACCGTGACGTCGGCCTGGGTCCAGGAGACCTCGAAGTCGTCGCGGAGCGAGGCGTGGCCCGCGGTCAGGAGATCGCCGATATCCCGGTAGACGTCGGCGCCGTCCTCTTCGGCGAGGGCCGTGGCGATCGCCCGGGCCCGTGCGCTGTCGGAGACCACGTGCCGGGCCCGCCGCCGCAGCTTCGGGTCCTCGAGCCGGCCGGCGTCGGCCGGGTCGGTGATCTGTCCCAGGAACGGCACCTCGAGCTGGCGCGCGGCCTCCTCGCACTGGGCCCGCCGCCGGGCGTACGCGCCGTCGGCGAGGGAGTGCGGGACGCACGTGTCGATGACCAGCGAGGAGACGCCGGCGGCCGACGGGCAGAACGGCACCTGGGTGATGTCCCGGGTGGCGCAGTCCAGGAGCATGGCGTGCCCGGCCTGGCACAGCAGCGAGGCGTGCTGGTCGATGATCCCGGTCGGTGCCCCGACGAACTCGTTCTCCGCCTGCCGCGCGACCGCGGCGAGGACCCGGCGGGACATGGCGATGCCGGAGACCTCGCACAGCCCGAGGGCGACCGCGCACTCCAGCGCGGCGGACGAGGAAACGCCCGCGCCGACCGGCAGGTCGGAGTCGATCTCGATGGTCGCGCCGGCTACCGGCACGTCGGCGGCGCGCAGCGCCCAGGCGACGCCGGCCGGGTAGGCGGCCCAGCCCTGCACGCTCGCCGGGCGAAGGCCGTCCACGCCCACGGTGATGATCTCGTCGCCGGGCATCTGCTTGGACCGCATGGCCAGCAGCCCGTCGTCGCGGCGGGTCACCGTCGCGGTCACGCCCTGGGAAAGCGCGAAGGGCAGCACGAGGCCCTCGTTGTAATCCGTGTGCTCGCCCATCAGGTTGGCCCGCCCGGGGGCGAACCAGACACCGCTGGCCGGGGTGCTCACCTCCGCGGGCTTACTTGCCGGAGCGGACGCCGATGAACTTCCAGGCGTCGCCGACCATGTCCCCGAGGCCGCGAGTGACCTTCCAGCCGAGTTCGGACTGGATGCGCTCCGACGAGGCGATCAGAGTGGACGGGTCGCCCGCCCGGCGCGGCGCCTCCTCGGCGTTGATCGTGAGGCCGGTGACCTCGCGGCACACGTCCACTACCTGGCGGACCGAGTAGCCGGACCCGCTGCCGAGATTGAAGATCCGGTGGCGGCCGGGCTCGGTGGCCCCCAGCGCCAGCAGGTGGGCCTCGGCCAGGTCGACCACGTGGATGTAGTCGCGGACGCAGGTGCCGTCCGGCGTCGGGTAGTCCGTCCCGAACATCTTGACCGAGAGCTTCTCCGGGTCCCCGCCCAGCACGTTGGGGATCAGGTGGGTCTCGGTGTCGTGCCGCTCGCCGAACCAGTCGCCGGTCTGGGCCTGGTAGGCGCCGGCGACGTTGAAGTAGCGGAGGCTCACCGCGCCGAAGGAGTGCATCCTCGCGTATTCGGTCAGCGCCGAGTCCACGGCCAGCTTGGTGGCCCCGTAGGGGTTGGTCGGCCGGGTGGGCGCGGTCTCCAGGATCGGCACCGACTCGGGCTCGCCGTAGGTGGCGGCGGTGGAGGAGAACACGATCTTGCGGGTCCCCGTCTCGCGCATCGCGTCCAGCAGGGCCAGGGAGCCGCCGAGGTTGTTCGTCCAGTACTTCGCCGGGTCGGCGACCGACTCGCCGACCAGCGACGCGGCGGCGAAGTGCAGCACCGCGTCGGTGTCGCCGCCCAGGGCGGCCTTGGCGTCCTCTTGGATCGAGCCGTGAATGAAGTTGACGGCTGGATGCACGGCGTCCGCGTGACCAGTGGAAAGGTTGTCGAGCACGGTGACTTCGTGTCCGGCTTCGACCAGTTTCGCGGCGACAACGCCGCCGATGTAGCCCGCTCCGCCGGTGACCAGCAGCTTCACAGTTCTCCTCATGTTCCCAGGTGCGAGTCGAATGCACAGTACCCGGTTTAGACTTGCCGCGAGAGCAGGGTTTTACCAAAAGCGGAGGAAGTCGGCGATCGCGGCGTGAGCAAGGTCGTCTGGGACGTAGTCATCGTCCTGGTCATCGTTTCTATCGGGGGATTCTTCGCCTGCGCGGAGATGGCGATGGTCTCTCTGCGGGAGGGCCAGGTCAAGGATCTGGCCCGCCGCGGCAAGCGAGGGGCCAGGGTGGCGCGGCTGGCGTCGGATCCCAACCGGTTCCTGTCGGCGGTGCAGATCGGCACGACGCTGGCCACGCTGGTGACCGGCGCGTTCGGGGCGGACACGATCTCCGCGGTGCTGCGGACGTGGATGACGGAGCAGGGCCTGTCGAGCGCGGTGGCGGGCCCGCTCGCGTTCGTGTTCGTGACGATCTGCATCACCTACCTCACCCTGGTGATCAGCGAGCTGGCGCCGAAGCGGATCGCGCTGCAGCGCACCGTGCCGATGGCGCTGCTGGCGGCGCCGCTGCTGGACTGGATCGCGTCGCTGGCCCGGCCGGTGGTCTGGCTGCTGTCGGTGTCGGTGAACGGGGTGGTGCGGCTGCTCGGCGGTGATCCGTCCCAGGGCCGCCAGGCCATGAGCCATCAGGAACTGCGCGACCTGGTGACCGGCACGGCGGCGCTTCCCGCGGACGAGCGCCGCATCGTCGGAGAGGTCTTCGACGCCGGGAAGCGGCAGATCCGGGAGGTGCTGCGGCCGCGGACCGAGGTGGAGTTCCTCCCGTCGGGCGTCAGCGTGGAGGAGGCGGCGAAGGTCGCCGCCAGCGTTCCCTACTCGCGGCTGCCGGTATACCAGGACTCCTACGACAACGTGATCGGCTTCGTGCATATCCGGGACCTGCTCGGGCCGACCGCCCCGCCGCACTCGGCGCCGGTGGACCAGGCGGTGCGGCCGGTGAAGTTCCTGCCGATCAGCAAGACCGTGCTGTCCTCGCTGTCGGAGATGCGCCGGGAACGGGCCCACCTGGCGATCGTGGCCGACGAGTACGGCGGCACGGCGGGCATCATCACCCTGGAAGACCTGGTCGAGGAGCTGATCGGCGACATCCGGGACGAGTACGACATCGCCCACCCCGCCGCGACCAAGCTCCGCGGCGGCGAGGTGGACGTGGACGGGCTGCTCAACCTGGACGAGTTCGGCGAGCAGACCGGCATCGAGCTTCCGGAGGGCCCGTACGAGACGGTGGCCGGCTACGTCCTGGCCAAGCTGGGCGAGGTCCCGTCCTCGGGGGCGGCGGTGGACGTTCCCGGTTTCACCCTCACGGTCGCCCAGATGGACGGCCGCCGCATCTCCCGCCTCCGCGTGAAGCCCATCCCCATCCCCGCGACCCTCCCCGCCCCGGACGCGGTTCCCTCCCCGTCGCAGGACGCCGCTCCCGCCGACGCCGAGTAGCCGCCGCGCCCGC
>Ga0131853_10010520_pt1 | contig 16919 bp, 13 predicted proteins | sample TergutLab28metaG_FD_92764 | JGI IMG/M metagenome (GOLD analysis project Ga0131853, IMG submission 92764) | Labiotermes labralis P1 segment gut microbial communities from Petit-Saut dam, French Guiana - Lab288 P1 (version 2) (version 2) | ecosystem: Host-associated > Arthropoda: Insects >...
ATAACAATAACAATAACCAGACAGACTTGCAAGGAAGAATAAAAATGCTAGCAAAACATACTTTATGCTACAAAAATTTTTTTAAAAAATACAAACATATCAGAGAAACCAAAATTAAGACTAAAGAACACAGCAATGGACAAAACGTTAACATATGCATCAGAAACTGGAACACTAACAGAGAGAGATAGAGAGAAATTGAACATTTTTGAAAGGAAAGTGTATGGAAGAATTTTAGGCCCAGTATATGACAATGAAAAAGAAAATTGGAGGGTATTAACCAATAAAGAAATTTATGCAAGTGTTAAGAAACCTACTATAATAGAGACAATAAGGTTAAATAGATTATGTTGGTTTGGGCATGTACAGAGTATGGAAGGAAACAGAATTCCCAAAAGGGTATTATATATAAATTTGGGAATGACAAGATTGAGAGGTAGACCAAGAAATATATGGCAAGATGAGGTGAGAGAGGACAGAAGAATAGTTGGTGGAAAAGGGTGGCAGGAAAATACGTAACAGAGAGGAATGGAAGAAGCTCCTGAGAAAGGCAAGGAATTGTTGCATTCTGCACATGCTAATGGAATGCTAATGTGAAAAAGTCATTTGTATTTCATGGGAACTGTGCAAGCTTGGCAACTGAGTGTACAACACTCTCTCAGCCACACCATGGGTTGAATCACAGTCCCAAGAGCCACACCTGCAGATCTGTTGGATATGGTGCCACCATGATACTTTCACTGTGGCAGTGATCCCTAAAGTGTGGCAGATGGTGGTACAGCTCCTCTGTTACAAAGGGCATGAATGGACTCAGGGCATGCAGAGCTGTATCTAAACAACACAGCAACGTCCTGCACGCCATCACAGCAGCCTGTGTGTCCGGCACTTTCAACACTGGCTTTGTGGTCTCCTGAAACAGTGGCAAACCGAACATTGCAGTGGGGTGTGACAACAGCTGTGACAATGCTGCAACTGTACAGAGGGGATCTGGATAGCAGCAGACTTGAACAGGGAATTGTAAAAATTGTATAGGGAGAAATTTAACACAAGGATTACTGATATACCATCAAAACTGAACATTAAATGACAGGAAAAGAAGTCAGATTAGCTCAGTTGGTAGAAAAAGGCTGCAGATGGGGTAACTGAGCAATCTTAGTATGATGCTCAGCTGGCACGAGAGATTTTTCTCTTCTCCCAACCATACAGATGATATCAGTGGTCCATCCAACATCCCACCCAATTGGTAAAGCAACTGGGCGTATTGATGACTGCTCACCTCCAACTAGTTACGATGTTAAGAAGGGAGTTAAACCTGCATTGCTCCATATTATGCCTTCCAGGGTGTACAGAAACAGCTTTATCATTTATGACAGAAAACATTACATCCAGGGCAATCCAGTGGCAGCTCCTCTGTGTGCTGCACAACATTACTGTCTGTGCAGACAACTACAAATGAGCAAAGGTAAAGGAAAAATGGTACTGCTGCTTATCATGCAGGCTACAGCAGGTATGGAGGTACAGTTCCATTTGTTTTGAAGGACTGTATTGCATTCCTTTTCATTATCAAGCAGTTCAAGAAGAATTCTGAAGCTGATGGCATTCCAGTGTCAATGCCCTGCAACACAGCACCACATCCGAAAAGGCTGGAGTCCACAACAACACTGCTGTGAGAACCTAATATCTTGCATACAGGTAAGTTATGCCTTATATGGACTTTACTGCTTAGTACTTCTACAGCAACTGTTGTAATTATCATTATATTTTAATAAAAAATGTTTATGTGAAAACCTGGGATCCCAAATTCATAATACAAATCAGCATGTTATGTTCCGTACATTTACATATGCTGGGGACAGGTGCTGAGAGTGACTGTGACTGAAATATGTAGTGACAGGAATGGTAATAAAGGTTTACAGTACTTTTTTTGTGTATTCATGGGTCCGTTCATCGCAATTATATTCGTCAATAAATGTCCAACAAGATGCAAATATACACAGTTTTATTTATATCTGTAGACTGCTCTACATGTTTTACACCCATCATCATCAGTTCCAACCACTCCACGATAGTGACAGGTGGCAGCAACAGTTTGACAAGTACCAGGTGTTGTAGTTACAGTTGTTTGTGCTCCTGATGATGGGTGCAGATCTTCTTCTTCTTCAGGCACTAAACTTCCTTTAGTGTTTGAAAATTATGGCCTTCTCAATGACATCTTTCCATTTCCCTCGATCTTGGACGCAGGTTATCCAATATTTAACCTTCATTTGGCAAATGTCCTGTTTGACATTACCCTCCCATCAGTACTTGGGTCTTCCTTGTGACCTTTTGGTTAAAGGATTCCATTTAAATATCTTCTTGACTGTTCTGGTATCTGGCATTCTCTCTACATGACCAAACCAACTTAGTCTTTAAGCTTCAATATAATTAACTATATTTTTTTGTTTTATCAGTTCATCTAATTCTTTGTTAGTTTTAATCCTCCATATTTGATTTTCTTTTGTACGCCCAAAGATGATGGGTGGAGTTACCACCTGAAACATGTACAGTAGTCTACAGATATAAATAAAACTGTGTATAGTTGCATCTTGTTGGACATTTATTGACGTTCATAGTACAGCTGTTAGATTTACACTTATAATTTAGCACAATGCAATGTTACAATTAATAAACACACACTACTAACATTCTGTCAGTGTTTCTTCACTTAATACTGTTACTGTCATAGGCCACACCTGGCACTTTGCCCCATGTTGTCTACTTACAAGGTAGAAATCACAAAATTCACTATAGAGAAACATCTTCAAGGCTGATGTAGCAATATGGAAATCCGAAGCAGCAAGTGCCTTGTTAACCTCCGACACCATGTGGGCCAGTCGACTGAGAATCCACTTGTCCAGTTTACTAAGGTCAGCTTGGGAACTTCTGAGGTCAGAATCCAAAGCAGCAGGAACGTTCTGAATGCACATTCTTACGTACTTGGTGGCCTGCCATATCTTATTACAGAACAGCCTGTTTGCATGGCACTGCTTTATGTCAAAGCTGATGAAGTGATCTGAAATGACAAACAGCCCAATGCAGAGGAAAACATAACAGAACGTACACAGTCCATGCCCTGTGTTAACACTATTGATAACATAATGTCCATCTTCCGAACATTCAGTGTAGTATGGACATGCTCAACCTCTAGCTCATGGACAACATGACTCCTGCGAAGACATTTGAAATGAGAACATGCATATCAACACTTTCCCTGCTGCACAATAAGCCTAAGGCCGCGGTGCATAAGCTGACGGGTCCTAAGAAGAAGAAGAAGAAGAAGAAGAACTCTTTCCCTGACAAAGCTAAGGTGGAATGCCAAAGCAAATTTGGAAACTTAACAGCTGTTTATTTATGGAGACATACTATATACATATACATATACTATATATGTATACTATATACATATAATATATGCATACACTATATACATATACTATATATGTATACTATATACATATAATATATGCACACTATATGCATATACTATATACATATACTATATATGTATACTACATACATACACTATATACGTATACTATATACATACACTATATGCATATACTATATACATATACTATATATGTATACTATATACATGTACTATATATATATATATATATATATATATATATACACTACCAATTGTGTAAAAATGTGCTACAAACAGCGACACTCTAGACCAGCATTTCCAAATTATTTTCTCTGCAGATCCCTTCTGGCTCTGAATATAACCACAGATCCTCATATCCTTTTGCGAGTAAATACAGTATCCTAAGGATAGGCATCCACTATTATTTCTATCACAGAACTGATTTCAGATAGGTAAGAATGCGTACCAGTAACAATGCATTGCATGATTTGACCTTAATAAAACTGACTGTCACTTGCCTCATGGGTACTGAGGGCTTTTTTAATCAGATATTCTAAATGTCATACAAAATAAACATATGGCCACTTCAAGAAGGGGTGTGACTATTTTTAACAAACATCATTCTTTTAATTAAAAAGGTACATAAACTTCAAAGTATCCATCACAGAAATGTATCCACATATCCCCTGGGAAATGGTCGTGGATCCCTTGGGATCTGTGGGCTACACTTTGAAAATCACCGCGCTAGATTACATTGTGCAGTGCATCCTGACTGAGGATTTTCCCTGCTTTTTCCTCAGTTGTTGTAAGACAAATGCCAAGGTATAACTCGCAAAGACGGGGCACGGCCCGCACTCTTCCCAATTAGGCAATAATTTTTACAAAGTTAGTTCATCGTTAATTTTATTTTTGACCATTCTGGGTTCGAATCCCAGAAAGCCTTCCAACCAAAGTTGTTAACTGTGTTGTTCTACATATTGTTTGTGTGTAACTGTATACTGTACTGCTGCCACCGGGTGTCAACCCAACTACAGTTAGCAAATATATATCATTCCTTGTAAATTATTCCTAATGTCACCAGTGTATTTTTACTGTACAGAAAAACGCACAGGTGAAAAACCTATACATACAATTGTGCATACACTTATTCATTCTTAACGTGTTGAACTTTGTGTTGCCCACCAAAGTTGGCTGCACCACATAAAAGGTACAGCAAGCTTGATGTACTACAACTGTATTGCATGGGTGCAAAATTCCAGGGTGTCAGGTTCCATGGAAACTGCTTCATGTCATTCATCAGGTACCTAGGACTTTTAGGTGGAACCTAGATTTTTGCCACACACCCACCCACCCACCCCAGGCGGTACATATTGGCTTGCCACCCTCCCGACCGACACCCAACACACCACACCTACTCCTCTTGGAGCGCTTGACCTAACCTAACCTTCCAAACCTTACAGTCATAACACAGCACAATGTCACTGTGTGCGACCCTCTGTACTCAGCATTTTGACACTTTACAATCATCCATTTAGTACCAGTGATCTAGCCTTTCATGACAGGATTTCACAAATCAAGACATGACCATACAGTTGGTGAACAGGCTATTCCCCACTCTCCTGCTGTACTGCAGATCACACTCAGCTAAACTAAGCTCTGTCTTTCATTTAGTAATATCGATAGCTTTCATGCATTATGGAATGAAACTATCCTCTGACCATTAATGTATCTTATGCTTCCGAAAAGTGTTTTATCTTATTAGAAATAACCTTTCATGCTTTGTATGCTTTCACTTACAATTTTAAGTTCTCATTTCTCACATTTCATAAGTTCTTGGAACCAAAGATATGTTTTACATCACAAATGGGTTCCAATGCCTGTGATGGTTCCAGCTGTCCCATTAGCCACAAGCATCAAAACCCCCAGCATATTAAATTAAAACACCATTTCACATTTTCCTATTCAACATTTGCACGTACTTTTAACGTTCACCGAGCAGAGAGTGAACCGAAGAGCGTCGGCTCCACACTCCTCAATTCCCTTTGGGAACAGCTTCTTCTGACCATCCACAGTCAGAGCCAGTTCTGACTTGGACAGCTGCCCAGCCTCAAAACCCTTGTGTGCTCGACAATGCAAGTCCTGAACATAAAGAACCGAACCTCTTAAGAACAGCATCCATGTGGACTTTGGATTTGGTTTGATACAGGGCCAGTCCATGTGGGATTTATGGTGGACCAAGTTCAATGGGACAGGGGTTTTTATTTTCAAGTGATGCAGGTATCCTCTGTCAGTATCATCTTATCAATGTTGCATACTCATTCATTCATCTCTCACCAGTGCTCCATAATCTTAGTAAATGCCAAGGTTGTTAAACAGTATTACAAAATGAAGCAGTCAACTGAAATCCTCTAATTCAGTTCTGGTTTGCAGTATGACTGTTCACCCTACTCTCATAATGTGGCCAAAATACTGGGCTGATATGAGCATCCAGCTGTTTGTTTGTGATACACAATTCTACTTCCCACATTCATCACCTTTACATCACAAGTCACATAGGCAGACACATGACCACACTGTCTGCTACAGCACAGTCGTAGAACACCTCGCCTACACAGCAGGTGATCAGAGATTGATTCCCATGGAAGTCATACTTTTGTCAATCACCATGCTTGAAGTGGCTTTGGGAAGCATAAGCAAGCCTGTCTCACATGTCTGTCAGCTGTTTTAGTAGCTTTCTTGTCCAGAAGTGACCCAATATACCTGACACAATTAACAATTAATTATACATTAACAAACTGGAATAGCATTCATGAATTAATTAAGAGGATACCATATCCAAGGGATGTCTGCTACACAGTGGTCCAGAATTTCTACTTTCCCATTTGTTTCCATTTGCTATTTAAAAACATAATGATCAAAATATACCAAACAATGATTTACAGTTACTTTACACAGGTGTCAAACTCGGTCTCACACATTAAGGGAAGAATATGGGCTGAGGATTTTTGAAAGTACAATGCTGAGGAAAATAATTGGGGCTAAGAGGGAGGAAGTAAGAGGAAACTGGATAATGAGGGGCTTTGTGATTGGTACTGCTAAACAGACAGTATTAGAATAATCAAGGATAATGCAATGGCAGGGCATATGGCATATAGTATATATGGCACAGGGGAGAAAGGAACAGGAAGTATTGGTAACAATGCCAGAAAGGCAGAGTTCTACTTTGACGACCTAGGCATAAATGGGGAGGCAGGTAACATAGTAATTGTTGTAACCATAACCAGAAAATCAACGGTAATTTAATAATGACAACAACAATACCATGGTAAACATAGCAACCATATAAACACGGTTGACCTTGGTAACCAAGGCAACAACAATAACGCAACAAAACATACACACGTCTACACATACAGCATCAATTTTTTGGCCGATTTTAACCAAACCTGAATTCCCTCAAATCACTTCAAAATTTACCAAAAATCTCATTAGAAGGAAAAGAGTTGTTCAAAGCTGATGGAGACAGATGACACAATAAAGTTACCAGCTGCAACTCTGCAAATGGTCTAAAAAGAGGACGACTGAGTGAACTCACATGGCTCAAAACAGGAAGCTGTTGGTGGCTCTCACACTAAGGTACCAGTACCCTTCCAGTTCCATAAACTGTGATTAATTTCCATACTACCTGAGCAATTACTAGCATCTGAAGACAGATACAGCTCCATGCAGTGAATTAGCTAGCGAATGAGTCAGGCCACTAAACAGCATCCGTTCTGAAAGCTGACAGTTCCTGCAGTATTCACAAAAAAGCCTGTCTACTATGGAACCTGACGCTCAGTTGCCCAGGTCACAAAAATTAAATAACAAGTCATCAGAACACTAAAATGTAGCTCATTTACTTCACTGCAGTATCATTACTTTTCAGGATAATCCCACATTTTCCCTCTTTCGGCACTAGCTTAAAAGTTCTGTCACACTAGAAATGAGGGTACTTGTATATGCAATCATTAAAAAACAGCCTTTTCCACTTCCTCATTTCTGTAGGATCAGCCACCTTCAAAGTGCTGCTGGTGCAGCACAAATAAACTCTATGTTTCACGTGACCGTCGCCACAAGGACAACCAGGCTACACTGACACAGAAGTCACAGGCTGTGGTACCTTAACTGTGGAACATCCCTTGCAATAGTTCCAGCTGCACACACTAAAGTAACCACAATGCAACTGTACCTCCAATGAGATGCCATAAATAAGATCTTCAGGTAACACGACATTTCCTAGACTCTTGGACATTTTTCTTCCTTGAGCATCACAAATTATTCCGTGCAGCAAAACATTCTGCAAGAAAAAAAAAATTAACTTACTGTCATGTTACAAAAAAGAGGCACTTCCTTATTCAGGATTATTTATTTACTTATTTATTCATTTATTTACAGCTTATTTAATGACATCAGTGAATGACACCATACAGGTCAAATGCCATGATTGTTAATGGATGATGAATTGGATAGGATGTTACAGTGTTCATAATCTTACAGTGTTACATCATCAAATCTGTACCATGATAGCTAAACTTCTTACTTGTAAGCTGGTGATACTAGACCACCCCCTTGTGCCTGTGTGATCGGAAATGCCATCTGACTGACAAAGCACTCATGGTAAGGGAATTACATATTGTTATCACAAGCCAATTTCCTTGCACACTACAGACATAGCAGCTGATCGGCAGTGCTGCGTCCTCACAGTTTCCAGCAAATTAGCACACTTCAGTTTCGCTGTCTGTTCTCATAACTAGGAACACAGGAACCTAGTACAGTGATACCTCAGCTAATGAGTGACCCTACTAACGAATTTTTCGGCTAACAAAGATTTTTTTTGTTGTTTTTCGGACTTGGCTAACGAATATGGATTTGGCTAACAAATGTTTTAGTGGATGCGCGCACTAACATAAAGCAGCAAACATGAATGGTCGGGCCATTCCAGGAGCTTATCTTTTCCGTCTGTATGTGTGTTTCGGCTAACAAATGTGATTCCGGAATGAATTATCTTTGTTAGCCGAGGTATCACTGTATTGACGTAATTTCTTGTCCATGGCAAACAATTCCATGTAGACTGAACCAGCACTATTATCTGCACCATATACAATTAGCAGCAGTATACCCAGTGTCCTCGTGCCTGTCTTTCAGAACTTTTGCCACTCATCCACAATATGTCATTTCTTTGGCACGTAAAACTTGTGTGTTGTCCACCGAACTGCACAAGTACGTCACAACTTCTTCACTTGGGCACCATACAATGTTTCATGCAGTCACACTGAAAGCAGTGGTACAGCTGGGTTGATCAGTACCTACGGTCACTGCTAAAACAAACTACGAACTTGCAAAAAAAAATATCAATTATATATTGATTGTCCATATATTTGGCTCAATAATTTAATTTTTTGAGCAAAAAAAAAATCATATATTTTCTACTTGTAATATTCACTTTGCCACCCCTTGGCCCCTGCAAACTGGGGCAGCAGCACCCCTTGCCAACAGCCCCCCCCCCCCCCCTATCTCCAAGCTACCCACCTGACAGGAAGTGCCCAGTACTAAGATCTGTGTGCTTGATGGTATCAGGAAAGGACACAAAACCGAAAAGAATGTTTCCCAAGCAACAAGCAATATACTGCACAGTAGCAGCTTGGTCACAAGTGACGCATTGACAGCTGTGAATCGCGTGTGTCCGCTCAACTCTGGGCACAACTTGACGTGGAAGCCAACTTGGACTCCAGTAGTGAGGATGACGATGATGGTGATGACTTCCATAAGGACAGGACTTGGCTAGGCCGTGAGGATGCTGGTTTGAGTTCCTATGTACTGCAGCCAATGGCCTTGCCTTGCCAAATGCAGAATTTCCAGCTTCAATGAGCTGTGTGATGACAGCAGAATGACAATGGAGATACAGGATGGAGGTGAACCCGAACCAGTGCCGAGTACTACTGAAGCACATGCGGGTTATGAAACGAACCGTTCTTTTATGTGCACAGCATAACTTAGCATAACAAACAGAATATCTGAAACTGGAACTGGCACTGCCTCAATTGATACGCAAGGCTTCCACTAAAGAATTGACCACTACAAACTGCTGTGAAAAAATTTGATTTCCACATGGGTAATAAGGTAATTTCTTTCTTGTTTATGAACACTGTAGTGAAACTGGAATGTTCACAGTTTTTGTGTTTTGTGTTTCTAACACATTAATTTAATGTTTTGTGTTTATGACACATTAATTTAATGTTGTGTGTTTCTGACTTATTTTCATTTTTGTGTTTCTGACACACTGATTTAAATTTTGTGTTTCTGACTCATTAATTTAATTTTTGTTTCTGACTCATTAATTTCATTTTTGTGTTTCTGACTCATCAATTTACATTTTGTGTTTCTGACTCATTAATTTAATTTCTGTGTTTCTGAAACATTAATTTAATTTTTGTGTTTCTGACTCATTAATTTAATTTTTGTGTTTCTGACACATTAATTTATTTTTTTTTTGTGTTTCTGACTCATTAACTTAATTTTTGTGTTTCTGACTCATTAATTTAATTTGTGTGTTTCTGACACATTAATTTATTTTTTGTGTTTCTGACTCATTAACTTAATTTTTGTGTTTTTGACTCATTAATTTAATTTTTGTGTTTCTGATTCATTAATGTAATGTTTTGTGTTTCTGACACATTAATTTTTTTGTGTTTCCGACTCATTAATTTAATGTTTTGTGTTTCTGACACATTAATTTTTTGTGTTTCTGAATCATTAATTTAATGTTTTGTGTTTCTAACTCACTGATTTAATATTTGTGTTTCTGACTCATTATTTCAATTTTTGTGTTTCTAACTCATTAATTTAACATTTTGTGTTTCTGACTCATTAATTCAACGTTTTGTGTTTCTGGCTCATTAATTCAATGCCTTCCAGCAACTGTTGTTTTCCCATCTGCAGTCCCCACAGAAATGACAGACTCAGCTTTCACCATACATGTTGTACATAGAAAACAGTTTCTAATATGTGTGGAGATTTATTCAGTGCCAATTAATTGTGAACACCAAGGCTGTACAGCACTAACTGAACTGTGACCTTGCTCACTACTGTAATATCACCTTGAACGGTAGCTGTCCTGTGAGTTCCATTCCCAGCATGACCATACGGGCCACCCAGAAGAACAGGATGTCATGACCAGTCTCCATTAGCGTCAGAGGGTAGTACTGCTCAGTCTATAACAATACCATAGCCAGTAGACTTTTTCAAGTCATATGCAGACAATTCAAAATTTGGCTTACAAGTATGTAAATTTGACAATGAAGATGGAGGCAGCATGTTACTCTGAAACAGTAATATCCATCTACACAACTGATGCTGCACATCACAGTACAGTTGAAACTGAATGCTCACAGAAATTAGAACAGTGAATATTATATGACAATTCCGAATCCTACAAGAGAACACTAAATTCTGTACAGCTATCCAAACGTTCAAATTAAACATCCACTGAAGATTTGACTTTCAGTTAAAAACCAGAGGAAGTGCCTATTGCTGCCCTTGTCCATATTCACTAAAAAAATAAAATGCCCAACAGGAAGCGCAAGATCAAAACGGAAAAAAACATGTTAGGAAAGAAAAGACACATAACAAGGCTGGGTGGGAGGGAGGAATGAAGAAAGGACATGGGAAGAAATTGAAGAGAAGCCAGTTTGGGAGACAGAGACAGGTGGTGAATCTTGGTTGTTAGACAATTCACATAACACAGAATTGTTGATTGAACAACACAAATATGCTAATAATTCTAACATTAAACTATGTGTACCTTGAAAATTGCAATTTCAGGTACCGATTATAGAAAGTAAAGTAATGTGCGAGACTTGATTTTCTTGCAGCTGAAGATTCAGTTCTTCTGGGATGTGACACTGTGCCACTGGGTGTGCAGTTACCTATGTTTCCTTCCAAATTACAGCAACTGCTCACCCAAAGACACAGCATTACAACCGAGACAGCCTGAATCTTCAAACACAATATTCCTGCTTGATAAATGTTGAAAAGCACAGAAAGAAACAGACAATAACTGCTATGATATTGAAGCATGTGATAAAATTCTGGTTCTCACACCTTTCCAGGCCAGCCAAGCGCAGAGAACGGCAAGAGGGCTGAAGAGAACCAGGTATCCAGCACGTCATCATCTTGGCACACATACAACACATCAGACTCCAGCACGCCCAGCACGGTTGCAGCCTTCTTCCTTGCATCTTCGGTGTTTCGAGCGGCCACCCACACACTCGACTGTGAGTTCATGATGCTCGAACATTCATATGCTGGAATCTGATGCCCCCACCACAGCTGACGAGACACACACCAGTCTCTGTTAAAGTCAATAACGTGTTCCTCAATAATTCCCTTGACAGTTATCAAACACTGTATTCAGACCACTTTCTAAACATCTTGTGTTCTTAATTTAATTAATGATAAGATTTTATATAAGTTCATACACTTAGCAAACTTTACAGTGATTTATTTGACTTTACTTAATATTTTTTACTATGGAGCAGTAGCCATTTTGAACATGGAGTAGCTGCCATTTTGAATATAGAGTACCAGCCATTTTGTTTCATCTCTGGACTCTTCAATGGTGCTGCAGTTTAAATTCCAACCACTGTCCATGACAGATGGGTTTTCAATTTATAGTTTCCTTAAATGCTTTTATGAACATAGGGTGCACTGAGGCCAAGAGAAAGTGAAAAGCTAGGGGTCCATACAGTGCACTGATGCAGGCACTACACGGTTAAATCTGTAAGTGTGCAGCCTTAAAGTTGACCATAAAACAGTTGACAAGCTCTGCAAGTGTTTGTCTAGATCTCTGGTTTCTGTGACTCACATCAAGTAAAACTGTACAAATCTCCCTGTATCATGTCACGCAGGTAGGCAGACAGCAGTAGAACTGTAGTTCTACCCATACTCAACGCTGGTGCTAGGAGGGGGTGGATGGAGAATACCAAGTTCCATTTGCTTTACCCCAAGGAAAATGACCCAGCACCCAACGTATAGGAGGCTACATGGGCCTCAGGGTCAGTCTGGGTGGGTCCAACAAAACTTGCTTCCACTGGGGTTCAAACCATGGACCGTCCAGCTGGTGGCAAGTTGCTATACCAACCGCACTATCCCAGGTGTCCATACATCATATGGTCACACAGTATAAAGTTAAGCACAGTAGCTACAGCTGTGTAGCAACATGCATCATGCTGTTTAAAAGTATAAGGCTATATCCACAGCAGCTACAGCTCTGTAGTGATATATGTCATGTAGCTAGAAAATACGAGTATAATCTGAACTCATAAATCTTTCGGACTTTTTCAATCACGTGTATTGAAATACAATGCACTACATTTTGGGGACAGGTTGCGTCCCCGTCTTCAGAGGACAGGTTGTGTCCGCGTCTTCAGATGACAGGTTGCGTCCCTGTCTTAAGAGGACAGGTTGCGTCCTTGTCTTCAGAGGACAGGTTGTGTCCCCATCTTCAGAGGAAAGGTTGCGTCCCTGTGTTCAGAGGACAGGTTGTGTCTCTGTTTTCAGAGGACAGGTTGTGTCCCCATCTTCAGAGGACAGGTTGAATCCCCGTCTTCAGAGGACAGGTTGCGTCCTTGTCTTCAGAGGACAGGTTGTGTCCCCGTCTTCAGAGGACAGGTTGTGTCCCTGTCTTCAGACTTGCTTCTTTGCAAACAGCTGACATTAAATTATTATTATTTATAATGTAATTAAACCATGATTAACACAAAATTAATAAATAGCACATATTACAAAAAGTTTAGAAAGTATAGTTAATATGCAAATTTCACCAGACACCAAATACACAAAGTACACAATTGGTCTATGTAGCTACTTCCTCTCACTGACCAGTAACGGCACAGTGTTGGTGAACCCAGTGGTCAGAACGATTAAAGTAATGGGTGCTCTTCATAGCATTAGGAAGTAGAGGGGGTGCTGTGTTGCCAAATGCCATTTTATTTCTTACTTGTAATAAAACCAACTAGATGCACTAATTTCTCAAATTTGTGTTTGGAATTTTATTCCAAAAATAAATTTGAGAAATTAGTGCATCCAGTTGGTTTTATAATAAGAATTTATCATGATGCATGGTCACATGAATGTCAAAAGCCATTTTATTTCCCTACTTTTGAGCTAAATAATCACTTTCACTTCCAGTTGATCCAGTCAATTGGTTGAATGCTGCTGCAGTATTTGCTGGTTTTTAAATACCAGAATGGTTCTGTGTGTGTGTGTTTTAATTTATTTATTACACAGCATGCCCCATTACACAGTAATATTACATGCTTTACATAACCTAAGTTTTAGTTGACAGTCATTTCAAATCTGAAAGTTCTAAAGACTTAACAAAATTTTACAAAAAAATTTTGATAATTATTAATGAGTGTTTCATTCATTGCAGGCCAATTGCCACCAGTGTTTTTTTATTTGTCTTATCATCTCATTCCTTTGGTTACGCAATTTCTTGCACTTAAATATTAAATGGTCTACAGTTTGTTCTTCTTCACATGGGCACATCAGATTGTCTGTTAGTCCAAGTTTGTATAAGTATGATCTTATTTTCCTGTGTCCTGTTAGCATAGTAGTTAACTCTGGAAATATCGGTATTTTCTGTGTTAGCCTCTTCCTCACTGATGGGAAAAAAGCTTTTGTAACTGCCCCTTTTCTCGTATCCATCCCCTGCTGTTCCCACATATGAAGTCCATGGTCTTTTCCTCTTGTTACGATCACCTCTTTTGGTATCTTGTCGTATACGACTGGTCCATCTCCAACAGCAGCTTCTTTTGCAAGTCTATTCACCAACTTGTTCCCGTCCTTTCACCCAGCCGAAATGCACAATCCACTTTTGATGTACCAATGCAATAAGTTTGTTTCTAATAAGTTCTATAAAACGGTTCCATTTAATCTTATGCGTACTGGACCGTGCATCATCTTGATATTTGAATAAAGGTAGTATCCTGACTCCCACTGTGGGCATGCTCACATCACAGGGCACTCCAACGCACTTATTCTGTAAAACAGTGTCTGACCCAGAAGCAATGCAATTATTGCCAAATCTTTATTGGTTATTTTCTGAACATGTTTAAAGCAAAATGAACTACACTCCATTGCTCCCAGAACATTTTGTGTAAATATCTACCGCAATACCTGACTGTAAGCTTACCTTGAGCAGAGTGCACACATATTATCCACAGTGTGAACAACACGTAACGCTGCCCACTACAACACGTAATGCTGCCCACTACAACAAAAACTCTGCGTATTTGAACTTGATTTTATAGTCAGAAAATGAAAGAACAAGCATGTGTTATGTCACAAAAATGCAGCACCAAATTATAATATAAGGTAGGATTCTTTCAAAATGTAACAGTTCTACATATCAGGGATCAAGAGTACAGGCACTCCTCATTTAATGTAGCCCGGAACAACGCTGGCAAAGTTACATGAACAAACGTTTTATGAACGTTGTCTAGGCTTGAACTAACATTGCTCTGCTAGCAGGTGGTGGGATCATCAACAGTCAGACTACAGGGTAATGTCATTAACTGTCATGCAACAAAATGTTTCTATGCTGTTTAGCTCCATGTTACAATTTTAAAGACTCTTACCCCAAGATTAATGCAGGACTTACTGTTATAAACCAAAATTATATTCATGATGAAATTAACAGCAGATTAAATTCTAGAAAAATTGCTACCACACACTTTTAGAATCTTGTACACTCTTATTCACTGCAGTTGTCCTGTATCAATGCGAAGCCTGGGCCCTCAATCAAAGGGAAGAACACAGAACGAGTGCCTGAGAACAAAGCAGAGTTGGGAGAGACAGAAAACAAAATGACAGGAAAAAACTAAACAAAGACAGCTTTATAATATGTATTTTATACCTATTATTGCTGGAGTGATTAACATTAAGAAGCGTTAGATTCATGAGACAAACCGCATGAATGGAAAAAATGAGAATTTCATACAAAATGTGTGTCAGAAAAGCCCTAAGGTATGAGGAAACTAAGCACATCTATGTGTTACATGAAAACATGTGGGCCTGGTAGCTCAATCAGTATAGCAATTAACTGTGGGTTGGGCGGTCCAGGATCGAATCCCCGTGGGGACAAGATTTTTCCACCCATCCAGACTGGCCCTGGGGCCCGCCAGGCCTCCTGTACAATGGGTACAAGGTCTTTCCTGGGGATAAATTATGCCTGGGGAGTGCTGCTGACCACTCACCCCCTTCTAGTGCCATGGTCATGTAAGAGTAGAGCTATATCTCTGCCCACCCTCTGTACCACACTGGGCCTGTAATGGGAACATTTTACCTTTACATGAAAACATAACATTATAACAGAGCATTAAGGCCACACAAACCTACCTGACATAATGTAGCCAACTGTACCAAGTTTTCTCGAAGACATCTGGGTCAATTTTCAGTTGTCCTTCTTGTACGGCTCTCACAGCATGCTGTGCCATTGCCTCACACTTAACAAACCTGAAAAGTGAAATGAAAATGCTCACCTCTTGTTCATTAAAAGGCACGTTACAGCCTAGAGACAATGCTAGCACAAGCAGTTCACATAGCAATACTACATAAAATGTGGCAGATGCACAACAAATCTCTATACAAACACTCAAGACTTCTCGGACATGAAATTGAGTAATGGAGTCAGATGTTCCTGACACAATGAAAGACTGTGATGTCAGTGTGCATCACGGCTCAGTAGTTCCTGACACAGTGAAGGACAGTGACATCATCATGTGTCATGGATGTCAGTAGTGAATGTGGTCAAGGAGACAAAAATAAAAGTTCTTGTTCTTAGATATTCACAGACTTCGTCCGCTGTATGACTGACTGTGTGGCAATGAATTACACGGTACGTTCTTGCTGTGTAACTGACTGTGTGGCAATGAATTACACAGTACGTTCTTGCTGTGTAACTGACTGTGTGGCAATGAATTACACGGTACGTTCTTGCTGTGTAACTGAATGTGTTGCAATGAATTACACGGTACGTTCTTGCTGTTTAACTGACTGTGTGGCAATGAATTACACGGTACGTTCTTGCTGTGTAACTGACTGTGTGGCAATGAATTACACGGTACGTTCTTGCTGTGTGACTGACTGTGTGGCAATGAATTACACAGTATGTTCTTGCTGTGTGGCAATGAATTACACGGTACATTCTTGCTGTGTAACTGACTGTGTGGCAATGAATTACATGGTATGTTCTTGCTGTGTGGCAATGAATTACACGGTACATTCTTGCTGTGTAACTGACTGTGTGGCAATGAATTACACGGTACGTTCTTGCTGTGTAACTGATTGTGTGGCAATGAATTACATGGTACGTTCTTGCTGTGTAACTGACTGTGTGGCAATGAATTACATGGTACGTTCTTGCTGTGTGACTGACTGTGTGGCAATGAATTACACGGTACGTTCTTGC
>Ga0131853_10010526_pt1 | contig 16913 bp, 9 predicted proteins | sample TergutLab28metaG_FD_92764 | JGI IMG/M metagenome (GOLD analysis project Ga0131853, IMG submission 92764) | Labiotermes labralis P1 segment gut microbial communities from Petit-Saut dam, French Guiana - Lab288 P1 (version 2) (version 2) | ecosystem: Host-associated > Arthropoda: Insects >...
GTGGGGAACCGTTGCGCTGACCACGTGACACCCCTCTATCCGCAAAAGTTGGCACTAACTTCGCCGACCGGCGGCGGCCGTTCTGTCGGTATAGTTCGCGTGCGGACTAAGGCCACGGAGTTTTTTTTATTGTATTACAATTTGCCAGCTGCGGATACAGTAAAAAAATGCAGTAAATTGAGTACGTTGGTTATGAGCAGAGGTTTAAACACAGAGTCTCTTAAACCAAGTCAATATTGTTAACCATATCAAAGAGACCTTCAATTTGGTGACAAAAATTTGCTAGTTGTGGTAGTTTTGCGGTTTGTTATACGAAGTCGCCAGTAAAGCAGACCATTTAGTGATATACGGTAGGATTACTAACAAACAGTTAATTAATGAGGATCTGGAAAGTGGCAGTATTGACGTAATCGAGCGAATATACTGGCATTTGCTTGGTTGTATTGATGAATACCATGAACACTTGCACTACGATATTTATTGAACTGTCCCAGTTTCGAACCAAGTATATCCTGGATAATTCCTTAACTTACTGCGATATTATCTTGCTTGTTGTGACGGCATGGTTAAACAGCTAATCGGCTCCAGAAACATATGCCGCTCTTGATCGCAGTTGTGAAATTTACCTTAGTTTTCGTTCTGTCTGTGACTATCTGGAGAACGTGCCGGGAATTTATGTGTGACGTCACAAATGTCGGAATGCCACTACTCTTTACAGCATAACCAACGCGGGTTTACCTTGCTTGTTTGCCTCCTTCATTACGTGTTCCCTTCTTGCATCCCCTATCATCTGTCCCTCACACGCATATAATGACCACCACAGACGAAATTTTTATAGTGCTTGTACCCCGTGTTAATGCTGCTTCTCCATTTCACAGTGGGAACTTACTGACTCATGAAGTAAGTGGAAGTTATGTCCTGATGTCATTCCAGGTCTCTTGTCATAGTTAGCTACTCAGAGAGTAAAGATAAAGGTAACGCAATACCATTACGGGCCTGGACAGGCCCAGAGGGTTCCAGGAGCCTGAGGCTCCCAGATTTCAAGACAATTGGCACATGAAGGTGGTAAGGTTGTCAGCCTTACGCACCGGCCGCCTTTACGCCCAGGAAATATTCCTGGTACTCATTTTTGTTAGAGGCTGAGTTTACCCCAGGGTCATAGTGAAGTCGGAAGAGTTATGTCAATGAAAAATTCCGACGACACCATCGGGAATCGAACCCGCGACCTTCCGGCTTGTAGCGCAGTGTCTCAACCAACTCCGCCACCGGGTGCCCCAGTTAATGGAACAGTACAAATTAATACCGTCAGCAAGATTTGTGTCGATTTGGATTTCAAACACAAGATTTAATTCTATATGAATTAACATTTGTGGGTAAAATGTTGCAGGGTATAATTATTCAAGGAAGAAAGTACTACAAATTTGAAGACTTGAAAACCGACCAAAACGCGAACATTTAGTTTCTTACTGCGCCGTTGCTGAAGCCTCAGCTCTTCTAGTACATGACGTGGTGTCGTGGAGTGAGGATTTACGAATGTTTTTAAGTATAACTCACATTTCTTCATCTTAAGCTTGAAGAATTTCACGTAGAATAACTTTCGAGACAGCTTTCATTCCCGTTGTCTCAAGTGCTGGTCGCTGGGTTTTGTTCAAAGCCAGCGGAATCCCATCTGACTCTTCATAATTTTACATCCTCCCACACACACACGCACACACACCCACACACCACACACATACACAAACCACACACACACACACCCACACACCCACACACACACACACACACCCACACACACACACAAACACCCACACACCACACACGCACACACACACACACCCACACACACACACACACACCACACACGCACACACACACACACACACGCCACACACACACACACACCACACACACACACACACACACAGCTAAACTCAAGTAGAATTTTTACTTCAAAATTCTAGGCTAAACTCATCTAAATATTTTTTATTACTCCCAAGCGTTCTTGTTGCTTTGCCTATCACACTCGTAATATTTGGTGCAAAATACAAACATTTATTTAGACGAAACGTAGATAAGGATCAACTCATTTTGATGAAGATGAAAGTCTTCTGGGATGTTATGCCTTGTCGAATGGTAAATAGTTACCGAGTCTGTATTACGCAAACCCCATAAGACCAGAATCTCCACCCTCGTATCTCTGCGAGCTTCAAACCTCTCAGCTAACACTGAGATTCATATCTCCACGGACCAAAGCAGGGAGAATCCACTTACAGCCAGTATTTGTGTCTATGCACATTCATGCACAGTGTGTGTATGTGTACAGAAACTTTCGCCTCGTCGTGATATGCGAATTTCCGTTGCTGTCGGAAATACAGAAATGACATCTGGTAAGGGTTTGAGGTAGAAGTGAGCTTCCCATGGACAGTCAAAGATAAATGGCTATAGAAATTACATAGGATACACTCGAGATGCTGTGATGTAATGTCGGACATCATGGGCTTACAATAAAGCGGGCGTCATAATAGGGATACGTCACGTGGGGCTCGTAAATCTTGCGTCGAACGATAAGTTGGCGATGTTACACTTGTCCAGTTTCAAGGACATTATCCTTGTAAAGCCCAGTGGTTACTCTATGTGCCATGAGTTTTAACATCCATTCTACTTTCGGCCAACAAAGTGCATTTAAAAATTTTATGTGCATCTTGGAATAGAAAACGACGTTTTGCCTGAACAGTACTCATTGATTGGTTTTTATAACCGAATTTGGGAGTTTTCACTGCGCTGTACGGATTGTGACTACAAAAGGAGATTACGTTTCATCTTTCAATCTTTGAATATCATTGTTGTATTCCTTCAACCACGTTTAAGGACGTGTGCTGGAGATTGATGCAGTACACCTCCAGCTGCAAACATTTTCGCATATATGTTTTGGTAGAATTTCAAGTTCATGGTTCCGTGCATCATAATTCAATATTAATAAAAATCCAACGAGATGCAACAGTAGGCAGTCTGATTTATTTTACTGCAAAGTCACTCTACATGTTTCGGATGTCCACAGCACCCATCATCAGGAGTACTAAAAACTGTATCCACAGCATCCGGTACAGGTCATAATATCGGTACAGCTACTTCCCTCCAACGTGGCCAGGTCACTCTACATGTTTCGGGTGTCCACCGCACCCATCATCAGGAGTACTAAAAACTGTATCCACAGCATCCGGTACAGGTCATAATATCGGTACAGCTACTTCCCTCCAACGTGGCCAGGTCCCGACCTGGCCACGTTGGAGGGAAGTAGCTGTACCAGTATTATTACCTGTACCGGAGGTTGCGGTTACAGTTTTTAGTACTCCTGATGATGGGTGCTGTGGACATCCGAAACATGTAGAGTGACTTTGCAGTAAAATAAATCGGATTGCATACTGTTGCATCTCGTTGGATTTTTATTAATATATGTTTTGGTAGATATGAACAGTATTATATATGTTATGATCACATTATATATATATTAAAAATTTCTAGGCGGAGAATGGACAAACGTACATCACAATTTCACTATTTTATGAAAAATATCATCGTAAGGATTGTGGTACATTCTGAAAGTGTCATAACCATCAGAGTTTTAGCAAATAAACTTAAAGTTAATTACAGCAAGTATAATATACCGTAATTAAATTATTTTATATGTCAAGTACACATTACAAGTTTGTTGTGTAAGGAACAAAGGCATGTGAACATAGTCCACTGAATTATGCCGTCTCTTTATGCTGTATTAGCGAAATTTAACATCCATGAAAATATACACCACCATGCAGAATCCATTCTTTGAGTTATAATAGTGCAAAGCTTCAAACATTGATTCATATTTCGCATCAGGAAGGTCTAGGTGACTTTTGATCCGAAACTAGAGCGAGTTTTCATGTTGCCATCAATGAAATAAAAAAGTGCATTCGTCGTAATTTTACATTCTATTGACGTTCCAACACATGCTTCTCATATTATACTGAAAAATGGTTCATACAGCACAGATTTCATCTGAAAAATTTATTGTTGCCAAGGATATAAAAGACTGTGTTTCGTTGAAGTAGTGTAGCATTTCATAAACTCTGAATTGATTGTTAGACTCATATCAGGTACAGATAAAATATATATTTCGAGGAAATTTTAAAACATGCTTTGTGAGAGTGAAGTAATGTGTAATTCGTGCTGTCATTTAAATTGAAGGAAAGCTTGTGTCGCTTAGGTTTTGTGTGTACCTGCATGTATTAATTTCGAACATACAGTTCTTTGGGATTTTGATGTGAGAATGTTAAAATAAACAGGATATTTGCAGAAGTCTAATTTTAGCGAATAGTGAGGAATTGATGTGAGAGGCAGTGTAATTAGGGCAGCTGAATCCTTGAATTATTGAAACTTTCTTTCCAACGCGCCAAATTGTGGAAAATAAAATGGTCTAGGTGTGTTGAATGCAAGGAATTTGTGAGAAATTCATAAAATGTTTTAACCAAAGACAGCCTGAAAGTAAGAAATAAATTTGGATGTTTGGGAGGGGGTCAGATGTTAGAATGGATATTAAAAAGTAACGTAACGAAATGGAGTAGATACACTGGAGTTAGGTTATTGATCAGTGGCGTGATGTAGTCGATATAGAAGTGAAAATTCAGATGACATATAAAGGCAGAAAATTTCTCGAAGATTTAGTCGAGTATATATTCCTGAGATTTCTGGATCACAAACTACGACCCACTACTGTCGCTAGGACTTCTCTGGACGAGTGATCAGCCCGTCGTAGACAACCTGACAACAAACAACACCCACAACAAACAAAAGTTTATGCTGCCGCAGGGATTCGAACCCACAATCTCAGCAGCCGAGCGGTTGCAGACCTACACCTTAGACTGTGCTGTCGCTGGGACCTGCACCAAGAACATGTTTAGACGGGCCATATTTTGTGATTCGACACGCTAAATTCGCCTAGGACTAGATGATTCTGCAGTCAGTATTAGCACTCTGCCATAGAGGGCTGAAGCAAACACAAAGAAGCTGTCATGATATATCAGATTTTTGTTCTAATAATAACTCCGTTTCTTTTCTAAAAATCTTGCATGTCGATGCGCTTATGTTGCAGACAAAATTTTATTAATCGTATTCCATGAATAAAGTGTGGCCTAGAATATTACAATTTTTTAAAAATTAACAATAGCCTGTCTACACTAACTTTTTCCAGTCATAAAGATTTTCGACGTCTATTCAGTCTACCACCGGGATTCTGATAAGTCCTTAGCCCGGCCAGGAAGGAAACAAGCTCGGAAGCATGTCAGGGACGCGTGTGATTTCAACAATATCGAGACGCGATTTGTCATCAAGTTTTTTTTTTCTGCAAGGCAAGGCGCCGAAGGAAATTCACGCCATTCAGACAGAAACATCAGCTTGTTTCCTTCCTGGTCGGGCTAAGGACTTATCAGCACCTCTGTACATACACGTGCACCCCTATGGTGTCACGAATTTTACGTTTCTGAGCTTAGCGCCAGTAATACTCTACCGGATACAATGGAGTTATTCTTTATGAAAGGATTGAAACAGGTGTGACACCAAACTAAATTGATAACGGAGGCAGAACAGATCAACAAGATCAACAACCTGCAACAGAAGTGGCCTCAGTACCGCTCTTCCATATCGCCTTGGCCAGTCACTTAACCCGCCTGCAAAAATTAATATCCAGTTATGATGGTTGAAAGCGGCGATTTAAAAGATGTCGTTGAAGAAAGTCTTTTGAAAACTATCATACAAACCTATAGCAGTCGGATGTACAAAATAGTGAAATATAAATTGAGGAGAAGAAATCTGTTCTATTAATTCATCGCTTTTGCCAAATTTGTCCCTTAAATTGCGGCTTCCGTTCCTCGTCAAACTGGCCACCCCTGTACTATATCGCTCTAACGCAATGTAAATTGCAATATACAGTCATAAGATCGATCCCAGTGGCCGCGCGGTCTAAGGCGTAGGTCTGCATGCTCTCGCTTGTCGGGATTGTGGTTTATAATCCCTCCAGGGGGTGTGGATGTCTGTCGTGAGTGGTGTGTGTTGTACAGGTAGAGGTCTCTGCGTGGGGCTGACCACTCGTCCAGAGGAGTCCTACGGCGCGTGAAGTGTTTAATGAGGGAGATCAAGAAGCCCATAAGAAGAGGCCATGACCTGGGATCGGGTCGCTACGTCACAATATGTGTATATATTGTGACGTATATATATACGTATATATATAGGCGGACCCCCGTATTCGCGGGTAATACGTTCCACGACCTATCGCGGTTACGTGAAACCGCGGATAATACCGAACGCTATATATAATGTGCCACGTTGGAGGGGAGTAGCTGTACCAGTATCATGACCTGTACCGGAGGATGGGGTTACAGTTTTTATTACTCCTGATGATGGGTGCTGTGACACCCAAAATATGTAGAGTGACTTTGCAGTAAATAAATATCTGCATACTGTTGCATTTGGTTGGATTTTTATTAACATTGAGTTCCATAATAATTTGCAGCGGCAGTCTCCCCGTTTTGCAAAACACTCTACTACAAAAATCTCTAAACAGTATCTAAATAACTACACAGAACAAAGTCCTTTTCCATCAGCATCTAGTTCTTTAACTAATCCATAAATTTCCCGCATTTTATTGAACCCCACACTTCGTAACAGTTTACACAACAATCCGTCACTTGTCCCTGTCCTGTACCAGACCAATTCAGTAAGCGCGCCTTCCACCCAAATTTCTTGAAATTCCATTACAATTTTATCCACTCAGGGACGCGTTAATTTGATCAAAATTGTTTTTCTCTATCTCCACCCGAACCCTCTATGCAAATCCTACTCACCCTATACGTGCCACATGATCCGCCCATCTCATTATCCTTTATATTATTACCAGAATAATTTTTTAGCGAATTGAATACATCACGAAGATCTTCATTATGAATTTTTCTCCAGTATCCTCTTACTTCCTTCCTCTTAGGCCCAAACAACTTCCTCAGCACCCTATTCTCGAACATTCCCAACCTCTGTTGTTATCTTAATATGAGACACCAAGGTTCACACCCATGTCAAACAACAGGCATACTTATACTATATTTAATTTTTTTATCCTCAGAAATTTAACTTGCAAGAAGCAGACTTTACGCTGAATGGTACCAAGAATTCCTTGAATTTACTCCTTTCCTAACTTATCAATGCGTGTTATTTCGATTTTTTGAGCGTCTTTCACAAATAATTGAATGTCTAATACATCAAAAGATCTTATATTTATTGGACCGTACATCTTTGTAATATTTAAAGAATAAAAGACCAACTTGATGCCACTTGTTATTTTATTTCACTTCTTATGTGCTCAACATGTTTCGGACATTAATATATCCATCACCAGGAGCTTGCAACTGTGCTGTTGAATTACCACATCGGTCGTTTTGTTCTCGGTTCGTTGTGTGTTGGAGATTTGGTGCGGCTGGGTTTTAAGCCTGCGACATGGACACCACTCAAACCCAGCCGCACCAAATCTCCAACACACAACGAACCGAGAACAAAACGACCGATGTGGTAATTCAACAGCACAGTCGCAAGTTCCTGGTGATGGATATATTGATGTCCGAAGCATATTGAATACATAAGAAGTGAAATAAAATAACAAGTGACATCAAGTTGGTCTTTTATTCTTCAACATCAAAAGATATTTCCTCTTTCCGGCTAATATGCACCACATCCACCTGAATATTCCCTTCACATTCTTACATATTTACTCAAGAAATATACGAGAAATGTAAATAACGTAATCCAGAGAGTAGATATTTTCTGTCACATTTGTTAGAGTCAGACGTGCTTTAGATTACCGGCAGTTGAAACTAGTGCATTTCGAAAATAGTCTGTTTTCCAGGAACGAATGTAGGAATACTCAACTATTCTCCGCTCAAAATTCCGTATCTTACGATTTTTCCACTTTCTCCATCTTTTATTGGGCTGAGGATTTATGATGTATTAATATAACAATAAGAGACACGTCACTATTATTGTGTGATTGACGCCAATCTTTCTTCGTATATTTTAGTTTATTTTCTACTTTAGAATGAAATATTTGATAATAATCCAAATCCCTTGTATGGAACTATTTTTATATAATATTCTTTATTGTGTTTTTCCTTCTTTTTCATTTACAATATTCTTGCCACGTTTGATCATAAAACTTCAATGAATGTCGGCACTTTTTCTTTACCGGATGAAAACTGATGTCCAGGGGGTCTGCGAGAATTTTAACGGCGCATTATTTTGATGACCAGAAAAGAGAGGAAAAACTTTTAACAGCCTGTAGCTCATTTCTAGTCCACTGACAGTGGTGTAACAATGACGGCTTTCAGAAAGTGACGTGTTTAGAACACAATATTGGCACTTAATTTGTGAAAGAGAATTGGAGCGTTATTGATGCAATAACTTAACGTCATATCAAGTATATGAACTTAATTGTCTGTCCAAAATACAGTTCATAAGTTGATTTATATGCCTTTGAATTCAAGTACGTTTTATAAACAAAAGATTATGAAATTGTTGACGCTCTAGAGGTAGTTTATTTCGTTTACGGATTCAAATATTTTAGCAGCACGCAGTTTTGCGTGCGGTGCAGAAATATTACTACATAAATATTCAGCTGTCAAACGCTGCTTCAATTCGAAACCAACGCCACATAAACTGTCTAATGTTAAAGGTAAAGGTAAGGCAGTCCCTCTGTAGGCCTGTTACATGTAAGTAGGGTTCTGGGAAGTTGAGGTTTCCAGATTTCTAGACTGAAGTTTGTAATTTTGCTAGCCCTACTCACCGGCCGCCTTTACCCACGGGAAATATTTCTGGTACTCATTTCTGTTAGAAGCTTAGACGATCCCGGGTCCATAGCGAAGCCGGAAAGTTTGTGTCAGTGACATAATCGGGAATCGAACCCGCGAATTTCCGGCTTATAGCGCAGTTTCTCAACCAACTACACAGCCGCGTGCCCCAAAATTGCATAACATCATTGATAAATCTCGTGGTGAAAGGGTATTAAAAATCAAGATTCTGCACTCAAAAACACGTAAGAAGGGTTGCTGATAAGTCCTTAGCCCGACCAGGAAGGAAACAAGCTACTGCGACCAAACTCGTGATTTATTCAACATACTCCCAACGAAGCTCAATACACTTCTTAGCCCGTGCTCTAACTTCTGTAGGGCATGCAAAAAAAATTCAGAAAATTGTCTGTCCGATCAGGTCTCCGCGGCAGCAATGACCTCCGCGTCGAAAAAAAATTGGCGACCTTTCAATTGTTTTTCAGTCCGGGGAACAGGTGGTAGTCCGATGGGGCCATATCTGGAGAATAGGGTGGGTAATCAAAGCATTGGAAACACAGGTAGACCACTTTCTTCCGGGTTGCAAGTGCCCGGAGAGTCGGGGCATTGTCGTGCAAGAACAAGAACCTCTTGATGACCTTCCCGCGGCGTTTTTCCTTCAAAATGTCCTTCAATTGCACCAGCAGAGATGAGTAATACATCGCGTTGATAGTATAGCCCTTTGGAAGATAATTAATGAGGAGGATGCCGTCTTTATCCCAAAAAATCGAGGCGAGAACTTTTCCAGCGGATTTTTGTACTCGGAATTTTTGGGACGGGGTGAGCCCCTATGCCGCCACTCCACTGATTGTTGTTTTGTCTCCGGGTCATAGTGATATAATTAGGTTTCATCCATGGTCACCAATCGCGACAGGAAATCATTTGGTTCGGGCTGAAAAAATTCGAAATTTTGCTTAGACGACTGGCAACGTTGATGTTTTTGCTCCGCGTTCAGGCACTTCGGTACCCACTTCGTGGAGAGCTCCCGCATATCCAAATCTTCATGAATAATGGACCCAACCCGCTCACGTGAGATGCCCAGGTTCTCAGCTATTTATTTAGCCGAAATCAGGCGGTCTTCCAAGATTAGCTCGTGAATTTTATCAATAATCTCCGGGGTGGTCACTGTTTTGGGTCGTCCAGGACGAGGCGCATCACAGGTGGAAACATCACCGCGTTTAAACTGGGCCACCCAGTTTTTGACGGTGGCATACGATGGTGCATGTTCCCCTAATGTTTCTGTCGGAATGGCGTGAATTTCCTTCAGCGCCTTGCCTTGCAGGAAAAAAAAACTTGAAGACAGCTTGCGTCTCCATGTTGTTGAAATCGCGCGCGTCGCCTGATGTGCTTCGTGTCAGCCTCTGTAAAAAGAAAAGACTTGCAATTCGGCACGTGAACGACCCCGCTTTCCAACGGCACTATCGATTCCGTCTTACGACATGGGAAGTAGGTCGGGCTAAGGACTTAACAGCACCCCCTCGTATTTCATGAAGTATATGATAGTTATGATAATAGCCAATTAAATAATAAAATTCTATGCTTAATAGAGAAAATCTGTTGTCGGTTACTCGAAATAATTAGAGCGCTGATCCACAGATGAATTTCATAGTATGTACTGGTACCACGTCTCTATCCTGCATGTCTTAACAGCATATACACCGTTTATGACCAATTTGCACTAAACTCTGCTGTATTCGGCTTTCATAGTTCTTTTGCAAGGTCGGAATATTTTCATACAGAGTCCCTTATGTGCTTATTGTGTGCAGGATGAATTATTTCAAGTAGCTGGGAAAGTTTCCGGCTTGTATCTGGCAGGTGCCTCTTTCCTATTTTGATCGCTATTCCAACCATCCTGTTAGAGATTTTCATGGTCTTTAACTTCCCTTCCAGACGAACGTTCGGACGGTATTTTAACACACGCTGAAATCGATTATAATTTCGTATTATATTACAATAAACTTCAGTTGATACTCTGCTTTACTAGCCACAATATTGACGTTATTAACCGTATCCTGCAGTCTCACAACCTTCAGAGATATACCGCAGTATCTCCCACACGTATTCCTAAGAAGGTCTTCACTATCTGAAGATCATAATGTGTCCCATTGCAACTTCCCATTCTTCTGTTGCCTGATAATAACCTGCCGTATTTCTGCATGTATTCGAGTATAGTACTTCGTAATGAAAATATGATTTTCTTTATGGTGCACGTGTTTCACATTATGCCTACACGTGTCCCCACATGTCTTTCCTTGTAACTCTTCGTTATACTAATATGATTGTGTGTCATTCAAGTTTCTACCTTTTTACTATTTGTCAAAATTGTATTATGCATTTACCATCGTGTTCCTGCACAGGGCTTTAGTACATCAATGTCATTTTATGAGCAGAATTATGCAATGCCTTTGCATGTTAAAATTATATATTTTCCCTCGAGTCTGTCTTCTGAGTGTTTGTACTTATTTCCTTTCGAATATTTTGGGACGACCCTAACAAATCATAATTTCATGCATGAAGAAATGTAACTTCTAATTAAATTCAGGGAATTCTTTCTACCATTTGGTCCAGAATATTTTCTCTTCCACTTGCTTTTTGAGAATATAAGAATTAAACTAACAGATTTGTAATTATGTCTGTTAGAATATCATCATCATCATCATCATCATCATCATCAATCTTCACGATTAAGGCCACAGCAGACTCGTTTCGGCCTCGTCTAATATTCTCTTCGAAGGTCTTCCGAGTCGTCTTTGTCCATTTGGTCTGCAAATTGAGCGTTTTTATTGGCATCCTGCTGCTGTTCATTCTTGTTACATGTCACAGCCAATTTGATTTGTAATGTCTTTGTTTCGCGTCAACTGGTTCTTCTTTCAACTATTCTAAAAATCTCCAGTCTTTTTGTGGTCACGTATCCAGCCCTTATAGTACAGATTTATGCGAAATTATTTTCTGAACTAAGCAAAGAACATCAGCTGAAAGTGCTCGAGAATAAAGTGCTAAGGGGACGATTTGGGCCGAAGATTGAAAGGTTTACAAGAAGCTAGTTGAACCCCCACAATGAGATACTTCATGATTTATCTACTGACGAAAGTTAAATAGGGTGATCATATCAAAATGAACGATGTGAAAGAGGAATCTGGCACGTATAAGGTACGGCGAAATATACGTTTTATATGTGGGATTCCTGAGAGAAGGAGGCCATTTGGACAAAATAGTTGTAGATGGTAGGATAAAGTGGATGTTGAATAACCTAGATGCCACAGAGTGGACTGGATTAATCTGGCTTAGGACAGGACAAGTGGCGGGCTGTTTGCACACGACAATGAACCTGCGGTTTATATAATATGCTGTGAATGTCTTTAGTTGCTGAGGGACTTTCAGCTTATCAGGAAGGATTCTTTTCCATGTCGTTAGTAAGAGAGTTTGTGACGTGTCTCCTGCAGGTCCCATACTTTCCAGCACCTGTTAGAATTGTTATGATTTATCCACCATTTACCCCTACAATACTCTACATTATGTTACTGTGATAATATTTCTCCTGCAGCTTATGTCGCCATTTACATAACGCATTCACCATGTGTTCCTGCGGCTGTGCATTGTCTAAATGTAATTATATTTCTCGGCCATGTTCCCAATGTTTTGCTACCTGTCAACCCATTCATGAGTTGTTCCTCGTTAATTCCTACATAATTCTGCATAATCTCGGCGTTATTACATTTTTCGTGCAGTTTCCTAACATTATGCTACATGTTCACATCATTACAAAACCATTTTCCATACTACTGTTTTGATGCAATTACCATTCTTACGTATTATTATTATAGGGCTTACTATTAACACTATTTTTCTTCACAAAAACGCCTTTCTGCCCTACAATATGTCATTCCCAGTGAGTATTAGGTTATCTGTAGTGTGGTTTCTTCAAGTATCCGTGCCTGTATTTTTAGTATTCGGGTAGCTGTGTATTGTTGCTTGTGTACGGTTTTGCTGCGGGTTGCTGTGTGGGTTTTGTACGGTTGCTTTCAACGGATGAGTACGTAGCACACAAGGACAAAAAGGAACAACTCCTTTGATAAAACAAGCCCAAACATCGTTACTTGAAGTCAGCACAGACAGATAAACCAGTACACAGTGAGGATAACGCTTGTTAGGCGTTTGAGAAAAGAAGTTTTATTCAGGGATAAGGCAGTTGACCAGGGTAATATTGCGCATTGTTATGGTATATTGACCATGCGTCTTTAGATCTGTTATTTACATTAAAATTCTCCTGCAGGTTCCTAACCTTCTGCTACCTGGCTGCCTTCAACTTCTGGCTGCTGCTCTGCCCAGCCGCACTCAGTCACGACTGGCAGATGGGTTCCGTTCCGCTCCTCACTTCTCTGGCAGACACAAGGAACATCGCTACCTGCCTTTTCTTCGGTTGCTGCTTCCTCATCGCCTACAGGGGCATAGCCGACTTTGAGGTAAGGCTAATACAGTATATCTCTATTACACAGCTTCCTTTCATTGAGTGGTCTCCATTCCTGCGTGTACATCTGGTTGCTATGCAACATTTCTCGTCCAGGATGTGACGTACATTCAGAGTGCTTGGCATCCGTTAAATAACTATTCATAAGCTTTCTGTGCTGAACGCTGTTCCGTTGCTTAGCAAATGTCGGGTGCATGAAGAAATTACTATGCGACTCCGTAGCAATCATAAATAACAGAACACTGGTCAACGGGAATGAGGTTCAATCTCCAGTAAGTAATAATGAAGACAAATTTTATCAATTTCGACGTATATCAAAAGTATTACTGTTTTTTTCTAAAGACCATAGAAGAATGTTTATGTGTACTGTTATTTGATGTTGTGTATTGAGGTTGAAATGTGCCGAGGTTTCGGAGGTAGCTGATGTACACGAGTGAGTCTATTCTGGTGACGGAGGCAACAACATATTCTGTAACCGTGATGTGCTGCTACCAACTGCACGGTGTGACATCCCCCCCCCCCCAAAAAAGAGCCAAACACCATTTGGTATCAGAGAACTTGAAGTCTTCTCCAGACGAAAAAGACATGTCAAGCAGTATACTTAAAACTAAAACCGAAACTAACGACATCTTGATTCCGAACGTAGTCTGAAATTTTTTTTAAGTTTTCTTGATTTGATCACGTCTTCACGTCAACCCAATTGCATTTGATGAACTCTCTGTAAGTTATGAACAATTTGTGTTGAAAATGTTTTATTTAAAAACCAGATGGACACAGAAATTGTTCGTTAGCGATGCACTCGAAGCGATTTATACGGTGTTTCCGTGAATCGACTTGATACGTCATTGACGGGTTCGGCTTAAAGAGGAGAACGTCCGACTCTTTAGCCTCAATGAAGGTTCAACGATAATTTTCTTTATATATTAAAATATGCTTCATGCATACATACACGCATACATTCCATGAATACTTAAGTGTATCAATATGACAGCAGGATGTGAAAAAAGTCATAAATACGTACACAAAATATACAAATTTACAGTGTAAAATACTACAAAAAATTTAAACATGAAATATAATGTACCGTCTTCACACACATACAAAAAATCATCGACACCGTAAAAGGAGAGAGAGAGAGAGAAAGAGTGAGAGTGTGTGTGTGGGAGGTATGTGTTTGTATGTGCGAGTATGTGTTTGTGTGTGTGTGTGTGGGTATGTGCGTGTGGGAGGTATGTGTTTGTATGTGCGAGTATGTGTTTGTGTGTGTGTGTGAGGGTATGTGTGTGTATGTGGGAGGTATGTGTCTGTATGTGCGAGTATGTGTTTGTGTGTGTGGGAGGTATGTGTTTGTATGTGCGAGTATGTGTTTTTGTGTGTATGTGTGTGTGTGGGTATGTGTGTGTATGTGGGAGGTATGTGTTTGTATGTGCGAGTATGTGTTTGTGTGTGTGTGGGTATGTGTGTGTATGTGGGAGGTATGTGTTTTTATGGGCGAGAATTTGTTTGTGTGTGTGTGTGTGTATGTATGTATGTGTGTGTGGGAGGTATGTGTTTGTATGTGCGAGTATGTGTTTGTGTGTGTATGTGTGAGTATGTGTTTGTGTGTGTGTATGTGTGGGTATGTGCTTGTGTGTGTATGTGTGGTAAGAGTTTGTGTGTATGTGGGAGGTGTGTGTTTGTGTGTATGTGGGAGGTATGTGTGTGTGTGTGTATGTGTGGGTATGTGTATGTGTTTGTGTATGTGTGTGTGTGTGTATATTTCCTCAAAAATGCTTTAAATTTTGCCCTGCTATTCTGGAGGATTGTCACAATGGCTGGTAAAGATTTGAAAATTTTTTTTCCAGCATAGAAATACTTTTTTGCAAACAAGGTATATTAATATTTTTATGACTTTTTGTTTACTCCTTGTATTAATATTGTGTGTAGATGAATTGTTTTAAAAAAATCCTGATGCTTGATAATGAAGCTCATTAATGAAAGTATATATGGCATGGAACAGGTAGAATCTGTAACTGTTTAAATTGACTTCTGCCGCAATTGTAAGGCGGTAGGGAAAAAAAATACCTGGTTATAGCGAGAGATTATAAATGCACCTTAATGACTGACTAATGAGAGATTTACAGTCGTTCAAAGTTTTACTTTTTATTTTATCATAACCTGATAATTATTTTTGGTTTTATGGAGGGTAGTTTACTTTTTTATCTCAGGTTTAGTGATCTGGATATTTCATACTTGGGAATTTTCCAGGAAATGAATCTTTTAAAATTTAGATAGCATCTCCTTTCTCTATTTGTTGAATGTATGATTTTTTAGCTATCGTTATAAAGAATTTATTGAAGGCGTTGAATACGTTTTTTGGATCCCTTAATTTTTAATCCTTCACAAGTAAGGTGGGAACTTTTTCCACTGAATGTGCCTTTCCTGTCTCTTTTTTATAATTTTTTATGTTTACTTATTTTTTATTAGATTTTTCTATAATTCTCAGAGCTCAACCTACAAGATGCAACGTTTCTCAGTTTATTTATTTCTGTAAGACGCTCTACATGTTTCAGACGGTTTTTCCGTCCATCATCAGGAGCTCAAAACTGCACATACAGCGTCAGGTACGAGTATTAGTCAGACCGTTGCGGTCTGACAAATACCTGACGCTGTACGTGCAGTTTTGAGCTCGTGATGATGGACTGAAAAACCGTCTGAAGCATGTAGAGCATCTTACAAAAATAAATAAATTGAGAAAATCGCATCTTCTTGGTTGTACTCTGCGAAAATATTAAAGATGTACGACATATGAATGTTAAATTTTCTATAAATCTACTGCACTGTTGCTTCTTAGCATGTTTTATAACTTTTCTTAGGATTTGATAATACTTAATAAAACCCGCTTTTGATTTTGGATTTGTCCTGTTATTAGTGAAGGCATACAGACTTCTCTATGTTTGCAAGATGTGTAACACAATAATTCTTGTCTTTTCATACTTTCGTACTTAAATGGAAAATCAACTTGGAAGATGATTAAAAAAGTGCGTAGAAATGAGTTAAAAATAAGGTTTGAATCTGTATCGATATAAAAACGTTCACACGTTTATGTTTTCAGTAGAGTCTGAAAGTTCATGATTGTTTCATTGTGTATTAATTCGGTTCTCTGCTGCAAAGCTAATTCGTTTATTGTTAGATGTAAATATACAGGTACAGTGATTCCGTTACAGGCCCGGTGTGGCCCAGAGGGTGGGTAGAGGTATAGCTCTACTCTTCCATGACCGCGGCAATTGAAGGGGTGAGTGGTCAGCAGCACGCCCCGGCCGCACTTTACCCCCGGGAAAGTCCCGGTACCCATTTTACAGGAGGCTGGGTGGGCCCCAGGGGCGGTCTGGACGGACGGAATATTTCGTCCCAACCGGGATTCGATCCCGGACCTTCCAGCCCATAGTCAGTCGCTATACCGACTGAACTACCCTACCCACATATATATATATATATATATATATATATATACAGGATGTCCCAGGATTAATGTGTCAGACTTCGGGAGAGTGTTCCTTATGTTAAAA
>Ga0131853_10010527_pt1 | contig 16912 bp, 11 predicted proteins | sample TergutLab28metaG_FD_92764 | JGI IMG/M metagenome (GOLD analysis project Ga0131853, IMG submission 92764) | Labiotermes labralis P1 segment gut microbial communities from Petit-Saut dam, French Guiana - Lab288 P1 (version 2) (version 2) | ecosystem: Host-associated > Arthropoda: Insects >...
AGACATTGTTGCAGTAATTGTCATGGTTACTGTAATATCTTAGTCTTTACCTCACAGAAAACACATACATTTACAAAACCAAATTAATGGTTTGAAGGGAAATGCAGTATGCTGTTTATTCTGTGAAATAGTGGAAAGCCATAGGAAGGAAGTATGTTTCTTAAAACAGGTGACACATGTAAGTTAATACCAGATTTAATACAGATGAGTCATAAATTTTAACTTAATTATTTTGTGTACCATTGTTTGTTTTCTGCATTATTCGTCCTTTTTTGTCTGCAATGTTTGGTTTCAGTTGTGTTCCATCAGAATTTTGTGATCTTCTGTGGAGAAATAAATTGAGGCAGAAATCACGTAAAGGAGGCAGACTTTGCTGGTAGGATGAAAACTTACACAGCTTATTAATGGAGAAGTGAAGTGAGAGCGAATTATTCCCAGAATTTTGAAGAAGTCTGTATATGTGATGTATTTTTTTATATTGTTACTGTTATTTATTTCCATGTGTTATTTCAAGTGTACTGGGAAAGATTTTGGATTTTTCTTGTTCAGTTATTGAGTGTCATTATTTTACATGACAAGTATTGTCACTTCTGTCACTTCTTTGTTGCATGTGCAGATGGTAATATGAATGGACTATATGGATATGATAAATGGCAACTATTAAGTTCTTATAAAGTAATGACCCTCTATTATGATGTTTTATCAACTACAGAGGATGTGTGGCAGGAAGAAACGTGTTTGTATGAATTGTCATTGAAGAGTTTTCTTTGTGGCTTGTCATTGACCAAACTAGTAGGAGGGGCCAGTTTTATGTAATGGCATGGCCAAGGTGGTTCGCCACTAGCTGATCTCCGTAATGGTCCAGGTTCAGTTCCATGTCAGTTCATATCAGATTTGTTGTAAGCAGAGTGACACTGGGACCCTGTCACTATCATGTGACAAATGCTCCATACACACACATCCATCTGTTACTAATGCTTTATGATTAGAGCAAGTGACTGTCCTTAAGTAACACATACTTAATGCATTTATGGAATAGGCACTGTGATCAGGACTAACTTTATACAGTCTACCAGTCGAAGTCCTGTTATCTTTACCTGCAGGTAGTGAAAGAACCACATTCCAAAATGAAGCGCCTTTTCTTACTAGATGCTTGATAGGGACCATTGAAAATGCTTTCATTACAACACCAAACCATTGGCTGTATCCATTAGAAACAAATGAGCATGGATTGAGAATGATAAGTCTTGAAGATTTTTCAAATTACTGACCTGGTATTTGCTTGGAAAACCATGGGAAGGCTTAAGGAGCATTATTACACTTCAGGCAGAGTGTGAATCTGGAACCTTCTGAATGTGAAGTGTGTACAGCCAGATGCACTGTTGTACTTCATGAAGGTTTGTGTTTATATGAATATGAGTTTGATAATCTCCAGTTTTGTGTAAGTGATGTAAATAAAGAAATGAATAACAGTCTCAACACAAATGTATCTGTATTGGACTATAGAATCTATGTGTCTAATTGAGCAACATGTTTTGACCTAACTTAGGCCATCTTTAGACTCTTAACCAACTTTAAAGAACATTATGAGGATGACAAGATATAAACAAAAATTTGGATTATATATATATTGCTATATGGTTATATATGTTTACTTATGTATATATTGCATATTTTCTTAGTTAAGAGCCTGAAGATGACGTAATTTAGGTTGAAACGTGTTTTTCAATGAGGCAGTTAGACCCTTAACATCTAGTAAGGATATGGTTGTGTTGAGACTGATATTCATTTCATTTATTTATGCGTCTGATGTTGAATAAATAGTGTTATTACTCTGATATAAGATATTTTTATGAAATGGTTGGAAAGTCCTCTGCAAAGGTGGAAAAATACAACTTTATAGTGTACCTAGTAGGCTGCACCAGCCCCCACTACTGATATGCATAATGATGCTGACCGTGGCATTGATGATGACGATGACAGTGACAAGATTTTTGGTGGGATGTAACTTTGATGTTCTTTTGTAATTTATTTCCATTTGGGCTTAAAAACATGTTTGAATGTAATTTAAGTGACTTTATGGTTTTGTTGTAGATACATTGGATCTACCTTGGTTGCATTTGGATGATGATGGCAACGGTCAGTTCCGCTGTAAATTGTGTGGACGTGGCTACCGCTGGCGTGAAAGTCTGCTTCGTCACTTGCGAGTCGAGTGTGGAAAGGAGGCTCAGTTCCAGTGTCCACTGTGTCCAATACGAACGAAGCACAAACACAGCCTCCTGCGCCATGTCCGAAAACATGTTGGCAGCAGTTTCCCTTCCTGCCTGTGAACATTATTTGTGTGTGTGTGTATGTGTGCAGGCACATCAAGTTGCTTCTCCAGTACTGTTCACATTTCTGTGTATTGTGTCAGTTTCTATAACCTTATATGGGTAGTACCTATCATTGCTTGTGTTGCTTAACATTGTGACATTTGTCTGGTATAAAGTGGGTGTGTTAATTTTCATTGTTATTCATTGTCTATGGGAAAACATATATAATTCTTCAAACACCATCTTTCACTGTCTGTTTGGAAATGAAGAAAGGGCAACATCTAAATGCTTCAGTTTTTTTTTATCCATGCATTGGACAGTGTCCAGACATAAATATATGAACCCATTCACAGAATGGCATTTACTGTGTGTACATTAAAACTTCTGTGAGAACATAAAATCTTGCATAATTTGCTCACACCTTAATAAGTGCTTGTATATATGTTACATGAATGTGGCATCCTATTGTATACAGTTAGAATTGTGCTCACTGAATTGTTGTTTTTATCATAAAGTACTGTAGTTACCAGATTTGTTAAATTATTGTACTTTTGTTAATGTACGTGTTTATTTGTTGGTTCCACTATTTTCTTTGCATTAAAAGTTATTTTTGTTTATTTTGTGTATTGTTATTGTTATTTACTAGTGTGAAGCCCAGTTTAATTTCTACCTGGAAATTTGACATTTCCCATCCCTACTTGCAGTTTCCATGTGTAGCCTTCTCATTGATCCTCTCCTGTACAAGATTATATTAATCACAGTTGCACTGGATATGCATGCTGTGAAATTGGAATGTTCTTGAAAGAGAGCTTGTTAGAAAAAATTAGGGATTCTCAAACCCAAGGTTGTGTTATTCTTCTAATGGGTCATGAACTCAAAACATAATCATGTTAACTTGAGTCATTATAAGTGTTTGTAGAGAGCATTATTATAGTATGTATTTGGGTCCCAAGCCCATTGTTATTTATGAGTTTTGTTGTGGACAGAATTTAAGAACCATTAGAGTAAGTGATCCTACCACTTAGAGAACAATTTTTATTTGCAACAGCCAAGACTACTATGCTAACAGGAACATAAATACCTCTCAGCTGCTTCACAATAACAGGCTAGTTTTGGTAGTCATTTCCACATTGTATGTATCCATAGCTGTCCTACTGATTACTGCATGGGCACTGAATTATTACAGAATTTTGACCCTTAGTCATCTGGATTTATAGATATGTTCAAAATATTACAGTTATATTTTACATTTTCATGAATCATTTATAGTATTCAGTGACAATAATTTGAGGTTATATTATTAACGCCCTTTATTTGTTATTATAGATCAATGAGTTGATGCTGATGTGTGAAGGTATAACATTTTGGCATTTAGACAGGAGATCCATTGAGGCACACTCCAGTCTTCTAGGAATTCTTTGGACTACATGGCAAATGGCATTGCCTTGCAGCAGCATGTTCGTTCTTGACCTTTGTGTATAGGTTTTGAAACATCAGGCTGTACAGTTTGTGCTAATTGTGTCATTATGTGATTTGATGTCTAGAAATAGGGGTACCTTTATGTCCCTCTGATTCTGTTTGGATATATTAACCCACCTGGTATGCCATCTTTATGCTGTGCTGTAATGTCATCTATCTGAGTTATTACCCAGTTGACTGTACTGTTGTACAGAAATGTCTGCTGATGTGTTTACTGAGTTAAATGCACTCTTGCACCACTTACGCTGCCACAGCTGCATGATGAACGAGTATCAGTTTTACATGCCTCATATGATAGTAATAAACACAAAGTAATCTTGCTCTTAAATGTTGTTCATTTAATATTCAAAATTTCTCATTAATAAATTTTGAAGTATAAATTTTTTGTCACTTCATTTTACAGGATGAGATTGTAGGAATGAAGTCCCAAACAGAGCAAAGCTAAGACAGTTAAGACAATCCAAAGTACTACTGAGATTAATAAGCACAAGGCAACAGAGTTGATAAATATATCATACAAAGGACTGCAGAGTATTTATACTGTTTCCATTCACAGTTCAATGAAGTTGGTGACATTCACATAATCAACGTATCCTTTACTTCTTTGGATCACAGGCATTAGTTGACTTCAGAAGACTTCTGTCTTTAATTTTAATTAAACTGGTTTAAAATGTGGTCAAAATTATTCAAAATTTTGAGACAGGTGAAGAAGAGTCAACCTGTCTGCTGAAACCAAACAACTGGACTGAAGGATTAAACTAATAATGTTGTTTATGGTAGTTTTTTAATGCTATATGTAGAAGAAAAGTGTAGCTGGACTGAATGAAACATCTAAGGCAATATGTCAGCAGAAATTTGCATCAGTTAATCAGTTTATTGATACAATATTTGAAGAGTTTAGTATCAATAAATTATTACATGTTAATACCATTGTGGATGCCAAAGTTAACATTACCATAGACCTAGTGTAATAAAAGTAGAAAAAACTATAAACTGCAAGGCTGATAGGGAGAGTGGAATTAGGTGGAGGTGAGTGGTCGACCTCTGCCGCCTTACCCCTCGGAAAGACTCCCGCTATTCATAGCATAATAACAATTTTGAAGTCTAATTGAAAACAACATAGTCGGAGGAGTCTACAAAGGGATACTAGATGGCAGAGGACGTTTATGAGCCAAAGGCACATACTACGCGGTTCACATGTCTGTCACTAGTGGGCATGTGGTAGCATTAGTTGTGTGAAAGGTTACTGTAGTTTGAACTTCGAAGCATGTTGGTGTTGAGAGTGGTTGTGTCAGTCTTATGGTACGTTCAAGTGCTGTTTTCCTTGTTTTGTAGTTTAGTTAATTCTTTCCTGTGTTTTATATTATTTTGTGCAGTGGTAAATCAAGACTTGTTTGTTGTGTTTCGTGATGTGGTGGACTGCTGCTTGTTTTACTGGACATACGCGCGTAAACTACATGGACATGGACATTATAGATTGTGTTGTGTGTTGTAATGACGCTCTCAACTTCGCAAAGGTATGCTGTGCAGTAAATCCACAGGTAAGGTTTTGCCAGGTTACGGAAATTATTTTATGAGGTTAGGTTACAGGCAACACTAAAACAGCACACGTTATCAGAGCTGTTTTACACAGTTGCTGCCATTAGCGTTCATCTGCCAAGTAAATCCACTGAAATCTGTCGTTACTTTTGTCAGTCAAAAATACGTTCGGCTTTTCTGGGGTCACCTCTGCCCCATTCACGCGATAGTAAACGCCAACTTCTAAGTGAGATGTTTCTAACGTAAGTTGGAATATCTGGTCCTATCTGATGGAGTACGTTACAGAAGACAGGTGTTGAATTTGAGGTTCTGACACTGTTGGTATGTAAGTAGACGCCAACATTTCGGAGGAAACTGCTGCCCACATTTTCATGGTTGAAATAAATGCGTCAACTTACAAGGTGTTGAACGCATGCTGGAACGCAGTTGCCTGGACCCTGAAGATTGGTGTAGCAGGTTCCTATGAAATTCGTTATCGACACAAAAACCTACAAAGTATAATAATTAAGAAGACTGTTATGGGTGCAACAATATCAGCCCGTAAAGTGTGAAAAACATATTAAATCACAGTGTATTTCATTTGTTATTATAGGTTTTTGTGTGTTTTGTTTTTGCATAGGACTGACATGTATAAAATTTGCCCGTTGGTGATCTGAAACCGGTGAACCCTTGCGTAATAGGTCATGGCTGTTTAGTGGCTGATGTGTATACTGCTACATACCATACACCAAATATATTTGACCGTTTTGAATATGCTGTGAACTATTTTATACTTTAAGAAAGTAGGTCATTACTGGTCATATTAAGGGTTACACAGTCTAGCCTCTTAAGACTATGGGGCATTTAATCACATAGCTGTTGTATTTTATAAACTGCCTTTCTACACTCAACATTTTTGTAGTCAAGTGTCTTTTGAAACAGGAGTGAGTGCCAAAAAGCATAGACAAGATGACCACAACAAAGCTGGAACAGAATACAAATGTAACTTCCCACATATCTGTGAACAAAATGAGAGTTGTAGGTCACCAAATATGATACGAGCATAAGGTGTCATAATGTATGTGACCATAGAGAGGTTACTAAGCGTTGAAAGGCCACTGGCTGAACACATTACAATTATATGATTGTAATTTCTATTGAACCCATTTCTGTTAATGTTATGGACACAGGAATATTCCTATTAGGGAGTAAATACATGGAAGCTGAAATTTTTTCTGAACAATGTGTAACAAACTAAGTGGTGTTGTTATGAATTTCCTCTGCCATGTAGAAGAGAAGAATAAATTTTCTTTTCTCATTTATTTTATTATGTGTTCTGTGTTTGTTATTTAACCAGTTCTGATTTGTAACAAGTACATCATTATGATGCGTCTATGTAAGATCAGTTATTATTTTTTGTATTAGACTATGATTTTCTGTACCTGTCCAGACTGGCCCTGGGGCCCAGCCAGCCTCCTATACAATGGGTACTGGGTCTTTCCCGGGGGTAAAGAGCAGCCAGGGTGTGACACTGACCACTCATCCCCTTCTAGTGCCATGGTCAAGAAAGAGTAGAGCTATATCTCTACTCCCCCTATGGACCATACAGCCGGTACAGAGCCTCATTGCCTGTACAAGGGTGTACTTTACCATTAATTTATGTAGGTAAAATTTTGATAGACTTTTAACATATAGAAAACGCTTCATACAAAGTTATAACATATGTGATGCAACAAATGCTGTGTAAAAGGTTTCAATTAAATATCAAGGGCCCCCGAAGGTGGAAATAATCTTAGAAAATAAAATAACACATTATAAGGAGACTTATAACAGCCACTATGTCTGCAATGCAACAAATGCCACATATGTGACTTCAGTATTAGATTATTTTTGGTTCAGTGTTAGATGTGTAGGGTCATTGAAGATGAAAATAGTCTAAAAAAAAGAGTAACATATTTGGACAGGTAAAAGCAATAACAACCATGATGCAACATCTATGTATATATTGGTCTGTGCATTTAGTTGCTGTGGTTGTGACTGCTATTGATTTTACCTGTCAGATTTTAGACGCACAACGGTATGTCACAGATAGCCAAAGCTACATATTTATTTTTTGTAAATATAAATACTGTATATCAATCAAGGTTACAGATCATGCGGAGCATTGTGCCAGAATTGCTTGAAATTTCCAATCAGTGCCACATTGGTTTTATTATCTCATTAAATTTATTGACTCATCTTAGGTTTTGTTGGTGGTGAAAGTGGAACTCTTAAAATAAAACAGAACACAGTAGGATTTATTTACTTTCCACAGATCCTTTGCAGGATTATTCCAAGGATGCCAAACATGTCATGGTCTAGTATGGTATTTGTTTTTCATGTAAATGTAAACGTGTTGTAAATATCTGTTTAGATTTACTGAGAGGTTTTGGTTATGAACAGCAGCTTGTTTAAGACAATATGTACAGATGGTTGTCATTTCCAATAAATTATGTGTTACATGGAGTACAGAACTCCACCAGTGCTATATTGGCGAGTTACAGATGTAGCATGAAATTTTTGTTTGTAATAGATGTGTTGGTAGCATGTTTAGACCTTGTTTTTGAGAAGAGAAGTTGCATTTCAAAGCTACTATTGTGCACTCATGCTGGTGTCCATTGCAGGAGCTTTCTAAAATTTTGTCATGTGCAGTATTCTCTTTATTGTGTTTCCTTTGGAATCCATTACTGGCACCCATTTTCTCAGTTTGGAGTTCGGTGAGCATTCAGCAACATAAGTGAGTTTTATTCAGCATGTACAGCCAGGGCTTGGCAAATTCTCTATACCAGGTTGCCATTTCACCTAAAATTTTTCATTGTGACTGGTATTTTTCAAAGTAATTGTTTTTAATATATGTATGCCCTTTCATCACATATCAGTCCTGTTTGTGTTAAAAACTGCGCATCTCAGCTGCAAACAATTTCAAGAGAATAATTTTTTGTGGTCATTTGTGATGATGGGTTTCATGGCGAATGGTCGTGGGATATTTCATTGACATTGCCATTACGTGGTTTGAAGTATGATTTGTTTATAGATTAAAAGGTGCAGACCAATCTGCATTGATGACCCATATTTCACAGTGGTGAAAAAATTTTGGGCTGGTTCATTATTCAAAGAAAAATTAGTCATGCTCTGAGGTACAGTATTGTGATTGGCATGTAATCTACATGTGAAGCAGGAATGCCTTGCAGAGTCTCTGTTTTCTGATGTTCTCGAGTTGTTGTAAAATTATTCAGTGTCACTTATTCTTTAAAAACCTGCCTTTGCATTTATGAACACATAAAAAAAGCACCACTTAGAAATTAATTTGATATGTTTAGGCAACTAGCAAATTTACTATACTTCAAGATGTACTGAATGTTCTCTGTTTTATTTTCCACAAAGTACTGTTTATTTCATAATTTTACCTTTTTTTAGTTCAAGTAAATACATTTTTCATAAACCGTGTGCTAAAATTTAATTACCAACCTGGTTGTTTAAAAGTGAATGTCGGTGGCATAGGTTGGAATTTGTGCTGTCATTGAGTTAAAAATGGAACACAGCGATTGAGTAGGTAGCACTCCATTTTCATATTGGGATGCCACTGGTTCAAATCTTGGCCCATATGCCAGGTGTTATGGAGTTTCTCAAAGCAGATGCCAGGATAGTGCTTCAAATTAGACTGTGACAGCTGTGTTCAGTTTGTTATCCTATCTTTCAGCACTGTCTATTTCCAGCTCCTAACAGCATCATTATATCAACCATAAAGCAACAAGTAAGCATACTTTAAGAATTTTTAACAAGTCTTTTGGTTTTATGGGCTGAATAACTGCATTTTATGATACTGTATTTTGAAGTAGTTTCAGGTTTAACATCTCCTGTTAGTCATGATTTGCTCTTCATAATATGTGTAACTAACATTCTTTCTTCTTCATCGTTTAACGATTTTGACAGTAGCATATGATTTATGGTGGATGTGCGGCCTACAGGGTGTTTCTGCAGTCACTTGCTGGGATTGGGGGTTTGAATTCTGCTTTCGGCCATAGGCTTGGATGTCTGGCTCCTGTGAGTGCTGTGTGTTGCACAGGGAGAAGTGTCTGTGATTGGCCGATCCTTCATCCAGGGGAATCCTCCTGAGTGTGATCTAGAGACCTCAACACTGAGGCATCCTAGACCCGAATTGGACAGTAGTGCCAAGGGGATGGTTTACAAATTGGGGCCAGATGTTTCTAATGTGCCAACATGAGTTGGTTTTCTCCATTCTCTGTTCTGTGTAAAAATGGAGACATATGCAGCCTTTGACACTTCTGTAATCAGCAGTGGTGGACCTTGTCTAGAATTTAATCCATGATTATTCTTTACACGTCTTGTAAATTAATTTTACGAGCAGTGGCTCCCTCTGTTTACACCACCAGTAGTTTACAGAAACTGGTGTCCAGCAATGTACGTACATTCTCACTGTTCATCATTCCAGTGTAAGGCTGAATGGACTGTCATGAAAATCATGAGGTGACCTTCATGTTCCAGTAACTTCAGAGAATTTCTTGGTTAGGTGATTGACTGTTAGCCGCTTAAGAAGAATGCTTCTCTGTGGTGTTATTTGGTTAGTAAATACACCATGCATCTTCCTCTGGGTGGTACAGTTCGTAATCATAAACAATGAGTCAGTATGAACTGAATAGTGCCAAAATTGTTGGATGGACAATACTGAGCTAAAAAGTGTAGCAGAGAAAGTAACATAATACATTGTGTTTGTGTCTGTCTGGTAACCGAGCTTCATCAGAATACGTGTGCAGAATACTGGAAACTGGTCCAAGATGTGGCACACAGTATCCATGGAGAGTCTTTTCTGGTGAAAATTATTATGCAAGTTTTGTGATTCTCACAGTGTTTACTATGAACACTGCTGTATGCTGGGGTCTGATACTGTATGAGCAGGTAGAAAGTTACTGTATTTTGGAGGAACATGCTACCTCAGTCCTTAGAGTAGATGGCAGAAGGATATGGCTGTGTAGGGCAGGGGTGTACAGGTTTTTCAACACTTGAAGAACTATGTCAAAATTTTAGGGGCCACTGTGCAAAATTTAGTCACCATGGTGACAGAGTGCCTGGGTTTTGTGCATCACTGTAGTAATAAGGTACTACAATGGCCTCAGGCGTGATAATGGAAAAGGTAGAGGTGAGCATAAAATGTGCACATGAAGAATAGTGCATGTCTGTGGCCATTGGCTAGTAGATTTAAAACTGTATTCCTCTAGTCTTGATTTTTCTTCTACTTATGTAAATTTAGGGCATGATTAGTTGATACTACCTTATACATACCCATTCTCTGAACAGGCCGTAGTTATTATTTGATCAAAGACAAAGTCACAAAAATTAAAATGTGGGTAGTAAACTGCATACCTTTACCGCATGTCTTTTTGTACAATGTTTGCTGTTGGTGGACACCTAGAGTGAGGTTGCATTTAATGTACCGCCTCTTGATAAACTGTATGTTAGCTGTGTCCTATAGGGGCTTGTATGCACAATTGCTCTGTACTTTCAGTTTGGGAACGTGCTACATGTGATAGTTGTAAGTTGGACTATCAGTCTTTGAATGAAGACATCATGAAGTGCTTGGATGCGTATTGTAATACTAATTTGTACGTCAGCACAACTTTTTTTATTACACAAGGTAATATGTAGGCTGCATGTTTCGACTAATAAATAGTCATCTTCAGGCCTATTCTTTACAGTTTAAGTCATGGGATGCTGTGCACACATTGGGATCCCAGTGGGTTTACATCAGTGAAATATTTAAGCCTCTAAAGTTCGTATATAAATAGATGCATTTAGCTAGACTCGCTGCGAATTTGGATGAAGACATCACGAAGTGCTTGGATACGTATTGTAATACTTATTTGTATGTAAGCACAACTGTTTTTATTACACAAGGTTATATGTAGGCTGCATGTTTTGACTAATAAATAGTCATCTTAAACATTTCACTGATGTAAACACACTGGGATCCCAATGTGTGCACAGCATCCTGTGACTTAAACTGTAAAGAATAGGCCTGAAGATGACTATTTATTAGTCAAAACATGTAGCGTACATATTACCTTATGTAATAAAAACAGTTGTGCTGATGTACAAATTAGTATTACAATACGGACTACCAGTCCCTATAGTGGCGACAGAGATGTCCACGTTCAGACTTTGTATATATTGGTAACACTATTTATGCACTCTTCTTATGTTGGTTATTTTTGATATGAATGTGTTTTGATGCCCATTATACTGCTGACTAACATTTGATTACCTATTATGATGACACAGCCATACCATAGCTCCAAGATATCTGCAAGTTTGTATGTAGGTTACGTGAATATTACCAGATAACAGCCTTGTTCATTTTTGTGATCTTCCTCTGACAAAAGGATGCTTTTTCTATATTGGTTTTTATTAAAGAAGATATGAATGTAAAATATCATTGCAGCAGCAGTGACTTGCTGCAGTGATTGATTCTGCACGCAGTATTCCATTCCACTGTACCTCACTGTTCAATACCAACAGCAGTACGCTGTATGGACCTTCAGTTCTCCACATGCTGCTGGTGTCGGTGTGCCATGTGGTTGCGAATGTGTTTGATGGTACAATAAATTTAAAAAAATCCCCTCCATCGTGGACGGTAGACGAAATTTAAACCCCAGTGACACTGAATGGTTAATGCTGTGTGGTAACATGCCTGTCATTCAACCTTCATCGTATTGGGGTGGGTATTTAAATTTTACTTTATGGTTTATGGAGAATGTGTTGTTTGGACAGAAAGAGATAAAATTATGAAATAAACTGCATTTTATTTGAAATAAAATGGAGAATATGCAGCATGTCTAAAAAATGCAGTAAATTTCCTTATTGCCTAAATAAATAAATAAAATGAATTTCTATGGGTGCATATCTGAACACAGGTCTTTAAGAGGTTGATGTATGTGGTAGTATATTGTCTGTGAGCTGTGTGGTGGTATTTTGTGTGTGATGCAGCAGTTAGTACAGTTACTGGGCTTTGGGCTGAATGACCAGACCTTTGATTCCTTGCAGGGACAGAGATTTTTCTTTGTGAGGTGTGTTTCTTGTGGTGGTGGTCATGGAGATTACTGTCTTATATGATGGTAACACCATGTAGTCTGCTAATGTGTGAATACAGTATGTCTCTTTTATTGTGTCTGTGAATACAGCAGCTTTGTTGCACAGAAAGCCAACATTTGATGGGCCATCCAGTGGCAGCTGTAGTGCTCATGGCAGTGTTCAAAGACCCTCTGTAACTCTCTGGAGATAACGTTCTGCAAGAGATGTTTCTGTTCATCACAACACTGAGACTGGCTTTGTGACTCACAGCCTGCTGTCATAAACGTGGAGGGAATTCTTTCCTCAAGCAGATAGAAAACCTGTTGTAGCTGTCAGACCAGTCTTCTCATTTTCACAGCCAGGTGAATATTTACCCGCTCATCTCCTTGAGGAAGTGACATGATAGTGTTGTCCATGTCATCATCAGCAGTATGAAGTGTTGTAGAGAGGGGAGGGGGGTGGGTGGGAGATTGAAGCTGGTCTCTTCACTTACATTTCACATACTTTTAGGGTTGTAGGTTTTTTGGCCATGCTGTAGTGCCAAGGCCAAATTTGAGATTTCACTGACCTGGATACCCTCCTGATTGTTGTTGCATGAAGTATAGGACAACTTTGTTTTGTATTTTGTTTTTTCCGTACCATCAGCCCTACAGCTGTGGGTGGGCCTCAGCGTCCTTCACTATGTCTTGTGTGGGTGCATCAATTACAGTAACTTAATCACGTGTAATAAACACATATGCTGGCCTACAGATGGGTTATATGCATTTAACTTATTTAAAATGGTGTGATGTATCACTTATTTTTGCATTTTATTCTGAACACAATTGAAACTTTGAGTTTCTGTAGCAACAGAGAATTTTTTGGACCCACTATTATCATCTGCTTAAGAAGACCACTGTTAAAGTAAATATCTTTTTGAGGACTCTTTTTTTTGGGGGGGGGGGGGGCAGAAGTGGAGTCAGTAGAGTGATGAGATGCAGGCTGGCTGATTGACATTGATTTCCTGACAGAGGTAGGATTTGTTCCATTTGCTCCTACTAGACTGGTTTGAGGATGCACCCTTCTCCCTGTCTAATGGGGCTCTTTGCCATGTGATAAAGCGGCCAGGGCATGAGGCAGATCTCTTATGTAAAATTATTTTTGAAGTTTATCGTGTATGGGGCTGTACCTTCACTGAGTCATTCGTCATCCTGGCATGCTTATTTAAGCACAATGGTACCTTTGCTTTTACTGTTGTAGAGTTGTGTTTGTATGAAAGCTGTTCTTTAATCTTTTTCTTTTCATTTTCAGTTTTGTTATGTTTAAGTTGTGTTGCATATAACTGTAAAGTAGTGTATGTTAGAGCATATACTGATACAAGTTTTTTTTCCCCCCCAGGATATGGATACATGATGGGAGGAGCACCGACACCATCCACCCTCACTTCTTCACTTCCATCTCTGTTGCTGGAATCCATTGTAACTTCCACAAAGATCTCAGTGATGCCATCAGATTCACAACAAAGTAACAATGCTGCCAGCTCACTAGCAGCTAATTCTTCATCAAGGTACAGGCCTACCAACATAACTTCAGCAGGACGGTCTTCTACATTGAGGTTTGATAAACGTGTTTTGCCAAATTATTCTTCAAGTTTTATGTCATCCTCTTTGACAGCCCTGTCACATAAGTCAGATACACTGCTTAGTAGGCAGACTGGGGGTATTCCTGCATTACCGGCTCAACTGCTGAATTGTGAGCAATGTGGGCGAAGCTATGCGTGTGAGTATACACTCAAAAGACACCTCAGGCTTGAATGTGGGAAGGAGGCGACACTTCAGTGCCCGCTTTGTCCAAGACGAACCAAACACAAACACAGTCTGTTGCGTCATATAAACAAATTCCACCCAGGAGCTCATATCTGACATTTTACTTAATTTATTGTTGTTTCAGTAATTCTAAATGTATGCAGTTATTGTGGCCAGGTGTTCAGTGTGTTTTGCATTTAGAAGGCTCCTGGAATAAGTTCCAAGCATTTCAGTTAATTCTTAGTGTCAATGCATTTCAGCAATACTAATTTCTAACATGTTTGTGAACTGGTGTTTAACATAAACCACAGATGGATAAAGTAAACTGTCAGCATTTTATTGTGAGTTCTTTGTTCTTCCTAATCTAGTTCTAGCATAATACTCAAGGGTACTTTCATACACCTTACAGCAAATGTAATTGAATTTGAAGTATTAGACACAAATTCACAGTGTTTATTTCAAGGTACGAAATACCACATAGGCTTGTGATTCACAACTGTGACAGCTATTTTCATGAACAATATATAATTATCAGCAGTAACCTTACTTGTGAATTGTTCCTTCCCCCACCCCCCTGCCCTCACTCCCTTTCTTTGGATTGTTCTACATAATATAAATGAAAATTTTATGGAAAATAAATTTCAGTTGACACAATTTTGTTACTGTGTTAGGAACATACAGGATTAGATAACATACTCCATGTATTTTACATCCTAACAAGGCTGTGACTTTATTACAGTTTAGTGTATTTTGTTACTACAAATGTATCATATTTTATCAGGTTTTAGACATTGATTTTTGCTTCCTGAAGATGGCAGTCAACTGCTGAAACATGTAGGAAAAAATACTATGTCATTGTATACATTTTATATTTTCAAGTTCTTGGTTTTATAATACTAATGTTATGGTGTCTTTACTGAACTCCATCTTCAGGTTTGTTGCACGTAATGTATTATGTATGATACTGAATTGCTTGTGTATGTACATTCATGTGTAACGGATCTAAAGATGGTTTTTGGTAAGTAAGCTGCAACATGTGTATTTCAGTATGTTTGTTATGCGGAAATGATACTCGTGTCGATCCAAACTTGTCTTACATAACTAGCACATGACACACAATGGGATGTGTTGTACTGAGATAAAAAAAGAAATTCTGCGCCTGTGTTTACACTAACTCATTTAAGGTCAAAGTGCAGCATGAGTCTGTGGACTGAATTCTCGTGTCCTGGTGGTGGTCTTAAAATGTGGTTGTGATGCCATGCAGTCTCATAAACACACGTCAGGGATATACTGCCTCCATCTGTGTTGCAGAAGTGAGAAGACAAAGTGCTTTTGAATGTTGGTAACAATTTGTCAGGCTACATGGTGACATGAACTTGAAGACCCCAACATGAAGCTCTGTGCTGTGGAAACATCCGGTCATAACGTGCTTCAGGGTGGATTTCTGCGGTGGGCTGTTGTAATTGAAAGTCATTATATTTCACATTGGTAATCTTATTTGAAGACTGCTGTGGTCGAAACAATATGTTGCTTGAGAGCTGCTATGTTTAGGTACATTTACATAGTGACAGTGAGGGTTATTGCTGAAGACATGTTTCTTAATATTACATACATGTTTTATACATTATTCAAATGAATAATGTAAAAAAATTTATTTTAATAACTGTCCAACAAGATGTGACTTATTCAGTTTATTACATTTCTGTAGGCAACTCTACATGTTCCGGGTGTTGACACCCATCATCAGGAGCTCGTACAGCTGTAATTACAGCTTCTGGTATTGATTAACCGGATCTACTACCATCTGCTCTCGTTGAGTTGGAACTGATTCATGTGTATCGTACGGTACGTATTCATAACAAATGAATACCTACCGTACGGTACACATGAACCAGTTCCAACTCAACAATGAGAGAGGATGGTAGTAGATCTGGTTAATGTTTACCAGAAGCTGTAATTACAGCTGTACGAGCTCCTGATGATGGGTGTCAACACCCGAAACATGTAGAGCTGCCTACAGAAATGTAATAAACTGAATAATTCGTATCTTGTTGGACAGTTATTAAATTTGATTTGTGATGCGCAGACCCATGTATATAAAAAAAAATAGAAAAATATATTTTTCCCATGGTGCAATAGTCCTACACAGGCCTAGGCTGCCTCATTGTTGATGTCTTAACCCTTTGGCGCTGGAATTAAATCCCCCCCCCAATCCACTTTAATGGCCGTTTGGCCATTTAAAGGGCTCAGTGCACGTCATATATATATGTCGTTTGGCGCCAAAGGGTTAATATTGCGCAGACACATCACACTTGGTAGGACTCTTCAGGATTAGGGATCAGCCTGTCACTACGACCTCTGTCCAACAAAACACAACGTTCACAAGTCACAAGAGGTGGGCCTCCATGCCCCCTGTGTAATTGGAATCCACCATCCCAGTAAGCATGCGGCTACACACCTACGCCATGGACCGCGTGGCCACCAGTATCGGCAATATATAAAACATATATTACAAAATTAACAGCTAAATAGCTGTTAATTTAAAGTAATACTCTTTAACCTTTTGGCACAGGAATTATTTTTTAAATTTTAGCACACCCTGTATATAAAATGTGAATAATACAGGAACCAAATACGTTAGAATTATGAAACAAACTGCATTTTGAAGAGAAAAAGACGGAGAGTATATACCAT
>Ga0131853_10010528_pt1 | contig 16912 bp, 9 predicted proteins | sample TergutLab28metaG_FD_92764 | JGI IMG/M metagenome (GOLD analysis project Ga0131853, IMG submission 92764) | Labiotermes labralis P1 segment gut microbial communities from Petit-Saut dam, French Guiana - Lab288 P1 (version 2) (version 2) | ecosystem: Host-associated > Arthropoda: Insects >...
AGAACAGAACGGGGTAGATGCGTGGAGATGACATGTCGTGGTGCGAGTCATTGTTTGCTGAGGGCGTCCCGGCTGTTTTCTTGTGACTGCGAATGTTGCTGGTGATTTAAACACATACTTCCACTCGTTATCAACTTCAGATGCAGATCATAAACAGTGTGAAACTTGCAAATACGCAACGAGGTTCTTCCAGCGGAAGTCTCAGAGATATGTCCAAGCCATATTTTCTGTGTTCACATTAGGAAATAAAGAAATCAGTGGCGTACCGAACAGGGGGAGGGGGGGGGTTCAAACCCCTCCCGAAATTCCGAAGGCCCTCCAAAATCGTGTCAATCTCAACCAGATTTTGAAAACTGTTAAAAATTGCTGAATTTAGGAAGCCAACACCCCAAGATGTTCGGAAAAAAGGCAGCAAAATTCTGAAACTACTTAGGTTCGCAATTATTTTACATTAGCAATGACAAATAAATTTGGTTGTTATCATAAATAGTCTTAAATTACCAAAAATTAAGAAAATTTTACTCTATGAAATGAAATTTCTTGTACCAAATTACAGCTGCCTCCAGAACCCGTGACTAAGGGGCTACCGCCCCCAGATCCCCGTTCTCTCTGTCCTCTGTCCTCAACTGAATTTGTTGAACCCCCCCGAACAAAAATTCCTGGGTACGCCACTGAAAGAGATTTTCGTTTTTCTCTGCAATTTCTCTGTTCACAATTTCCCTGTTCATTTCAAAGTAATGTTAAATTTTCTGGACATATTTATTGTAGATATCCAATATCACGTTTCGTCAAAAATATTCAATTAACAAGACCTGAGATCGGACGTACACATTTATGTAATAATCTCCGTTTTGTTACGACACATGCGGAAGGAAAAACAGATGTTTGTGTTTTTTTTGACATGATACATAGGGTAAAAAGCAGTCCCGTTACAGGCCTGGAGTGGCCCAGAGAGTTCCAGGAAGTTAAGATTCCCAGATTTCATGACAAGGGCACAGGATGGTGGTAAGGTTGTCAGCCTTACGCACCGGTCGCCTTTACCCCCAGGAAATGCTCCTGGTACTCATTTCTGTTAGAGGCTGAGTCGACCCCAGGTACATAGTGCGGTCGGAAGGATTTTATGTCAGTGAAAAATTCCAATAACACCATCTGGGATCGAACCAGCGACCTTTCGATTTGTAGCCCAGCGGATACGTAAGGGTACAGGCTTAAAAATAACTGTTACCTCATGTGTATTGTTTTACTATGCGTGTATTGTTGGATTATGTACTTTAGTTGCCGGATTGCTGGCTAGAAGTCAGTATTCGGAAGGTCCTGCGATCGGTCACTTCGGCACAGGTTTTTCTTGGTTTCCCTGTGTCTATAAGCGAATGCTGAGATGGTTCCCAAGACTCCAAGTTGCTACTGCATGCTTCTCATGTAGCCCTCCCGACTTAAATTTCTTAGATCCTTATTTCTTATTTATGTATGTGCATAATAACCACTGCCACCGGGCGAAGCCCATTTGCAGTTAAAATATTATTATTATTATTATTGTTGTTATCATGATCATGATCATAATCTCCTTTATGCAGGGTATTTATACTTATATTCCTGAGATAAACGATTTCCCTAGGGAATACAGTGCTACAGCTATTCTGTTGTTACTATTCATGGTGCATATATCGTTAGTTTCAGTGTTGAATCTATTGTACTTTTACATTAGTATTTTCTGAAGTATGTGTGCAGTGCCCAATATGGCTGTTTTCTGGAGTTCCTTGACTTCATGTTTTCCTGGTATGTAGCTCACGTATTTTCCGAATGATTTTGAAATAGTCCCAGTCGCCCCTATTATTACTGGTATCACCTTTGTTTTTACATTCCACATGCACTGTATTTCTATTGTAAGGTCTTTATATTTTAGAATCTTCTCGGCCCCCTTTTTAATCACATTTCTGTCTTCTGAGATTGCAAAGTCTATTAACATACATGTTCCCTTTTCATTATCACGTTGTTATTATTATTATTATTATTATATTTTGTGCAAAGAAAGTGTAAGACAGTGGTAGGCCAGGTTTGTTACAGTTGTCGGTTGACGATGGAAACATAACGTCAAAGTAAGCACATACAAATAAAACAAAACTCAGAATATAATACTGTTTATTTTAATACAATATCAAAATGTTTAAAACCGCGCATGTAACGAAACTGTCAATTGCTAAGATTATAGTGCGTCGGTGAATGACGAGCGAACGAATATGGAGCACTTGGGCTATGACACATGAGAGGTGAATATCGAAATACTTGGTGAAAAACCTGCCTCATTTGCACTTTAATTACCGCAAATCCCACATGAAAAGCCTGGCATCGAGCCCTAAACATTCCTTGATTGATATATCGGATATTCGTGCTTTTGTCTATAACGTGGTGAAACTGTGTCGCTGCAAGCAGTTACTGTGCTAGTGCACACAGCATGTTCGAAACTCACACAGGGGTAGCTCAATTTTACCCTGATAGTTCTAAAACATTGATTAATATACGTCAAGCACAACTATTTTATTGTATACAAGGCTACATGTTCCGACCACGTATGCAATAAAATAGATGTGCTTGACTTATATTAATTAATGTTTTAGTATATTCCTAGCACATCATGATGTCTTCCATCAAAGTGCACTGATAGTCTTAACTCCTCTGATTCATTCTAAATACTCTACATGTTCATTTTATTTTTCACATTCGTACTGTGTATCTTAATGTTATCAAAGTTTTATTTATTCCACCAACTGATGCACCAGTGAGTTGTCTTAAAAACAATATTAAAATTTACTTGAAAACAGCTACGACATGTTTCGGTGTATTTTACACCATCATCAGGGAGCGCACTAATTCATGCTTACTAAAGTTATGGTTGTTAAAATAGTACATTAAAATACATCGGTGTTCGTGAAATTCAGTGGTAACTTTAGTAAACACGAATTAATGCGCTCCCTGATGATGGTGTAAAATACACCGAAACATGTCGGAGCTGTTTTCATGTAAATTTTAATATTGTTTTTAAGACAACTCACTAGTGCCTCAGTTGGTGAATAAATAAAACTTTGATAGCTCTTCATGTTCATTGGTTGCTGTGCGAAATCAAGTCGACGACGATTCAAATTTATCGGCCTGTGGCAGATACCGGTTCTGTATTGGTGTTTGACCTACGTAAGCTTACTGATGTGTGTTGATGCATAAAGTGGTGTCATTACTTTAGCGCAAGATCGTAATTAAAGGCCACAATTACGTGTGTTAACACCCTGCCTGGTGGCTCATTTCACCTCACGTGAAAAAGACCAAAGTGCACTAACAGTGCCTAGAAAAAATTAAACTTAATAAAACTGAAAAATTCTTTATCCCACAAGTGAAAGGGTTGTACTGAACTGAGTTACATTGTTCGTTTAGAGGGCTGCACCAAAAAAAAAGAAACAAGTGGATCGCGTAATGAATAATCATGATACAAACTCTCAACAGTGTAATGTCAAGGCTTTATTGTGTCAATCTTAATACAAGTCTGTTGGTATGTATTTATCAAAGTACTGACTGTACTCCACTGATAAATTTTGGCAGTATTCTAACCGGTATTGTGGATACAAAAAGATCACATATATATATATATATATATATATATATATAATTCACGATTCACTCATGATTTAAGCGAATCTGTGGTAACAGTGAACAACCACAAGAGTTATCACGAAAAGGAATAATATTCAATGACTGTATCAGTTGTAACTATGTTAGAACATTTAGTCGAGAGATAGATTAAGAATTTAGTTGTATATTGGGGTATTTTTAGTTTCATAAAGCTGTATTAAGACCGCTGGCATAATATTTTGGTACTAATTGGAAAAATATAACATGACACAAAAATGCTTGCTTCTGAAAAATGTAATCGTGTTCAAAGGTCGCGTAATCGTATAGATTAGCCTACTGGTGTACAGTGCAGTGTAGCAGCTCTCCTCCACAGCTGTAGAGGAACACTGCGGTGCTGACTGCGGCTCCAGACATCGCGTGTCTGCTTGAAAGGGTAGAGCCGTACAATCACTGCTAAATGTTCCCTACAGTAGTCACCGAGTTCTTGGCTAATACTCGTTTGTGTTTTTTGCATGAAAATTGAATAACAATCCAAGCAGGAGCGGGCCTGAGAAACTGATACACGATCGTTCTGCTTCATAACTTTTGTATTTGAAGGTTCATTATAATGTTGAAAATACCCCCTCCTCTCTATCTAATCCTATTTTCCATGAATCCGTCCCTCACTCTAACAACACACGAGTTTTTGTGTAAAATACGTTTTAATATTATCTGCGCCACTATGTGACTCACTTAGGCGGTCCCTTCCTCCCAGTCTTTAGGACTAATAATTTGTACTGAGTTCCCTTCACCTTCATGGCCCTACGTTTCCCGAAAATCTTATCAACTTGACGCTTTCTTAACCTCCACTTTAGAAGAGGGTGAATGGTCTGGACCTTAACGGAGAAATAAAAAAATCTGCCGTCCCTGAAGGGTTTAGAAACACGATTTCTCGGTGATCCAGGCTGTGGCCCAATAAATTTACTGCAAATGCTAACCCGGCTTTCGCTTACTCATTATAGGAGGGTCGGTCAGTAAATAAATTCTGATGGCACATAATTTTGCAACTGAAGAATCTACACTCACTTTGAGTAAGAGAGGGGAATTTGTGGTAAAGTGGCTGTGATTTGTTTGAAGCGCTGAGGCAGCATTATGGCGGTTACAAATTTAATGATAGCAAGGCGGGCTGAGTAGTAACACGATGGCTAGTAAGATAAGACACGGACTAGTATTACTAGGGAAGTGAGAAGCCTGTCGCACGATATGAAGAATGTCTCATTTTTGGTAGCAGTTGTGTTTCTTCGCTGATGGCACAACTTGCGTTAAATAGGTTGTTGACATCCATTTCCAAATTAGTAATTACCACTCTGAGGCTTTTTAGTGGAGGGACGTCAGGGAAGGTATGATATTTTGCAAGGAAATAAGTGAAAGGTCGGTCGTTTGTTGGTATAAACCCCCCCCCCCAGCACATCATTCTCATTAGTCTTCATATTAGGAGCTGAGGACGTGGGCTGCAGCCCTTGATCAGGCAGTTGTACTGTACCAGAGTTGGTACCGTACCCACTATCTGAACCTCACTGGTAGTTGATGGATGTGAATACAAGTGCGGTTAAATATGAACTGTTCTTAATAGGGGTGAAAATAAAGAACCCAAGGCACATGCATTGTACTCTTTATTTTCTTACTGACTTACACATCTGATGTTTAATGGACCGTGCATCATTGTGATAAGTAAAGAATAAAAAACCAACTAGATGTCACTTGTTATTTTATTGTACTTCTTATAGGCTCAACGTGTTTCGCGCATTACTATGCCCATCATCAGGAGCTCGTGACTATGATGTTGATTACCACATTGGTCGTATCGTTCTTGGTTTGCTGTATGTTGGAGGTTAGGTGCAGTTAGGCTGGAGTAGTGTCCGGGTTGCAGGCTATAGCCTTCAGTTATGACTTTCACATATTCATATCTTTCCGTATCTGGACTCTAATCCACGTGCAAGCTGAGGATGTGCCATGCTGTTGTCACGGACGCCCATCTAAACACGTCAGATTGACTGTGGTAAGCCCAGAGACGTACAAATGTGTAACGTAATACACATGTTAAAATCTTTCTGCTTTACATCTTGGAGTTTTCACGTCTTTAACACGTCGAATTGGCTTATTGGAGTAAGCGATTGCCCTCCATACTTCTTGTACACTTAAAAGTAAATTCGTTATCATTTCGGAATTCTTTAGACTCTTCTTTGAGACTGCATATTAAGTGCCCTTAGAACTCAGGCACCCCTGTGTACACGTACTTTCGTTTTTATCCACACCAAAAACGTTTTTTTTTTGCTCTGAACGCCCGGGTGGTTGTATTTGACTAAACTCTTTCGAGTTAGTGTTTTGCTCCTTAAACGTAAGTGATAACTTGATACACCGGGTTTAACATTCATACATTCTGCATTCTGCTTACGGAGTGCGTGTATTTGTTTTATACGGATACCAGAAAAAACGTTGTTTCCCTAAATGCAATTAACTGATTGGTTTTATCTTTATCGTTACACCGTGCATTTCGTAGAGTCATTTAATTAGCATACCAACTAATGCACATAAATAAAAAATTTTTACATTAAACGTTTAAAATCGGAGCTATTTGAAATGTTTAAATGTAAAAAATTTTTATGTGTATGCAGTAGTTGATATACTAATTAAATGATTGGTTGTAGTAGCTGGTACAAAGAGAGCTTAGTGCCGGGCAAGAATTGGATCTCTAGGAGAAACTCAGGTTGTTATTCGTCTTTGAAGGGTTTTGGCCTAATCATCGATCTGGTGCTGCCGCCCCCTTTCTGAATTTGTTACATAACGTGATCTTCCACTATTTTGGCGAGTGAGGTCTGCGGCAGTTCTTCACAGATTTTAAATGCTGTGTTCCGTGATTCTGTGTCGTTAATGCTTGTGAAGGCCAGAAGGAAGAAAAATAACAAAAATTGTAGCGAGGCCACTGCGCGTGTTGGAAAACGTAAAGCGGTTCGAACGATATTTTGTTATCATTTGAAATTATCCAGAGAATTAATACAATTGGCAATAAGTGCACTATGACCCAGCGTAAAAATTAATTAGTCACTACGCTTTCTGTGAAGTACTGTGAAATTATAAACAAATATTTTTTGTTTAACGTAGGTCTAGTGTCCGCGCTTCTTCCTCCTGAATATACAGGGTTATTCAAAATGATTGTCGGGGTTTTAACAACTTGTCATGCACAATACACTTGAGATAGCAGTGTATGTGTTTTTTATTTAATAGAACAACACTCCAAGTTTTTGTAACATACCTTACAGGTGCTCTATATTTGAAACCCTTTGTGATTCGACAAACATCAACACGATAATCGAGTTCGTTCCACGTAGCATGTCAGCGGTGATTATCGATTATGACAAGTTGTTAAAACCCCGACAATCATTTTGAATAACCCTGTATATCGCACTGTCCTTTGCCTGCACCGTTTTGGGTTCGCCGATATATCCCTTAAGAATCAAACATGAGCTATTTCTAACCCCATTATGTAATTCTATTGTTAATTTTTGCGTATCGCTCCCCATTAAACCAGTGTAAGCTGCAGATTACTGTCTTATCAGTATTAATTTCATCCTGGCCGCTTTAAACTTTGCATTTCACTCTTTTGATTATTGGATGTGTCCCTTGTCACCACGGCATGGCGCCCTGTGACAGATGAAATGGAGGAGACGGCTTCCATGTATGAATGGCAGCTGTAAGTGTGCTGAGCAAGAAGGCTGAATGACAAAATAATATACGTAACTAAACGAATAATTGCTCACGGCTTTATCACCCGAAGAAGGATGTGGCATTTGGAACTTCCTACGCCGGGAGCCTTTATAGGGAATATTAATTAAAATCAATATAAATAGAAGAATAAACAATATGGATTGAAATAGCTCAATTTTACTTTCAGGTGAGACATTTTACCCATACTTGTGGGCTCAAATTTACCTTAACCTCAGCCCTAGATACAGGTGACTGGTCACTTTCATTCCCTGGCCGCTTTATCTGCAGGTAATAACCCTGTTGCCCGTTCAGTAGGAGGGTGGGTGGGCCCCAGATCGTGTCTGGGCGCTTTGGAGGAAACTAAAACGTGTTCCTGCCGGGATTCAAACACCGGACCGTCCCAGCTCGTAGCCTATTAGCTATACGTTTCGTATGCTGTACAGTATAATGCGTATTGTTTTGTCCTTCAAGTGAGTACATTTGGGTAATATTCCGCAAATATAGAGTTCGTAGGGCCCCAAAAATTTCCTTCCGGGTTGCAGTGCTTTAAATTTGCTATCTTGTTACCAATCTAGGAAACTGTGATATTCCTTTTGGGAATTTGAGTGCCGAAGATATTCCATTATTTGACGATGTTGTAACAACTTCTTAGGTTCTTCATTGCTGATTGAGACGTGAAAAATCATTGCACGTATTGACTGTTGGGCAGATATAGCTGCAGGTGTCTTTGGATAATTTAATTTACTGTGCTGACCGCACTTCTCCTACGTGACTGGGAAAAAACAAGACGTCTGTCACTTGCGTTGTCGTGCCTCTGGTAGGATAATAATCCCGTATTTTCTCATGAAAAATGCATGTTTCAAATGTGGCAAGCCGCTTGTATGCAGAATATTAGCTTTTTACATTTAATGATGCCAAGAATTGTGTGATGCAATTGTGTGTTCGTTTGTTCTTTTCCAGCTCATAACGTGGGCAACTCAGTCAGAGGGTAAGTGGTTAGCACTCATGTGAAAAGTGAGCAGGAGACACTGGATACAGCGTAACTGTTTGCCCTAACGTTCTCACGTTTGCTTTCCTGTAAATACAAAAAAGACACGTTTCGGTTGTTCACGTGTTTCACGGTGTCACGTGCCGACAAGCAACGCCTCACATGTCAGTTAGTTGAAAGAACTGCCAGCTGGCATCACAAGTATTTGATATAATAAGCAGTGCCCTTCCCAAACACCAGAAACATTTTCCAGGACATCGGAGTTGTACAGTCCAGTCAAAAGTGATAATACCTGAATTGCCCTGGCGAGACTTTAAAATACATAGCAATAAGTAAGCCCTAGGGGGTTTAAAATGACATTGCGTTACTCAAATTAACTGATGATTATTCTGAAGTCGACTTCTGTATAAGAAAATACATCAACAAAAAAATATTCTCCCTTAATATCTGTATCATAAGTCGTTTCATGGGTTAGAAGCACGGACTAATTATGTATGAGCATGGGGTGCTGAGGAGGATATTTCGATTCAAGAGGGAAGATGTGACAGGAGGATGGAGAAAATACAGTGAGGTTTAGATTAGATATTATTAGAATTATCGAATCAGGGAAGGTAAGCTAGGTGGGTCAAATACCAGGTTTGGTAGTGAGACTTGAACGTCAAATACCACAAAGGAGACGTAGTGATATATGAATTGATAATAGTATTGCAGTGGATCTTCAAAAAAAAAAATAGTGTGAGCAAGTAGCTTGGAATCATGTGTTATAAGAGAGGGTACAGTTGTGGAGTCTTGTGGACGCTTGAACGACCCATGTGTTCATAAAGGTCACGGAAATCTCCTTATATTTTCGGTGGTGTTCCCCAAATCGTGATGCTTTCTTGCCTTATAAAAAATGGTAAATTCATTGTCAAATAAAAGAATAATTCACGTTGTCTCCCATTCCTGGCACATGTCCAGGGCTTTTAGTTGAGTACTGCGTTGTGTGTTGATGCTTTACCTCAGGACAGCATAATGAATACTTACTCATTATTATCGGTATCTTCGTTTATCGACCGTTCTTTAAACGAAGATACTGTCGACATAATAGCAGATTTTCTTTTTAAACACATTAAACATTCTAGCGGGGCCGTATTGGAATATGGAATTTCTTATTGGGATTTGCGGGGCACGCGGTAGCGCAATTGGTTGAGACAGAGTGCTGCAATTCGGAAGGTCGCAGTTTCGATTCCCGATGGAAATTTTCATTGACCTAATCCTTCCGGCCGCACTGTTGCCGTGGGATGGATTCAGTCTTTAACAGAAATGAGTACCAGAAATACTTGCATGGGGACGAAGGCGGCCGGTGCGTGGAGCTAACAACCTTACCACCTTAATGTGCCGATTGTCTTCAAGTCTGGGAGCCTCAACCTTCTGGGAACTTAAGGGCCTATCCAGGCCTGTTTAGGGGTGGATTTACCTTAATGGGGATTTGGAAGTTTTGGAATGCCCTTCCGCTCGAAAAACTGCCCGGAACTTAAATTATCTGCCCCTCACTAATTACGAAATTCACCTAAGAAGACGTTAAAAATTAATTGGGCATAACATATACTTGTAGAACCGGACGAACCGCATTGTTAACTTGGATACTGTGAAACTTATTTCGGAAGCCGTCACAGTCCTGACCGCTCAGAAAATATGGAACTGTGTTATCAAAACCGTCTGTATTATTAACGTCTTATACAGATTAAAAACCAGAAGTTGAAGGGACAAAACACATTGTTAGGAGAAAGTTGACACAAGTGAAGAAAAGCGGTTACTTGAAACCGCATTTGGCAAAATCGCGATTAGCAAGCAATTGCTCGAGCAGGATAACCAAACTAATGTTAGGGAATGTAAATTACTATTGTGAATTTCTTTTTGTTGTCTAGAAAAATTACCTGTCCTGAGGCTAGCGGTCGACTAAACTCTGCCACTTACTCAGGTTAGCGAACATAGTATTTTACTCGGTTAAATCTTGTAACCATCTGTACGAAATTCACTTTCATCGCTGCATGGTAATAAATTACTTTGTCGCGTGCATTTTTAAGGTGAAATTCCATTCTTATATTTGACAAAGATAATTCACGAACAAATTTAACGTCTCTCGTTAGTAAAGGATGAATTCATTTCTTGAGTTACATTTCTTTAGGAACTTAAACGAGACAGATCTTGTGCAGGAAGAGGAGAGACTGAAGTGGAATAGCAAAAGAAAACTTGATGTTTGATGTTGGTTTCTTCAAGAGATAACACTTTTAAAGATTTTTTTTCTCTGCTGATAACAAAGAAATATAGAAATTTCAAGTGGCGGTGAAGAAAGGGAAATTCTATTCTTACGTCCTCGAAAGTTTGTCTTTTCTGAGAATGCATAGATATTAGTTCTTTGAGGATTTTTATTGCGTGATAACTTTATCTGTTCACTTTACTCGCAGGAAAAGAAGAGGAAGAAAATGCAAAACGTTTCCTTCTCATGCGTTTAAGGAAAGTCCTAAGAACTGTACTTACATTGCAGCGTAACTCATCAGGTCGTAAGATAATATTAATTAATGCAAAATTTTGTCTGTGTCTAATGACTAAGCAGCGCTTCGCGAATGTGTAGGAGTGGTCCGGGGGGAGGGGGAGAAAGAGTTATAGTTTTATATCGCGTATTCTCAACACTGCAAATTGTACAAGTCAGTTTTAAGCTTCAGTCACTTTACCCACGAGGTGTTTCCGGCGCGATTTGTTTACGAAACTTGATTCCAAAGCTGGTCTGCATGTTATGGCGAACTTTGAATTTGTATTTAATGATTATGTTTGTAACAATTAAATACACTTAGCACATTTCACTGACACAAAATACTAGAGCCAATGTGGATGTTTTGTGATTTGCAGATTTTCCGTGTATATTAAAGAAATTTGTGTAGGAACTGGAGCGCAAATCAAATGCAGAAACACGTGAATGTGCAAGTATTATTGATTATTGTAAGTGTACTTGCGTCGTAACACGTGAAATTTAGTAAGCTGTTTTGAACATCAAGAACATTCCTTTCGGTGAAATGTCGAGTCTTGGCAAAAATTGTAGTGAACAGCAGTAGAATTGAGAAAGGAAGAACATAAGAGTATTTTTTATGCCTCTGCTGCTTTTGTTATGACGATTAGATGAAGGACAGAGAGTACTCGTGGGACAATGACATTGAGATACTCAGGAAACCGCAAGCGAGGAGGCGTGGCGATAACATAAACCAGCTAGGTTTGCGAATAGCGTGACAGTTGTGGTGCCTTCGATACGTTGTTTGATCAAAATCGGTAGTCCGCAGAATTTGTTCAAAACAACTTTTATTTCGATAGATATTTAGCGAGTTGCTCTCGAGTCGATCGCAGAACCGCGGTTTGATGAATACCCATTTAGCTGTTATCGAATGATTACATGCGGTTGGACTAACACACGATGGAGTTAATAGGTGACTTCTTTGACACGTGTGTTTGAGTGCGTTGAAATGGATTTTCGGTAAATAATGCGTGACGTACGAACTGGATTAACTGAACTCAAGTTATGTCTCAGTGACAGACAGCAGTAGGGGCTGCTGCATGGGCTTAACAAATGTGGTGGACTGTACTTCAGACGGGTATTTTTGTACGCTGTAAGTGAGATGGATATTTTGTAATTCAAATGCGTATTTTGTGGCCTGTAATTGTGATGAGTTTTCCATCACTTGGTTCGAGTAAATCTGCTAACATTACTATTGACAGTAAATGTCTTTCTTATTTTTAAGCACTACCTTAACCCATAGTGCGGCCGGGGCGTGCTGCTGACCACTCACACCCTTCAGTGTCGCGGTCATGGAAGAGTAGAGCTATACGTCTACCCACCCTCTGGGCCACACCGGGCCTGTAACGGGGTCACTTTACTTTTTTACCTTAACCCATAACATATAAATAACAACAAAAAATGCAGTTCAATGTTTATGATGTATTTCATTCACAATGTTTTCACCAACATGTTTCGTCCGCAATTGCGGCCATCTTCAGAGTGATGTTGTTATTACGAGTATACAAACGTACAAATGTGGTTAGCTGTGTCGCCATCACTCCGTACCAATTAAATATTATTATAATTTCAGTTAAAATTGTGTAAGTAATACAAACGTGGCCACAATAGCGGCTGAAACGTGTTGAAGAGAACATGGTAAATGAAATACATCATTAACATTGAAATGCATTTTGTTGGTTCTTTTTATATTGTACATATAATTAATGCACGGAAGTTGGAACATATTCTCATCAGTGTGTTCATGATGATTTTTCGGGAGTGTGAATTTTTTGTGATATTCTGAGGTTAACCACACAGCTCACAGAGGTGAAAAGGACCAGTTAATAAAACACCATGAGGTATCTCGTAGATGTAGTTTTTATTACGTGCTAGCTTGAAGTTCGTTCTTGGTCGGATTTTTGTTGAGAGTACTTTACTGTTCCCCACTGGGCTGGCCCGTAATTGAACCTCCAGGGTGCGAGGCCGGCGGCTAACCATCTAAGCCATGACACGGCCACGTATACGTATTTACTTCCCACGGTAACATAGAGCAAGGTGTTTATTCAAGTAAGGTATATGGTGGTATGCTTTAAATGGCATACGGTAGACTGACGATGGAACATCGTATGTTTATGGTTTTATAACAACTCTACCAGACAGACTGAACTGTATGAAACTGGAACACAAAAGGATTTATATTTTTTAACAACAATTCCCAAGTTATGCGGCAGTTGGACCGAAGTGTTTCGTTGCCGAAATTTGTAACTGGGGTATCCTTTTTATTTTGCAAAATCGTTGAACAACTGTAATTTTTTTTTTCGCAGTTTGTACGTAAAGACTGCTCGACAATTTCGGGTCCGTACTATGACACGTGCTCGACTAGTAGTAGTGTTTCTATTTCGAATGACGGCTTAAAGTAATAAAAACTTTTACGGTGTTCCGTGATGTTCAGAAGCACCGCGAACTGAAAAAGTTTGCTAACCATTGTTCTAGACGATTAATTTCGAAATATTTCTGAAAGATACGGGGATGTTTGGGGCTATGGGGATGAGAGAATTCTGCTGGGACGGGGGTCTTGAATTTGATATCTCCAAATCCGGTGATCATAGGTTCAGATGGAGGAATGTTTGTACATTGTCTAGGGTTGTCGTTTGTATCTAGAGTGAAAGTATGTACCCTTGTTGCAAGTCTCACTTACTGGAATGCTCCTCTTCTTGCACGCACGGACTCACCTTCACCCATACGGATTCTCCTTTTGCTTTTTCGCGCTTTCGCAAAATCGCGGAAAGCGACTATTAGCTTCGTCACTTCTGTCCGTTTGCCTGTCCACAGGGAACAACTCGGTTTCCACTAGAAGGATTTTCATGAAATTTAGTATTTGGGGCTTTTCGAAATTCTGTCGATAAAATACAAGTTTCATGAAAATTTGACGAGAATAACGTGTATTTTACATGAAAAAGTATGTTAGTTTTGAATAATATCTCGCTAAATTCTTCTTAGAATGAAGAATGTTTCAGACAAAGTTGTACAGAAAATCAAAACACCCATTTTTTGCTCAATAACCTTTTTTTTTCCGAAAATTGTTTCGTTGTGAAATAATGTGAAAAAACTAATAAGTGGGTGTGTAGTCAATAACACAACTGTATATGTCTAATTAGATGTTATATTCTTAGATAAAAAAATTACACGTTTCGACCGGTAGTGGCCATCACCAGGTTTTATCATTCGACTCACTTAAGATTACTCTACACAATTCGAGTGGCGGCGTGTTTGATGTTGAGATCTCAACATCAAACACGCCGCCACTCGAATTGTACACATTAATCTTAAGTGAGTCGAATGATAAAACCTGATGATGGCCACTACCGGTCGAAACGTGTAATTTTTTTATCTAAGAATATAACATCTAATTAGACATATACAGTTGTGTTATTGACTACACACCCACTTATTAGTTCATATACACACAACGGGGATGACACACGTCGGAATTAATGTGAAAAGTATAGTAGAAACGGGACGGCCACAGATGACAGTATGGCACATGCGTATTTTACGCTGGGTACCTAAGGCTGCAAACACACACTGTAGGAATATGTAATACTCATTGCTTTTCCACTTAAACAATGGTTGTACGAACGCGCCTCGACGTTGCCTTATACATACACTGCCTCTCTTTTCCTTTCTTAATGCATCCTACCGAAAGACGTCAAATGCACAGCACTCTGCTTTGTGTTTCGCAAGTACCGAGTCTAAATCACTACAAGGAGACCTGATGTAATGACTTCATAAATTTATGGATCTCAGTTCCTACAGACAAATGATGGACTAAAACCACCTTACCCACAACGCACCTCGCGCACGTCACGGTTGCAAATGTCATGACAATGTTTATTCATTGCAGTAGGCCGTGTTGCTACCGTACGTTTGACGTGAGTAAGAACATGGCTGTTACCTAGTGTGCCTCCTAAGCTGCGGCACCCGCAATTCGTCTAGCTTGCCACCCCTGGGCTTCTACCTAAACTAAGGATAGGACCACGCCCCGTTCTACAAACTGCCCACTGCATTATTCACTGATCATATTACTGTTCGGGATTATATTAGCTGAGCTACTGACAGGATCGTTAATTAAAACAAATAATTGAAACGTGTTCAGTCCAATGTGTTGTATCTGCAGAATAGGTAAAAAGTGTGCCATACTCATGTTTATCACCATACTGAAAGGTAAAGGTAAAGCAGTCCCGTTACAGGCCTGGAGTGGCGCATAGGCTTCCAGGAAGTTAAGTTTCCCAGATTACATAACAACGGTACAGGATGGTGGTAAGGTTGTCAGCCCTACGCACCGGCCGCCTTTACTCCCAGGAAATCCTCTTGGTACTCATTTGTGTTAGAGGCTGAGTCGACCCCAGGGCCAGAGTGCGATCGGAAGGATTATGTCAATGAAAAATTCCAATGACACCATCTGGAATAGAACCAGCGACCTTCCGATTTGTACCACAGAACCTTAACCACTGTGCAGTCGCGGTCCCCTAATCACCATACTACTGTTATCAGAAAGACAAGTGGGTGAGGCTTCAGGATCGATGCTTCTCGGAAATCGAGGACAATTGAACACAAGCCTACTTCTACTTTTTTGTGTAGAAAGGACTTTTTTTGTAAGGCGCCAAATGAGAAGGAACTATATGTATTATATTAAACATTAATGCACTTGCCAACGGAGTTGAAAGGTTTGCTGTTCTGAAAGTAGGGTATTGCTAATTCTTCTGTCTATTCTATAACCTTTAAGCCCACGTACAAATGGACTTGAGTTCTCTAAAATTTATTGTATTCAGATAAGCAGAAACAGGTCTAGAATCATGGTTGGTAGGCGGGTAATTACACTGATGTGTAGACCGGTGATTACACTGATGTGCAGACCGGTAATTACACTGATGTGTAGGCGGGTAATTACACTGATGTGTAGGCGGGTAATTATACCGATGTGTAGACGGGTAATTACACTGATGTATAGGCGGGTAATTACACTGATGTGTAGACGGGTAATTACACTGATGTGTAGGCGGGTAGTTACACTGATGTGTGGGTGGGTAATTACACTGATGTGTAGACGGGTAATTACACTGATGTGTAGGCGGGTAATTATACCGACCGATGTGTAGACGGGTAATTACACTGATGTATAGGCGGGTAATTACACTGATGTGTAGACGGGTAATTACACTGATGTGTTGACGGAAAAACAAGACAACTTCTATTTCGAGGTTTTTGCCCCTCCGTTTAAAAGTCTTGTTATGTCGTCACTCCACTCAGCAGCTGGTGACTTACGGATATTTATGAAGGATATTTAAAATTAAATTTCTTGTGATATTGTAGTGGATCCTAAACAAACAGGATGCCTTGGTGTGATTTATCAGTCTACAAGTGTGCAACATTATTAAATACAGGTTTTTTTTTTCCAAATAGGAAGTTGTTTCTTGCATTTAAATACTGTTCAGTTTTATCTGCATAAACGCTCATGTATTATTTTAAAACTGACGCTTCAGAACTGCCGTAAATCTATCTACTCTTTATTTTTACAAGCATCATCTTTTACCCAATTAGTAAAATATATTTAAATTCATCTGGTAACGTTTCGTTGTTCCGATTGTGTTGAGAATAAGTAATAAGACGGTTTATACTACGTGGGAGCGAAACGGTAAATTTTCAGAAGATCGCACGGAACTCCTATAAACCAGTTTGCCTCTGGCTACACCTGTTGGCAGGAGCCTCACATAATAATAGTGCGCAGGGAATTGTTGCAGGAAACAGAAAATGAACAAGACGTCAACAACAGCGGCGAAGAAACCGCAGCTACTGCACGTTCATCTGGAAATTATGATAGAGCTGCCAGTGAGATCATAAATGTGGAGCAACACGGAACCAAGTGTCATATTCCGGTAAGGGTGGGGGGGGGGGGGGGGGGGGGGGCTTTGGGGGGGAGGGGGTTGGGAAATTGGGGGGGGGGAAGGAAACCACTTTACGGGGGGGGAAAGGGG
>Ga0131853_10010530_pt1 | contig 16911 bp, 11 predicted proteins | sample TergutLab28metaG_FD_92764 | JGI IMG/M metagenome (GOLD analysis project Ga0131853, IMG submission 92764) | Labiotermes labralis P1 segment gut microbial communities from Petit-Saut dam, French Guiana - Lab288 P1 (version 2) (version 2) | ecosystem: Host-associated > Arthropoda: Insects >...
CATTAACTTCTAAACTCCCCTTATTAATACATCGTACATACCCTAAAACATCATATATACCCTAGACATTATATATACCCTAATTTTGGTAACTTAATACATTCATCAGTTCATTAACATCGTATGATAGAAAATGTATGTTGGTCTTCGCGTAAAGTACCCTTTAGTCTCTTCCAATTATAACGAAACTTGAATTTTCTCGACAGATTTTCGAAAAATACTCCAATATCAAATGTCATGAAAATTCGTCCAGTGGGAGCCGAGTTCCATGCGGACGGACGAACAGACAGACAGACGTGACGAAGCTACAGTCGTTTTCCGCAATTTTGCAAACGCGCCTAAAACCCTAAAATATACTGATTTTAAAAGTGAAAGGCCGATGGCGTTCCTTACACAAAGATGAGACGGGGGAGGGGGGATGATGAAGGTTTTGCTATACTGAGGTTTTTTGTAACGGCGGCTGGGAAAAGGGTGCATTTACTAAACCCAGTTATATTGATTTTTTTTTCAGAACTTCATGGCCCTTTGTTGTTTATAATTTTTATAAACAGGCGTAATATTATTACGAATTTAAATTCTCTGTTCTAATGTAATGTGTCTTAAAAACGAACAGTGCAATGGTATGACACGTAGAGAATTTGGAAATCTCTGATCTACGACATGTGATATTTGATTGAAGACAAATTGAAAATCGAAACATTTTTTTTTAATTATTAAACCTTTCTTACACAATATACTCAATTTCCTATACGCTGTTGAAACCTGTATTTATTTTATTTCAATCTCACAGTGATACTTCCTAGAAAGTAACTTGGTCCTTGCCCTGGCTCAGGTGGATAGTCGCCGGCTTTTCACCGCGGAAGCGGTAGCTATCTTCGGCAGAGTGGCAGTGGACAAGATTTTCTCCCAGTACTTCGGTTTTCCCTTGTCAACGTCATTTCGCCTGTGCTCCTTACCCGGTATTTCACTTATCACCAACGCCATATAATCAATCTCACGAAAGGACAGCGTTGTTAAATAACACGACTGAAAATACCAACTTTCATTACTGACTCCCATATAACATTACCGATTGCAACTCGGGACCGACGCCCCAACCTTATTCTTCGGGGCGAGTGAAGTCAACCGACTGTTTTAGCACATTTCAAACGCAATTCTAGGTAACCTATCGCGTTGTCTGTGACACCTAATACCATTTGGCCGCGTTACTGCATCATTGACGAGAGGGCACGATGTGTCTCTGTAGCACTTCGAAGGGCTGGGGCAGATATTTGCCTCGGGCTCCAGAGAGTGAGCTGAAATCGATACATAGAATATTAAAGTGAAGGCTGATAGGAAAATCTTTGTTACTCTCAGTCACTCACTGGCTCCAGAGATATTCGGAATGTCTAATAGACAATAAGAGTGAGAAGATTAACTCCACTTATAGCACACTTTTTAAGAAAAGCATTTTCTTCCAGTTTTCTTACCTATTGGGGATTATGTATACATGTTTCACAGAGAAACCTATTTTTGTAAAGCTGTTCATACGACGGAAGCATCATTGAATATAGTCATGAACTATTTTTAATTGTGTTCTATAAATATTCACCTTACCGAAAAAATATTTTAAATTACAATTCTATGTAGGCCTAGGCAAGGACGTGGGGCTAGTGGTGCAACCGCTCCGGCAACATAGCTTAAGGGACAGAAAAATGGCCGATAAATGAATATTTTAATTAAAAGAAAATAATTTTTTGCCCTAAAAAATTAAATTATTGAGAAGAATAGGAGAAAATTCAGTAAATAATTGTGATTTTCTAAAAGTTTGTAATTTCTGTCAAGGGCTGTCATTGATGTTGCTCGCCCCGGGCATCAGAAAACATGGCTACGCCGCAGGGCCTAGGCCTGGAAAAATAACATATGCCTGGTTTATGGTAATTTATGTAACAGTGTTTAATACGACGATTTTTTTTGGTAAATTGTTAAGTGTTGGATTCGAGGTTTCAGTTAGTTATGGATGATATTTGACTGATTATTACGCGTAAATTCGAAATAAATAGCTCAGTGTGACGTTTAACACAATTTTAATCGAAATACTTTGAACTATGATGAAAAAGAGCTAACGTATTCAACACTGATATTGCTAATCTACGTGTTATTACTTCTCCGACAATGATGGTGAACAATGAACTGTGTGAGAAGCCATGCAACTGATGCCGGTATCCATCACTTTCCCCCGTAGGTCTAAATTAACTCATTAGTTTGTGGTTGTTAAAATAACAACATAAAGATAAGTATTATATCATGTGGAAATATGGCAAAGTGTAAATGTATGCTAAAGACACTAACAAATTAAAATGACACTCATAGAGAAACGAAGAAGAGCTTAAATTCAAGGAATGTTTGCCGCATTTCAGTTCAGGATCCTTTGTCTTCCCTTCTGCTGTCGTGAAACAATAGGCCGAAGGAAGCATCGGAGTGTTCGTGGCGGTGTTATGCGTTTTGAGCTTATGAAAGCATCTACTTTTATTCGGCGAAGGGTTGAAACTTGTATGGAACATCAACATACATACTTGACTAAGCTCTAATACTTATTTGTGCTGTAATAAGTGTTTCTTTGTTCCTTTAATAAGAATATGTAATTTATTTGTGTTTCAACAACATTACGTCATTTTAATTAAGCTAGTTGACACTGACGTATTGAAACAGCTGAGATACGTTACATTACATTTCATAAGTAAAAACAGGGCTATGTTTTATAGGATAAACAAAATAGTTATCAGTTGCCGTCCAACACAACAAAATATTTGGTTATTCTTATTTTAATGGCGACATGTTTCGGTACTTCTGACCATTATCTGGCCATCATACAGAAACTTAACTTAGGTACATGCAGTGCAATCATGCAGTACGGGATCCCATAGTACTTGTAGTTGTACCAAATACGTATAAAATCTATAAAATATTACAAAACTGTATAATATTAAGTGGTTACATAGCTGTCTAGGACTTTTATATTAGTAATTGATCGTTTTTGAATCTGAAATGGAAATTAAAATGTATTATATTGTACATTTAACACCCTGCTGAGTTCAATTATATGCTCGTTTGTCACAAGTTTTAAAAAGTTTTTATGGCACGCAATTTAGATTACAATTTTCTTGGCACTTCTTATTTCGTATGCGTTGATACGTCTGATGGTGACTATGGTTGTTCCTTGTTTTCTGATCGGAGTGTTATTATCGGTGAATGTTTTTTATTAGCATTAATGTACACCGTAGTTGTTTTGTATCACGGTGATGATTATTGGTTGTTTCTGATGCTGAGAGGCTAGACGTATAAGTGTGTGTGTGTGTGTGTGTGTGCACGGTGCTGTCGTTTGTGACTGTATTTGTTACGAGGACAACCGAGACATTGTCCTTGGAGTTTTTGTAACGTACCAGCAAATGACGCTTTTCGTTATTTGTCAGAATATGTAGATTTGTTTGTCCGCTAATGGTTTTGGAAATAAATAGGGCGAATTGTCATGTATCATATATGGTCTCCAAGAAAATCAAAAGTAGTCTCCGTTTGGCCGTTAAATTCGAAAGGTTACAAATGTCTATCCGCATACACGAGGGGTTGCTGATAAGTCCTTAGCCCGACCAGGAAGGAAACAAGCTACAGCAACCAAACTCGGAATTTATTCAACATACTCCCCACGAAGCTCAATACACTTCTTAGCCCGTTGCTCTACCTTCTGCAAGCCACTCAAAAAAATTCAGAAGGTCCAACCAGGTCTCCGCGGCAACAATGACCGCGTCGGACGAAAAATGGCGAACTTTCAATTATTTTTTCAGTCCAAGGAACGGGTAGTAGTCCGACGGGGCCAGATCCGGAGAATAGGGTGGGCGATCAAGACATTGGAAGCCCAGGTAGGCCAGTTTCTTCTGGGTTGCAAGTGCCTGGCGAGCCGGGGTATTGTCGTGCAAGAACAAGACCCCTTTGGTGATATTCCCGCGGCGTTTTTCCTTCAAAATATCCTTCAATTGCACCAGCAGAGATGAATAATATTCGGCGTTGATAGTTTGGCCCTTTGGAAGATAATCAATGTGAAGGATGCCCTCTTGGTCCCAAAAAAATCGAGGCGAGAACTTTTTCAGCGGATTTTTGTACTCGGAATTTTTTGGGGCGGAGTGAGCCGCTATGCCGTCAATCTATTGATTGTTACTTTGTCTCCGGGTCATAGTGATATAACCAGGTTGTGTATGGTCAATAATCGCGACAGGAAATCATTTGGATCGCGCCGAAAAATGTCAAAAGTTGCTCAGACGTCTAGCCCCGTTGATGTTTTTGATCCGCGTTCAGGCATTTCGGGACCCACTTCGCGGAGAGCTTCCGCATGTACAAATCTTCATACATGATGGACCCAACCCGCTCACGTGAGATGCTCAGTTGCTCAGCTATTGATTTAGCCGAAATCCGGCGGTCCTCCAAGATTAGGTCGTGAATTTGGTCAATAATCTCCGGGGTGGTCACAGTCTTCTGTCGTCCAGGACGAGGCGCATCACAGGTGGAAAAATCACCACGTTTAAACTGGGTCGCCCAGTTTTGACGGTAGCATACGATGGTGCATATTCCCCTAATTTTTCTTTCAGAATGGCGTGAATTTCCTTCGGCATCTTGCCTTGCAAAAAAAAAAAACTTGATGACAGCTTGCGTCACCATGTTGTTGAAATCTGGCGCTTCACCTGACATGCTTCTTTCAGCCTCTGTAACAAGAAGAGACTTGCAATACGGCACATGAACAGACTCCTCTTTTCAAAGACACTATCGATTCCGTCCGACGACATCGGGAAGTAGGTCGAGCTAAAGACTTAATCACCACCCCCTCGTATGAAACATAAAATGACGAATAAATTCCGATTATTAGGCCCGACATACTACAAAAATGTGCGATAAATCTGGAAATTTACTCATTACATTTAAATAAAAGTATAAAAAGTGTTACTGTTTTGTATAATAAGATTCAAATAAAGAAAAAACGAGAAACTTCACAAATTTTCTTTACTTGAGATGGACGGAATATGCAGCACTCTTGTGGGAAATAACAAGTGGGAATTTTAATTAGTAGGACCGGGTTGAGAAACCCTCGTGGAAATTTAGGAGCACTTTAAAGTGTAACATTGTACCGACACGTACAGAATGTGGTTGAAGATTGAAATTTCTTTGTAAACTCTCCTGTGGCGAATTTTTATTATTAATTTACAAGAAGAAGTTATTCCAAAATAAATTACGCCTTTGTTCACGCAATCTCTCTATATAAAATAATTCATGTGAACGCAGAAAATTCGCTCAAGTATGTTAAAATTTGCTTGTCAGTCACCTAAAATTAAAGCCATTGTAACGATCAGTGACCATTTTGTGCGAATATACCAAGTGTCGTAGACATGTACTTCCTGCCTGCACAAATGTTGATGCTAATTCTGCAAATTGTCTTTATGTTTGTGACGGGAAAACATACTGAAATATACATCATCACTGCTTTGCTATGTGACCAGCAAAGTGCTGCGTGTGGAGTCCGAATACATGATAATGTGCTGTCCGGTCAGAATTGTCTCACAGTTCCCGGAGCGGTGATAGATAAACGTGGAACAGCGGTCGAATGATCATTAACAGGGGAGAGCTAAATAAACTCGGAAAATAGTGTTCTTCAGCACAACGTGAGCAAAGAGTCTCACTTGAATTCTTTTGGGATTGCAGGCGCTCACGGTTGTAAGTCAGCCTCGACCGCCTGAACTATGGCGCTGTCCGAAGAGACTGGCAAAATATCACGTCTCCACCAGCACAGTTTCGAAAGGCACGGCAAATACGCCGTACGTGTATGGGTGCTGTGTGCCTGTTAAGCTTCACCGAACGGGTTGCCAGGCTGTGACGCTTCTAAGTTACATTGCTGAAGTACCAGGTTCGAATCTGTGCAGAAATACGTACTGCCCTTAAATAAACACCCGATGATTTTCTGCAGTTGTTGCAGTTGATTACTTGTAGCTGCTACAGAATCTTTAAGTATTTCACCAAGAGAACGTGTTCAGAGAAACACAAAGATAAGTTCTTTAATTTGGAGGGTTTTTCTAACGCCCATATAAATGGAACAACACTCGAGATGATCATATGAGCACTTATAAGGTAAATGGTAAAGTTTTCCCGTTACAGGCCCGGTTTGGTCCAGAGGGAGGGTAGAGGTATAGCTCTACTCTTCCATGACTGCGGCACTAGTAGGTGGTGAGCGGTCAGCAACACGCCCCGGCTGCACTTTACCCCCGAGAAAGACCCAGTACCCATTTTAAGGAGGCTGGGTGGGCCCCAGGGCCGGTCTGGACGGACGGAAAATCTCGTCCCCACCTGGATTCGATCCCGGAACGTCCAGCCCGTATACGGACTGAGCTACCTGGCCCACATATGAGCACTTATAGCGATCGAATATCGCCCCTCGGGCAGTATTGACTGTATCTCATGTATGGATGTAATGATGTTTGTTTACTCGGATTTAGGTGATATTACAGTGCTTCGGCTTGGACGTTCATTAATTTCTCATTGAAAAGACTGGAAAGGAAACTGTCTTGCTCGAAAAGTTCGTTGTCATGGCCAATGAAAACTGAAAAAATTTTAATCAAAGTCCAAAAACATTAGGAATATTAGTTATGTGATCAGCGTTGGCGGTAATGCAGAACTAACTTATTATTCAAAGGGTGGGATCGAATTTCTTCCATAATTCATCGCGGAAAGTTATTTCAGACTTCTCAATATCTCTTTAATATTTTGAGTCACGAGGTAGCAAATTAGTAAAGATAAAGCTATCTCTTTGTCGAAGAACTCGTCAGTAAAGCTTCACACATTCTAGCGTCGTGCCTTGGCCGTATTACCGCCGGAAAAGACTTCTGACACTCATAGAATAGGAGGCCGGCTTGGTGTCAGTCCGTCGTGACATGTTATGATATATTACATATTTGTTAACTGCAATTGGGTTGACACATGGTGGCAGTAGTACAGTACACATTTACACAAAAACAGTACATAGAACAAGACAGTTAACAACACATAGAACAATACAGTTAACAACTAATTGGGAAGAGTGCGGGCCGTGTTCCGTCCGTGCGAGTTGTACACTGGCATTTGCCTTACAACTGAAGAAAAAGCACAGAAAAACCCCAGTCGACGTAGCCGAAGAGTGCCAGTTGGCATGATGGAAACAAACATACAGAACCGAACATACATAACAATAAGAATACATAAACATAACAACAAAAATACATAATTTACGAAGTTAAACAAAAGCGTACAAAACATACAACCATATATACAATGATAAAGAAGGAACCAAAATAACATGAAAAAATATGATAAACGAAAAAGCAATATAACCAGCAAACTGCATGTGATCTATTTATCTTCTAATAATGTTAGACACCCTGATACTAACATCTTCACTACACTACACTACACTTCACCCAACTGCTTCCTGTCCCTAATTTTCCGAACGTGATCTACCCTACTCAAATAGTTAGGCCTTCGCAACCTGTCGCGTATAGCTTTCCAAGCCCGTTCCCCAGAGTGTCGAAGATTTAAACCCAAGTTGATTAAGGGAAGAAGAAGCAAACTATCCCTTACCAAGTGACTTTACTGAAAAAAAAGAAAAACATTGAGGCAGAAAATGGTTGAGGGATGACAATGGGTGGTACATAGTTTCACATTTTAATGACGTAACAATTATTAATTTTACCCGGATACTTAAATACGCGATGTTTGTATTGTATAATTAGGCTATGCATTTTTAGGGTCAATTGTTCAGATTTAGGTTGTTCTTGAATGTACTCTGTCCTAAAAAACTAAATATGTCACAATTACGTTATCACTTCGAACGTATACATTATAGGATGTAAAGAATTCATTCTAATATTTCAATTATACACACGGTAGCTAGTATCCTGAACTGAAAGCTATATTGCTACAGATATTTCTCAGTTTTAAAGCCCACTTACTAATATTCAATGCCACTTGTGGAAATCGACCCCAGCATTTTACATACAATTCTGAGACCTGGAAGACCACAGACTTGAACTGTTTCTTAGGAAATGAAGAGGAACAGAGGCCAAGTCATCTCGAAATTTTTCTTTCTGTTCATCAAGTATTCTTGGTCTCGATGGGTGGTCTTTAAAATTTATATTTTTGTAGATATTCGGAAGTCCGTATATTTCACCCCGCTGGTGAAATCAGAGAAACGGTACATGAAATTAATTGGTCAGAAATCGCGTTTTGTCATCTCAGAAACGATCAAACAGAACGTTTTTAAAAAGTTTTCACAGTCTTGTGAAATAATATAGGCCTACGCATTAAGTTTATTTCTTGAGATAAACGAGTTTACAAATCCACATGTATCTCCATTTAGCTGTATAAGAACTGTATACCAAATTTCAGTGTAAAAGAACGTACTACAGACAAATATCACGAAATTCTACATTATTGTTTTAGTGAAACTTGTATATCGTGGCTGTAGAAATACAAGAAAGCCCTGCATTATGATACACGCTTAAAAATGCGACTACTTGTCATTATAATCAGCACAGAAATACCAAGGAGGTTCTGCACGATCCTTATTTTACTCAACCAACATGAGTACAGACCATAGACACAGCGATGTCATTGTTACACTCCGTTTAGAAGGGCAAAGGAACGAATTTATTTGAAAATTTCTACATTGAACTTTTTCACAAGCGAAATACAATAACTTGTGAACAAACTCTGAACTAAAGTAACCCCCTGTTTGATTTAATTTATGATATACAACTCAACCACGCAAGCGCGTGATTTACTGTGGTGTTTACATTCCAATACAATCTTATGGGACGTATTTCGTTGACTACAGCTTTACCTTCATGTTCTACTATTTTGTAATTATCTAATAAATCATTAGAAAGTCTTGTACACACGAATATTCGTATTCTTTTCAGATTAGTGTATTAGTGCATGAAACGTTTGTGCATACCATCAATTAGTAATGGCACACTTATACCGTATGTTACGAATTTTAAACTATGATTTAATCATTGTCATTTTATATTTTGGCTTGTTTATGCTACTTCAATAATTGCGTCATCTTTTAATGTTTAACCTTTTTGTTGTCTCTCTGAGGATGATCTCGTAAGCAGTCGAAACATGTACGAGGTTATTGTTCGTAAAAATTATTTCACCAATGTGTATTTTGTTGGTATTACTATTATATTATATATACCGAAGAGGTTGCTTAAAAAGTAATTATCTAGTATTATATTTCGCGGGTACGTGGATCGGATCTCGAACAAATAATCAAGTCTCATAATTGTAATGTTTTTAAAAGTATGATCACTGGGGCACAGGCTTGAAATAAACCTATGCCGGGTACGTTAATTTCATGATAGTGTATCTTATCTCAAAATTATATATAATTAAATTAAAAATAATAATAATAATAACTTTTATGCATTGCACCGCAGTATTTTCTGTACCCTTTCGTTCATTTTTGCGCCATTCAGTAAAATTTAACCCTGAATAAGAAATGTTAACGAGGCTGATGAATTAATGAAGCTAAAGGACAGTGCCCCATACCAGAAGCTACAGTAGAGAATTACCTCTTCACGACATTGCCAATATTATTAGTACGATATGTGACTGCCGGGCCTATAATTTGCAGACGCGGGGATTTTCGTTGTCAGTGCTATAATAATTGACATTGTGTCTCCCACTGAAGGTAATAAGTTTCTCCTCTGTTCCCCATTTGACTTCTCAGTGGTCCATTCTGTGACTAGTGCGTCTGGAACAAACCTAATCTCCCTGAAATTCAGTGAAAAATCTGGAACCGCTGGCAGGACTTGTAGCAATGGCGCGTGGTGTCGCAGACAGTGACATCTTATGAATATTTTAATTACTACATCCAAGACAGAACAGAGCGTGCACGGCTTGCCTGGTATAATTAATGCTGCGAACAGACAGACAGACAGACAGGCAAAGCGTGGTTTGGAATTTATATCATAGAATAAGGCTGTTACTGGGGCTGGGAACAGGGCTGTGTTCATAATTGTTTCGTTTATGCTCTTCTGCCTCGAAAGGAATTAAATTTCGAGAAGCATTTTTGTCGTTTTTGGAAAAAGAGTTGTTTAGGTGCTGATGTTTCTGATTTGTGTTTTAGAGGAGCACATTTCGCGTCCTGGTACGATCGTTGAGAAGTCTGACACCGTAAAACCCATCAAGTCGAAACAACGCTGATGTCATATTTAGTTAAGAATATGTAACATGTCCCAAGCGAAAGGTAAAGTGTACATCTTAGAGTAAATTATAGTATCTTCGTATGCAGTGGACAGTCGTGTATGACACGTATGAAACTCAATTAATAAAATTTAATAAACTTTATGTGCTTCCAAGCATCTTCTTTCCTATTTCCTAATCAACAGAAATTCTCGGCAGTTGGGGGTGGAAATATACATTAAAAAGATATATTTTTTGGAACCTATGAGATCTACTTTGTATACAGTGTAGTTGTGTATACATCGGGCGAACGCTTTGTACTGGCCAATGATGTAGACACGATATCCTTCAATATTTAATCTTACCTTTTCTTTGGGCAAGTTATGTATTCTTAACTAAACATTACTGTTGTGTTTATTCCTCGTTGATAACTACATATATATATGTATATCATCCGAGACATTTTGAAACATCTTTTATATTTATGTATACCAGTGCACTAAGTTGGAACAAAGTCTTATATGTACATTTCCAGTTGCGCGGAAGATGTGTAATGTCAGGTTGATACAAAGTTTTCGAATAACTTACAATTTATGCTTCCGTTTCTTCTTGCGTAAGTGAAGGATTAATTAGCAGCTACAAAAATTCTTGGAGGTTTTGGTTGTTTAGGATACAAATATTTTTACAAATATTTGCTGTTTTGATGCGTAAGCCTATTTGAATAGGACGTCTTTTAGGATTTGTATCTGTTTTCGTTTTCATGTTGATTTTCCTTTCTTTTCCGTCTTGAGATTAGTGGCAACTGTTGCGACCTGAAGGTGAGACTTGTTAGAGCCTTTTTGAATGTCTAATTTCTCCAGTTGTGTAAGGTAGCTTCCTTTCGGAAGAATCTACCAAATGATATTTTTACTTGCTTTCCGATCCATATTATTAGCAGTTCGGGAGTTGTATATGTCAATGAACGTTGGTATTTTGCCTTATTTGTTTCTGTGAGTTTGTTTCAGACATTTGCCTTGGCCATTTTTCTAATTCCAAAAAGGGGTTTCCTCTATTTATTCTGCAATATGCCTCTAAAGGTTAAATTTCGTATTTACCATCCCGAAGTGTTTGAAGTACAATTAAAGGAAAGGATCACAACACAACTTCACACCATCCGGCATTATTATAAACAGTCAGTTATTTACACCCTAATAATGATCTAAATTGTTGTAGCGTTTATGTCAGTCATCGATCCTACGTTCTAATTTTATTTTCAAAACTGCCAGATCCCCCCCTCCGCTTTTAAGACTTTTAATACATTACAACTGTAAGAAACATAACTTTTACGATCTCTGTTTTATATATATCTATATAACACAGCACTGATATTTTATATATTTCTATAATGTATACATCTTATTCTTTAAGCGTTGGGGATCCCACAATGCAGCAAACGTTGGTATGTGTGGATGTATATCTTGAGGGCTTGAAGATGACTCGAATAGGAGTCGAAACATGTAGCCCATAATGCTATAATATATTAGAACACTATAAAAAATACTGTAGTGTTTGACTGTTGTGATCCTTTCCTTTAATTCTAAACGTTAATCTCAACAAACAGCAAAAGACTCTAATACGAGGTGCTTCTGTGTTTCATTTGTTCTTCTTCCTGAGGACCGAAGTTTCACTACGAGGCGGAAAGAGAGTTTGGATGCAATGTTGTGTAGTTTTAATGAAACTTCTTTTCTCATTCTATTCCTGAAACTTCTCTTAATAACTTCGCCCTCGTAATTACATAACCTCTCAACCATATCTTCATTTAACTTTCTCGTGTATATTTTTTAGCCTAAATATTTAAAGCTTGAAAATTTTCCACTCACCATGCTAGCAAAGTTCTGGATGTAATCAATTCCATACACAGAATTTTAACCAGTAAATTAATTTATGCATAACTTAACAAATTTCCGCCTCTTGCAGTCAGTGGTTACCTGGTTCTCATTTGCGTCTACCGGGTGTGGGCTTGAAACAAAGGGAACAATGTTTCGTTAACTTTATCGCCAAAGTATGTAAGAAGCATGCATGTCATTTCAGTAGTTGGCAGTCTTGCTTCAGTTTCGGGTGGGATCTTTGGCCAAGAGACCATTTGCTCATTTGCTCTGTGTCATTTATCGTTTCCATCAATCCTTCCAAGAAAGTCCAGATTAAATAAGTTAAGTTACGATGGCTTCTTTATACGCCCTTTCTGATTAACCACTCACAATTTTCGTTAAATTTGACTGTATATAAATAATGGGTTCAGGAGACGTCATTATGCAGGACGTACAGCCTAACGCGGTACTTGATAGTACTGTCTACACACCGGTTCATAACTGCGTAGCGACTGACGATGACGCCCGCCCTGCAATACTTAACTCCGGTTGTTCCACGTTGACGTGAGAATGCTCGCGTTCTGTATGACGGCGATCTCTCTACCGTAATCCGCGTTGCAACTCTATACGTAAAGTAAGAAAATACCGCTTTAAATTACAACCGTCTTCTATTTGACTGTACGAATTTACTGGAACTGCCGAAAGTGAAGAGGCCAAATCTCGTTTGCTTTTCAACATAGGCGCTCCCTCTCTCTCTCCCCCTCCCTTCCTCTGTGTGTGGTTGCGTGTGCGTCTGTGTGCGTGTGCGTGTGTGTGTGTGTGTGTGGTTGCGTGCGTGTGCGTCTGTGTGTGTGTGAATGTGCAGGACTGTGGACTATATACATATCTACGTATTGGTAAACTCTTCAAATAATTATTTAAAATTGTTTCTTTCTTCCGCATCCATTACGTCGGTTGTCTGATCATCTTAAATTCGTATACAAACTTCTGAAAATATAAGTCTGTAAGGCGTTTAATAGGACTGCTTGGCTGATATTGGCCATGACAAGTCCTGAAGCAAAAACAGGTAACACAGAAAGAGAGAAAATGTGGACAATGGCCTACGTACATTCATGCCTCAAGTGGGTTTCGAACCCACGGTAATACTGTTTGAGAGACGGAGACAGTACTTGTCTTAATCAGAGCGACCAGTGTGGTCGGGCCTTTTGAGTGTCATAAACCATTTTAAATGGTTTCATGTTAAAACCAATCCCTTGCTCTCCTTCTATAAGTTTTTAATTGTTTGAATCCTTCGATATAAATTCTTTCCATCTTTGAGAAGAGCCCGAATTCAGACGGACCTACACGTACATCCTGTGAACAAGACACAGCTAGAAGCACAACAGCCCCCTTTTCAATGAGAGTTTCCTCAAGTAAAACCGTCACTGCACAAGTCTTTCACCATTCCCATTTTTAGTGAAGTGGTTCTCATCATCTTGGTGATTGCTACATGTTAGAATACTAATCTTTCTTTTGTCGGCATACTGTAATTAAAACTTATAACTAAAATTTCTAGCACTATACACCTCTTGTTAAAATAACACAATTTTCTCTATAAAAGCAAAATTAATGTAAATTAGAAATAAGATGAAATTTTATTTAAAGTATTGATTTAAATAGCTTAAGAAAAGGCAGTCATTTGCATGCGTTATATAATGGTGACCTCGCAGTTGGGCAAAGACCTCACAGAAGCTTAATGCCCTCTATAGACTTGTGTATGTCTATAAAATACCCCTCGATCTGTTTTCATTTTGAAAATTGTAATTCTTATGTTTAATTTCACATAATCATTTTTTTATTCAAATCTTCGCGTCACGCCCCATACTAATCCCTCGAGTGTTGGCTTCAAAATATTATCTGCAGGTTTGTGTCAGTGGCATATACAGTATCTAGGGACGGGTATATATATATTTTTTGATATCATCCATTTTGTGACCTGTGTTTTATACAAATATTTTCAAGGTTGATTGTGGTTAGATCTTTAAATAATATAATTTAACTAAGGTATTTTTTATTCGCATTACGTATTTGAGATGTTCTTTGCGCCTGTTGGGTTTGAGACACGAAACTTTTGACTGCTGTCTTGTAAACGTTGCACTGCTGTTGTATTATCTGTCGTACCTGAAAATGGGATTAGAAACAACGTTCCAAGGACGCCGTGTATATATTTACTTCACTATGACATACTTGGTGTGTTTAATGGCGGACACCAACAGCACTGGGTTTTCAAGTGTTAACATTTAGGAAAGAAGCCTCCAAGATGAATTACGGTGTGAAGTTACATTTTAAGTTTCTTTAGTTCTTAACTTGACGGCAAGACTGGCTCGTAGACAGAGAAACGGAATGAACATGCAGTGAGATGTTTGTACGGCCTGTTGCATTTCACACTAAACGGGAATAAAATGAGAGCCACAGGACTGTTTCTTGTGCCTCAGCTGTAGATTTGCGACTATATGAAACCACATTCGGCGGTACAATTCACATCAGAAACAGAGCCATTGTTTTTGGCTACACCAAAGTTTTATCGTTGAAATCGCATATGTAGTAAATACTCAAGATTTGCAACTAGTGATTAAGAGAAAGAAACTCTGTAACTTGAACAACCTTTAGATATGCGCTAATATACGAGTATATAAAAAGTTGTCGCGCTTCTGAAGGTATTTCATAATCATTAATTTTACTTTATCTCTATGTAATATACACAGGGGGTTGATGTCACACGTGCACAAGCACCGTGCCGTATAGTTTGTTCGAATGTCCGTATTTTCCATCTGTTGATTCAGGCGTCTTTATCAAAATTACACTTTTGGTTGAGGTGTGATTGCAGTGACATTCCTTGACCCACCGGTGGGCCTACTATGCAAAAAGTAGCGTGCATTAGACGCTGTGTCAAATTCCACAGAAAAAAGGCTTTCTTCTTCATTTTTTAATTCTGCAGCATACGCTTACATCTGTACCCCCTCGTCAAGTTGTTAAAACTAACAGGTAGAATTTAACATACTTATATATATATATATATAAAACGTGCCTTAATTAATGTAATGTGTAAAATTAGTTACAAACCGACACTCTTGTGACACTTCCTAATTGGTAATGCAGTGCGTTAACTATGGTGTTACCATATCAACTAAATGACGATACTCAGCTTCACTCTTCCAGTTATGTCGCTGTTGTTCTGAGTAGCATTGATGCGACTGGAGTCAGCGGCAATTTTCTCCGAAATGAGATACACCAAAAAATTCAGAGCAGTTTGAAGTCAGGGAATGCTTACTATCATTCGGTGCAGAATCTTTTGTCTTCCAGTTTGCTATCCAAAAATTTAAAGATTACGATAAACAAAACTGTAATTGTGCCTGTTGTTTTGTATGGGTGTGAAACTTGGTCGCTTACAATGAGGGAAAAAAATAGGCTGAGGGTTTTTGAGAATGGGGTGTTGAGGAGAATATTTGAGTCTAAGAGGGACGAGGTAACAAGGGAATGGAGAAAACTACATGATGAGAAACTTGATGATCTGTACTCCTCACGCAATACTGTTCGGGTGATAAAATCGAGAAGAATGAGAGTAGCACTTATGGTGGAGAGGAGAGGTGTATACAGGTTTTTGGTGAGGAAACGTGAGGGAAAGAGACCAATTGGGAGACCCAGGCGTAAATGGGAGGATAATATTAAAATGGATCTTCAGGAAGTGGGATGTGGGGTTATGAACTGGATCGAGCTGGCTCAGGATAGGGTCAGGTGACAGACACTTGTGAATGCAGTAATGAACTTACGGGTTCCATAAAATGCGGGAAATTTCTTGAATAGCTGCAAATTGGCTAGCTTCTGAAGAAGGACTCTGCTCCATGGAGTGAGTAAGTAAGTAAGTATGAGATACACCAAATATGAGACCTGAATTAATGTTTGAAATTTATCTTCTATTTATATTAGCTATTCTAATAACAATAAATAGACTTCAGACAGCAGCTAGTTTCAAAATAGTCGCAGCTTTTCAGTGCTGTTGTGGAAAATTACAAAGTTTTTAACGATTTTGATGCACCAGTGATGGATTGAATTGTTTTCACCGTCTTAGAATTATGGAGGTTTGACCTTGTCTTGAATGTCTCTGAATATTTTAGTTCTTAAGCGACATTTGCTTTGACTGAATGTGATGGCAGCCTTCTGCACATGCATGTTTCATATCAACCACTAGAACTAAGCACTGCAGTCAAAATGCACCGTGTGATGTCGCACAGTTCGCTCGATATTTGGGAGCTGGACACAATAACACAAAAACCTGTGTTTGTCATCGTTATTAGACATGGAAAAACAAACTACAAAAAGTTTCAGCGCGATACAATTGTGTACTAGTCCGGGGTTTCTTTATTAATCACATCGACCTTTCCATTACATGCTTCTACACAGAGCCTAATATTGTGTAATTTTTTATGCAATATTTTGCGCAGACGTGCCACAGTTTTCCAAAATTTTGTTCAGCTGATATCTGATCAAAATTCAATCTCCACAGACATTTTGGGGCAGGGATGAAATACATGAGAAGAATAGAAGGATACACTTGGACAGATTACAAAACAAATGCACAAATTACAAAGGAGTTAAAAATAACACAAATTTTGAACAAATTACTGGAATACAAGAGAAACTGGATACAACTTGTAAATAGAATGCCTCGAAATAGATTACCCAGGGTAATGAAACACTACTCCCCAACGGGCAGAAGGAATCATGGTAGACCTTTGAAGAGACTTCTGGATACGTGAGACCGGAACGGGTCAACAAGTGGCCCAAC
>Ga0131853_10010531_pt1 | contig 16910 bp, 18 predicted proteins | sample TergutLab28metaG_FD_92764 | JGI IMG/M metagenome (GOLD analysis project Ga0131853, IMG submission 92764) | Labiotermes labralis P1 segment gut microbial communities from Petit-Saut dam, French Guiana - Lab288 P1 (version 2) (version 2) | ecosystem: Host-associated > Arthropoda: Insects >...
ACCGACGGCCTGCCCGTCGTCCCGGTGACGTCGAGTTATCTCGATGAGTTCCTGGCCGCCACCAAACGGGGCCCGGACGAGGTCCTCATCCCGATGCCGCACCTCAACCGAAACCTGACGGTACGCCTGGCCGCGCTCAACGCCGCCCTGGCCGGCTGCAAGCCGGAGTACCTTCCGGTAGTCCTGGCCGCGTGGGACTCGTTCCTGAAAGACGGCATGGTCACCCGGTCGATCTGGCAGTCGACCACCGGCACCGCCCCGTTCATCGTGGTCAACGGCCCGGTCCGCGAGGAGATCGGCGTCAACTGCCGCGGCAACATCTGGGGCTCGGGCTTCCGCGCCAACGCCACCATCGGCCGGGCGATCCGCCTCGGCGCCATGAACGGCCTCGGCCTCCGCCCGCACGTCTTCGATCAGGCGACCCAGGGCAACCCCAGCAAGTACAGCTGCTGCATCGGGGAGAACGAGGAAGACAGCCCGTGGACCCCGCTGCACGTCGATAACGGGCTGACGAAGACCGACAGCGCGGTGTCCGCCACCGTGATCCGTTCGGTCCTCCACATCGAGGCCCGCCACACGACCTCCCCGGAGCAGCTCGCCTGGGACCTGGCCGACTCAATCTGCCGCACCGGTGCTTTGGTCAGGCCAAACGCGAGCGCGTACATCGTTTTGAACCCAGAGCACGCTCGCAAGATCGACAAGGGCGGCTGGTCCAAGCAGGACTTCGTTCAGGCCATCTACGAACGCGGCACCCGCACCTACCGCGACCTGGCGTCCGCCGGCAAAGAGGCCATCGCGTCGGGCACCAAATGGCGCATCCCCGCCGACCACCCCGACGCCATCCCCCAGACCCCGCCCGCCGACCTGTCCGAGCCGGTCCGCCTCGTCCTGTCCCCGGCGGCGATCAACATCGTGGTCGCGGGCGCCCCCAACGCGGGCGTCTCCTCCGTCGTCGAGACCTTCGGCCCGCACATCGACAGAGAACCCTCGACCACGAAGATCTAAAGCCTTCAGGCCGAACGGGTCTGCGCTTCCTGTCCAGGCGATCATGCGACACCATCGCGGTCGGCGACCCCGACGATAAGCACACCCGGACGCCGTTCCGCCCCGCCCCTCTCGTCCCGCGTTATTTCGATCATCGATGCTAGCCCGGGAGTTCACGGCCGCCGCTGGCGCGCCAGTCGGCTATGCGGACCACGGTTTCCAGGTAGGCGATCGTGAAGGGGCCGTAGCGGGCCAGGAGGGACTCGGCGGTGCGGGACCAGGCGGCGCCGGGGGCGAACTGGTCGAGGGCCACGGTGAGAGTGCTGGCGGGATGGTTGAGCATGGGCGGGATTCCGCTGGTCGCGCCGGGGGTCAGGCCGAGGATCGTTTCGCCGGCCGGATCGGCGGGGTCGCGGACCTGGAGGCGGAGGCGGCCGTGGTGGGCCAGGACCAGGTAGCGGGTGAGGTCGGGGTCGGGAGATTCCGCCAGCAGGTCCCGCAGGGGGCCGTCGATCAGCAGCAGCGAGGCCAGTTCGTGGCGGAAGGAGACCCCGTCGGCGAATTCCAGGACGCCGGTGGTGCCGGACTTGGCCCAGGGGCGGCCGGCCGCGATCCGGGCCGCGTCTTCGGGCGGCGCCAGGGCGCAGAGGGCGTCTTGCCAGGTCTCGTGGGCCTTGCCCGCGTCGTGGAGGTAGGCGGCGACGACGGCGCTCCGCGCGGCACCGGGCGGGAGGTCCGGGGACAGGATGCGGAGCAGGGCTTCGGCCTGGTCGCGGGTCTGTTCGCTGTGATCATCGAGGGACTGCCAGGGGCGCTTCTCCGCGGCCGCGCCGGCGCCCTCGGACGGTCGCAGCAGTTCGGGGCCGCTGTCATCGTGGACAAGCAGCACCTCATACGGGCGCGCCCGTTCAGTCAGGGGAATCCACTCCCCCTGGTGACGACGCCACACCGGGCGGCTTTTCGCCAGTGCCTCGACTTCGCCGAGGGGGACGCGACGGCGGTATCCGGCGGGCGGGGGCTGGATCTCCGGGTCCGGGGCGCCGTCTTCGCCTGGGATCCAGGCGGCCCGGACGACCTGGGCGTCCAGTTCGGCACCGTCGCAGACATACGACGCGATGTCCGCCTCAGTCTCGGTGTCGAAAAGATCAAGGAAACCGGGACGGGCGAGAACGCTGACGTGTTCCCCGGCTACCGGATGAACGGACGAGAAGGTCAGCGGCTCGGCGGTGCCGTACAGCGTCGTGAACTGGGCTATCCGGGTGAGCGTGGCGGCGGTCTGGGGGCAGAGGTCCGCGTCGGGGAGGATCCAGCGGGCGCCGTTGGTCACCAGGGCGAAGTCGATCGGGGCCAGCGCCCGGCCGGTGTCGTAGCCGCGCATCAGCGCCTTGGCGAGGAGCACGTCGGCGGTTCCGATGATGATCGCGGGCTTATGCATGTCCTCGCGCCAGTCGCCGCGGCTTTCGTCGGGAGACGCCATAACCACGTGCAGGGCGATCTCTTCGGGGAGGCCCAGGGCGCGGACCTCAGTCGCTGCCTGGACGGGATCGCCGCGCTGGGGCAGCGCGCAGACGAGGCGCCTGGGGGTGCCGGGCTCACCGCGTTCTCTTTGGCCGAGCCAGGTGAGGATGTTCTCGCGCACCCCGTAACCATCGCTCTTGTCTCAAGGACCGGCAACCTCGATGACGTCACGCGCTTCGAAGGCGCGGTTTCGTCTGCCGATGCTGACCTGGGAGAGGATGCCCGCCTCGACGAGCCTGGATACCGCTTCGCTCGACTGGGGGTAGCTTCGGTCGATCAGGTCGGTGACTCCGGAGACCGTGACCAGGGGCGCGCCCGGGAGGGCGCTCAGTAGCCGGTCGGTCGCGGAGCCGCGACGCACGGTGCCGAGGGTCTCACGCCACCGGCCCTCTATTTCACGGACGCGGGACTCGAAGAGTGCCGCGTCCTCAACCGCCCGGGTACAGGCTCCCGCGAAGGTTCCTATCCAGCGGTTCATCCCGGCGTGAGCGTCCCGGTCGTCCGCCGGGCCCAGGTACTGCGTGGCCGCCAGGCCTGCTTCATATTCCCGGGCCCACGTCGCGAGCACCAGGGAGACGGGAGGAAGCACCCGCGGGGACAGGCCCCGGCGGCGAAGGATGAGGTGGATCAGCCCCCGGCCGGTCCGGCCGTTGCCGTCGGCGAAGGGGTGGATGGTCTCGAACTGGGCGTGCGCGAGCGCGGCCTGGGCCACGGCTGGAAGAGAGTCCTCGTTGCAGAAGGCGCACAGGTCGTCGAGGAGGCCGGGTACTCGTTCTGGTGGCGGCGGCACGAACGACGCCGCGCAGGGGTTGTATTCGCTGCCGCCGATCCAGTTCTGCCGGTCCCTCAGCTTTCCCGCGTACGCCTGATGCCGGGTACCGGCCAGCAGCCGGGAGTGGAACGTGAGAAGGGCCCGGACCGTAATGTCACCGCCCTCGCCCACGTCCCGGATGGCCCCGTTCATCGCGTCGATGTTGCCCAGCACATCTTCGGCGGTCACGTCACTCAGACGCTCGCCGGACACGCGGGCGGCTTCCACTCGCAGCAGCTTCCGGGCCCCGATCTCCAGGCCCTCGATCCGGGAGGACGCGACTGACTCGGCTCGGAGCAGGAGCCGGGCGAGAGCCTCGGTGTCGGCCAGCGCCGAGGCGTCCTGGTCCAGCCGCACGATCGCCGCTTCGGCCGCCGCGACGTCGGCGGCCACGTCACCGTCGAGCAGGATCGTGCGGCCGACTAGCGGATCCGGGCAGTAGGCCTCGTACTCGCAGGGTTCCCTGCCGCGTCGGGATAGCGCGCCGGGGTTGCCTGGCCAGCGACTCTTGATAACCCTGGACATCCGCCCCCTTATTAAGGGTTATCGTACAACCCTTAATAAGGGACAGGCTTGACGTTGGCCGTTACACGCCGACCAGGACGTCGGAGGCCTTGACGATCGCGGTGACGTCGCTGCCTTCCTTCAGGCCGAGCTGCTTGACTGCCTCGACGGTGATGGAGGCGACGAGGCGGACACCTCCGGCGTCGAGTTCGACGTTGGCCACCGCGGCGCCTTCGTTGATGGCGGTGACGGTGGCGGGGATCTGGTTACGGGCACTGAGCTGCATGGTTCGTTCCTTCCGCTGATCTTTGCGCATAGGTGGCAGTGCGGACGCCGGGCCCCGTGCGCTGACCTTTCCCCGCCACGTGTTCTCATTCCTGGTTAAGGTCGGCGAGATCGGCAGCGCGGCGGAACCCCAGGCGAGCAGAGATCACACGAGAGACGACCGTATAGCTACTTAGAGTAGTCAATCCTGAAGCTTGGGTCAGGAGCGGGGCCATTCCTCGGCGAGGAGGGCGTAGGTGTAGCCGTCGAGCCAGCCTTTGGTGCGGTGCAAGGATTCCTTGACCGTGTGCTGCTCGCGGCGCATGCCGAGGCGGTCCATCAGGCGCCAGGAGGGCTCGTTGTCCGCGAAGCATTCGGCGATGACCCTCCTGAGACCGAGAGGACCGAAGCACAGGTCGATGACGGCGCGGACCGCCTCGGTAGCGTAGCCCCGGCCGTGGAACCGCGGGTCGAAGGTCCAGCCGAGCGAGGCCTGGACACCTTTCGCCTGGTCGGCGACGTCTGCCTGGGCCCAGCCATCCTGGATGTTCAGCTCCAGGTGGCCGATCACCTGTCGCTCGCCGAGTTCGACGATGAGTTTGTCCTCGAGCCGTCCCGGGCGCAGGTAGCGCTCGCGGTAGGCGTCGTACTCAGACACCGCGATGCCAAGCCACTCGCGTACTTCCGGCAGGCGTAGGTAGGACCAGATCGCGTCGAGGTCATCGGGGATGACCCGGCGGAGCATCAGGCGTTCGGTGCGGACCGGCCAGTCCAGCTGGTCGAAAGGGTGGGTCATACGTTGATGGTGGCAGTCGTCCGGCCGCTCGGCTACTGGATATATGAGTGTGCCCCGGCACGGGGATCCGCGTCGGGGCACACCGGGTTATTCGCTATCCAGGCTGGTCAGACACGCTCGCGACCGCCGCGGAGGGTCTTGGTCATCTCCTTGTGCGACTCCCAGTCCCCATCGGCCAGGTAGCCGGCCTGCCGGGGCCAGGTGCCCGGCTCGTGCATCTGGAACCGGGGACCGCCCCGCTCAAGGATCTCCTTCAGCCTCGACCTGTCGGTCTCGGACAGAGTCCGCCAGGTGCGGATGTCGTGCGAGTGGAGAAGATCCCGGATCTTCGGGCCGATTCCCTCGATCTCCGTCAGGTCATCGGGCTTGACCCGGTAGCCAAGCACGTCGGCCGCGCCGCTGACGTCCGCCGCCGGCTCCTCTTCCTGCGGCGTTTCCGCGCTGGGGCCGGGCTGCGCGGGAACCGCGGCGCTCGCCGGGGTCGACGGGCTCGCCTCCTCGGCCGGGCTGCTCGCCGCGTTCGCCTCGTGCCCCGTGTTCGCCGCCTCGAGTTCGGCGATGCGGGCGTGAGCGTCGGTCAGGTCGTTGGTGTGCTGCGCGCACGCCTGACGCTGCGCGGCGAGCTCGTCGGCGGTGCCTTCGAGTTCCTCGTTGCGGACCTTGAGGCCGGGGTGCTCGCTGGCGAGCGGCTCCAGCTGCGCGTTACGCGCCTTCAGGGACTCGTGCTCCCCCTTCAGGCCGTCAAACTCGCCCTTGAGCGAAGCGTGCTGGTCCTTAAGGTCGGCGTGCTCGCTGGCCAGGCCTTCCAGCTCGGCATTCCGGGCCTTAAGGGACTCGGAGTCGCCAGCCGACGATTCGAGCTCCTCGTTGCGCGCCTTCACGAGCGCAAGCTCGCCGACTGCCCCCTCAAGGTCATCGTTCCGGGTCTTGAGGGACGCGTGCTCAGCCTTGAGCGACTCGTGCTCGTCCGTCAGCGACCCGTGCGTGTCGACCAGGGCGGCGTGCTCGTCCTTCAGCGAGGCGTGCTCGCCCTTGAGGGAGATGTGCTCGTCGACCAGGCCCTCAAGCTCGGCGTTGCGCGCCTTGAGCGCCTCGTGTTCCTGGGCGCCCGATTCCAGCTCGGCGATCCGGCTCCGCAGCACCGGCACCTTGCCGACCTCCGACTCCAGCTCGGCGTTCCGGGCGCGGAGGGCGCCGTGGTCGTCAACCGAGGACTCCAGGCCGGCGATCTTGCCGTGCGCGGCGTCGAGGTCACTGGCGTGCTTGTCATGAGCCGCCTTCAGCGCGGCTACCGTCCCGAACGAACCCAGAACCGCAGCCGTCTCCGCCTTGTGCGACTCAAGCTCCCCCTTCAGACCCTCATGCTCGCCCTTCAGCGACTCATGCTCCTCCTTCAGAGAAGCGTGCTCGCCCTCCAGAGCCGCATGCTCGTCGGTCAGGGAGGCATGCTCACCCTTGAGACCGTCGAACTCGCCCTTGAGGGAGGCGTGCTCACTCGCCAGTTCGGCATTCCGGGCCTGCAGCGAGTCGGCGTCGCCGACCGACGACTCCAGCTCCGCGTTGCGGGCCTTCAGGTTCTCGTGCTCACCCTTCAGCCCCTCGAACTCGCCCTTCAGAGAAGCGTGCTCGCCCTCCAGGACCGCGTGCTCATCGGTGAGCGAGGCGTGCTCCCCCTTGAGCGAGACGTGGTCGGCCTTCAGGGCCGCGTGCTCGTCCGCGAGTGCGCTGTTGCCCTCGGCCGCCGACTCCAGGTCAGCGATGCGCGCGTGCGCGGCGTCGAGGTCGCCGGTGTGCCGCTCGCACTCTTCACGCTTCGCGGCTAGTTCGCCGGCCGTCCCCTCGAGTTCGGTGTTGCGGGCCTTGAGCGCGTCGTGGTCCTCGGTCCGCGACTCCAGGTCGGTAATCCGCGACTGGGCGGTGGTGAGGTCGCCGGTGTGCTTGTCGCACTCCTTGTTCTTGGCATCGAGTTCGGCTCGAAGGCTGTCGTTCTGCGCCTTCAGGTCAGCCTGCTCGTGCGAGTGCTTACCGGGTCCGCGCCTGCGCTCCCGGAAGATCAGCCACGTGATCAGCAGCCCGAGCGCGATGGCCAGCAGCCACCACGGCCAGGTCTCCGCAAGGAAAAATCCCATGTGTTCAGCCCCCTTGAACAGTGAAAACAATTCGCCGGTTCTTCGCCCGGCCCGAGGCGGTCGCGTTGGACGCGACCGGGTCCGCTTCGCCGTATCCGGCGGCGGTCATGCGGCTGGCGGACACCCCGTGCGCCGCCAGGTATTTCTCAGTGGCTTTCGCCCGGGCCGCGCTCAGCGACTTGTTGCCCGAAGCACTGCCTGTGTTATCGGTGTATCCGGCGATCTTCACCTTGAGGTTCGGTGCCTGGTTCAGCAGCGACGCCACGTGGTTGAGCACGGATTTTCCCTGCGAGTTGAGGGTGGAGCTGCCGGTGTCGAAACCGACGCCCGCCGTCCCCAGCTGCTTGCGGATTTCTCCGGTGATGTCCTTCGCCTTCGACTTGGCCGCCGCGGATCCGGGTTTCACGGCCGCGGCGGAAGCAGAGGCGGAGGCGGAAGGCGACGCGGACGCCCCGGCCCCGGCGCTCGAGGACGCGGACGCCGATGGAGCGGCGGTCGCGGTTCCCGAGGCGGACGGGGCGACGGCGGAGCCCGCCGGCTTTCCAGCGCACGGTCCCGCGTCCGTGCAGATGTACTTGACGGCATGTACCGCCCCGGAGTTCCCCATCTTGTGGACCGCCGTGAGCGCGGCGGTCTTGGATGAGGACTTGCCCTTCAGGGTCAGGCTCGCCCAGTCGGAACTGGCCGCGACCCCGTGGACTCCCTTTGATGCCAGCGCCGTCTTAGCGTCGCCAGCGAGCGCAGTGTCAACACTGTGCTTCATGAACGGAACAAAAACTCCCGACAATCCGAGGATCAGTACCCCGGCAGTCGGAAGCGCATAACGGCGATTCATTAAGCCCCCTGGACGGTTCCGCCGCGACTTCCCGATGTTCCGGGCTCCCGTTGTCATCGGCGTGAACGCGCGTAACGGTAGCGAACCCGCCCTACATAGATCAAGCAGAATGCACACCAACATTTGGTAACAAAATCTGTTACCTGACAGACCGGACATACCGGCCTTCCCAATCGGCTATCCACCGCCATAAAATCGCCAAATCGGATTTGGCCGTCTAATACCCCTGATAGACCCGCAAAACAAATGGGTCGCCCGGGCAGGCTGAGCGGGATAGCGTCGTTGTCATCATGGACAGCAACACCGGCGACGAGTCGATCCAGTCAAGGCTCCAGGTCGGGCTCCGCGTGGCCCTGAAAGCGAAGGACACCGTTACGACGTCAGCGCTGCGTTCGGCACTGGCGGCGATCGCCAACGCCGAAGCCGTTCCGGTGGAGCACCGTTCGGCCGCCGGCAGCCAGCACATCGCGGGCGGGGCGGCCTGGCTGGCCTCCGCCGAAGCCGAGCGCAAGGTCCTGACGCGCGAAGAGACCGGCCGGATCGTGGAGGATGAAATCTCCGACCGCCAGGCCGCGGCCCGTCAGTACGAGGCCGCCGGGCGCTCCGAACGGGCCGCGCGCCTGCGCCGCGAGGCTCAGGCCATCCGGACTGTCCTCGGGAACCGCTGACCGCTCAGCGGCGGTCGTCCGGATGGCCGTCGTAAGCGGCGATCTTGTACTCGGTGGTCTCCAGCGCGAGGGTCAGATCGCGGATCTGCTCCTGGACGCGCTCCCGCTGCCGGATCATGATCTCGCGCCGTTCGGCGTCCGCGGCGGGGCCCTGCTCGCCCAGGCCGACGTAGCGCCGGAGGTCCTGCATGGTCATGCCCGAGCCCCGCATCCGGGTGATGAAGACCAGCCGGCGCAGGTTGGCCTCGGAGTACTCCCGGTAGCCCGAGCTGTTGCGGGCGGGCCGCAGGAGTCCTTCCTGCTCGTAGTAGCGCAGCGTATGCGGGGACAGCCCGACCAGGTCCGCCGCCTCCGCGACGCTCAGCCGCGCAGAAGCGGCGGGCCCGTTCCCCCGCTCGTCGAGCAGGACGCGGACCGCCACCGCGACGGAGTCGGGCGGGTTGTCAGCGAGTTGCCGGGTCAGGCTGTCGGTCGCCATTCCTCTACCGTAAGCGCTACCGCGCCAGCTGGTCGAAGGCCCGGACCGAGGGCGGCGCGTCCGGGAAATCGGCGGACCGGGACACCTCAGCCCAGCGGGCCGTTTCGTCGATGCCGTGCTGGTACGCCTGGGTCAGGTTCCGTACCGCTTCCGATCCGAGCGGGAGCCGCAGGGGCGCGTCCGGCTCTCCGAGCACGCGCCGGATCGCGGCCGCCGCGCGTACCGGGTCGCCTTCCTGGATGCCGTCGGAACCCGCCATGTCCTCCCGGATCTTCCCGGTCACCTGGTCATACTGGGGGTTCCGGGGCACGGCCTTGAGGACGCCGGGGGCGTTGAACTCCGTGCGGAACCGGCTCGGTTCCACGATCAGCACCCGGATCCCGAACGGGGCAACCTCCCCGGCCAGGGCCTCGGACCACCCCTCCAGTGCGAACTTGCCCGCGCTGTAGCTTCCGGCCGCCGGGAACGTCCGGCGGCCGCCCTGGCTGCTCATCTGCACGATCGTGCCCGACCCGGCGGCACGCATGCGCCGCAGGACCGCGCGCACATAGGCGGCCGGGCCCAGCAGATGCTGCGCGAGCATGTCCCGCAGCCCCTCGTCGGTGACTTCCTCGGCCGTGCCGACCTGGCCGACCCCGGCGTTGTTCACGAGCACGTCCACGTGCCCGAACCGGTCGACTGCGGCCTCCACTACCGCCGCCGCCCGGTCGGTGTCCCGGACGTCGTGGGGGACGGCGAGGAACCGTTCCCCGTAGGCGCCGGTCAGCGGGTCCAGCCGCTCGACCCTGCGAGCCGTGCCGACGACCTGCTCTCCCGCCTCGAGCGCCGCCTCGGCCAGCGCCCGTCCCAGCCCCGACGACGCTCCGGTAATGATCCATGTCTTGATGTCCATAGTCATGGACGCTAAGGATTCGAGCGCGCTCAAAGGCAAGTCCGCTCAACCGCCACTTCATCCCGGAACAGGCGGCACAATGGCATTTCATGACCGAGCACTACGGCGAGTGGACGCGCAAAGGCGCGACGATCAGCGACAAGACGGCTCGCGCCGAGTTCGGCTTGACGCAAGAGCAGATCGTCGACGCGATCAACGACGGCAAGCTGCAGTACCGCGTCAACTACGTCTACGACAATCCCTGGTACCGGCTGCTTCGCCGCGAGGTCGAGGACCTCGTCGAGGAGCAGGGCGGCACGGACCACCTGACCCAGGTCAAGCTGAAGGCCGAACTCGCCAAGGTTGAGCGCGAATTGCGGCGCCACCGCAAGGAGATCAAGCTCCTCGAGGAACAGCGCTCCAAGCTCCGCGCCGAACTCAGCGAGTAACGCTTGCCCGACGGGCTCGCGGCTGACGAGGTACTGCTCAGGGCTCGGATTACTTCCGGGCGCGCCGTTTCTGCCAGTGGCGGTAGGTGCTGCGGGCTTCTTCGGCTGAGCGGCCCCAGAGCGCTTTCGCGCCGACGGGCACCGTGACGCCGCACTCCTTGGCCGCACGGACCGTGTCGCCGCCCGCCATTGACAACTCGATCTCCCAGTCGTCCCGGATGACCTCCCCCAGGCAGTTCTCCACACTGGCGTCGAAGAGAAACGCTTTCTCCTCTCGTCGCTCTCTCCGGGCCCGCTGTTCCCGTGGGCTACGGCGCTTCCCCATCCTCTGTTCCTCCCTGACTCGTCGCTCGTCAACCTAGGCCAGTCCGCTCGAACCTGCTTCGGGATCGACCGAGATGCTTGTCCGGGCCATCGGGGCCCGCCTGGCCCGAGGGGAAGCCCGGACCGGCGGCACTCCGGCTGTGGGCAGATCAACGGAAAGTACTTCGGGAGCGGCCGAAGTATCCGGAGGGCACGATTGAGCCATGACGATGTCGACGACCGCCAGGCCGACGGAGGCTGAAGCGCTTCTCGCCGCTCTCCAGGACACCCCTTCGACGGCGCTCACGGCGTGCGGTGAGTGGACGGCGCACGACGTCGCCGCTCACCTCGCGGCGGCCTGCGACGAAGTGACCAGCCACGTGCGGGCTTACGCCGACGGACGTCCACTTACCGCCACCCGGGGGTTCGAAGAGCGCGAGGCCCCGTTCCGGGAACTCCCCGCGGGCCGGCTGCTGACGGCGCTTGAGCGCGAAGAAGAGACAATGCGTTCCGTGATCGGCCCGGTGCTCGCCCAGGAGCCCGACGCGGTCCTGACCTGGACCCGTCGCCAGATGCGCGTCGACGCGTTCCTCACTCACCTGCGCAGCGAGTGCGCGATTCACCGCTGGGACCTGGCCGGCGATGACCAGGTCAGTCAGCAGTTGCTCGGCCAGTTCGGCCTGTTCAAGCACGCGGTAACGGCCATCGGCGCCGGACCGATGACCGCGCGCGGCGTCGCGAGGGGAGCGGCCGAAGGACCGCCGCTCACCGCGCGGCTGCGCAGCGAGGGGCATCCCGACCTGATGGTCACCGCCGGCCCGCCTGGCGTGAGCCTCACGCTCGCCGCCGCCGAAGGCGACGCCGCCATCACCTCCGACCAGGCTGCCCGCCTGCTCCTTCTCTGGGGCCGCACGCCCCAGCCTCCGGCCCGAGCCGCGATCACCGGACCGCGGGCGGAAGCGCTGCGGGTCCGGCGTATCCTGTCGGGCTACTGACTTGCCTGCCTGAAGGGGTACGCATGCCTAACCTGGGCTGGCGACCGAGCCCCGGCGAACTCCGGCAACGGCTCCGCGACCACGCGGGTCTCGACTTCCCGGTGCTGGTCCTGGCGGACGGAGGGGAATCGGGGACGACGTTCCTCGCCACGGATCACTCGGGCGCGGTCTCCGTGGTCAAGATCCTGACCGACGCCGAAGGAGGTGGCGGTGGTCCCGCCGGTCTCACCCGTCTGCGCACTCTGGTGACGGCAGTCCGCCATCTGCGCGACCGCGGGTGCCCGGTTCCACCGGTCACGGCGGCCGGCCAGGCGCCCGGGCTCGTCTTCTGGATTACCGAACGGATCTCCGGTACACCCCTTGAATCCAGCGATGGCCACCCTGACCTGGAGGCAATCGCGCGATTTCTGCCCGAGATCATCAAACTGAACAACGCCCAGGCGGGCCTGGGTGCCGGAGACCCTCAGGAATGGCCGGACCTGATCCGGCGGACGCTTACCTCCGGCGGGGACGGGTACTGCGTCCACGCCACCCTCGACGCGAATCCCGGCACCCGTGACCTGCTGGCCCTGGTGCGCCGGACCGGCGAACGTTTCGGTTCCAGCGTCCCGACCGGGAACGACTTCTGCCACTACGACTTCCATCCGGGCAACCTGATGTCCGACGGCGTTTCCCTCACCGGCGTCATCGACGTCAATCCGCCGGTTCTGGGCGGCGACCGCGCGTTCGACCTGGCGACCCTGCTGTTCTACTGCCAGGACCACGCCGCGATCCGTGACGCCCTGCGCCGACGGCTCCTGGAACTGGCCGAGCCCGGAGTCGCCCGCGCGTACCTGGCCCACATCGCTCTCCGTCAGACCGACTGGTCCCTCCGCTTCTACCCCAATGCCGCCGGCACCCACCGCCACCTCCGCCTTGCCGAAATGGCCGCCGACGACATCCGTCAGATCGGCGGTCGCATACGCCCTGTGGTGTAATCGGGATGTGCTGGAGACACCGGAAGAGACCGCCGAACTGCAGCGACTGCTGGACCGCAGCGCCGCCGGGGCCGGGCCGCACCTGCGCGAGGTCATCACCGATGAGCGGCGGCTCACCGCCGGACAGGTGTGCGAGAAGCTGACCGGGATGCGGCTGCTGACGCTCGCCACCGTCACCGCCGACGGACGGCCGGTATCGGGGCCGATCGACGGGTACTTCCTGCACGGATCGTTCTGGGTCAGTTCAAGCCCGGACTCGGCGCGGATGCGGCACCTGGCCGCCCGGCCCGCCGTGACCGCGACGTACCTTCCCGGCGAGGAAATCTCGGTGACCGTGCACGGGCGCGCCGAGCTTTTCGGCATCCAGGAGGATTCCGTCCGGGCCCGCGAACTGCGGGAGGCCATGGTCACCCACTACCTGCCTCAGCAGGGGCCGGAATTCCAGGAGTGGCTGGACCAGCTCGACGGAGTCGCGGCCCGTATCGCGGCGGACAAGATGTTCACGTTTTCCATGGAGAGCTAAACCCCGATGGCCAACCTCGTCGCCTTCCTGACCGGCGCCGGCATCTCGACCGACTCCGGAATCCCGGACTACCGCGGCCCTCAGGGCGTCTGGACCAGGGATCCGGACGCGGAGAAGCTCGTCACCATCGACTACTACATGGCGGATCCGGAGATCCGGAAGCGTTCCTGGCAGATGCGCCATGACACCCCGGCCCTGCGGGCCGAGCCGAACTCCGCGCACTTCGCCATCGCCGCACTGCACGACTCCGGCGTCGCCATGCGGGTCATCACCCAGAACATCGACGGCCTCCACCAGAAGGCCGGGGTTCCGGCCCGCAAGGTTCTCGAGCTGCACGGAAGCGCCCGGACCGTGGTCTGCACCCAGTGCGGGGACAAGACGACGCTGCGGGAGGCCATCACGCGGCTCGACGCCGGGGAGCTCGATCCGGCTTGCCGGATCTGCGGCGGCATCCTGAAGACGGCGACCGTGATGTTCGGCGAGAACCTGAACCAGAGGACTCTGCTGGAGGCCACCACCGTCGCCAGCGCCTGCACCGTGATGTACGCGGTCGGCACCAGCCTTCAGGTCCACCCGGCGGCGGGCCTGGTCGGCGTCGCCGCCGAGCACGGCGCGAAGATCGTCATCGTGAACGCCGAGCCGACCCCCTACGACGAGACCGCCGACGAGGTCGTCCGCGAACCGATCGGCACGGCCCTCCCCCGCCTCCTGAGCCAGCTCAGCGACAGTGCAGGCTCCATCGACGCCAACCAGTAGGGTACGTAGGGCGCCCTTCGCGGGCGCTATAGCGACACCTTCGGTCCCGTCGCGGGCACGAGAGCGAGCGCCAAGCGGCGCGGGCGCGAGGCGGCACGGCGCGGGCCGGGCGGGCGGGCGGGCGGGCGGGCGGAACAGTACTCGTGGCCGGAGCACAACGGGCGGAGGCGCGCGTGGTTCGCGGGGACAAGGGGGTCAACGGCACCGAACCCGGCTCTTTACGGCGCCCGCGCCAGGGCTCAGGCTCATAAGGGTGGCAGGCGAGCAGCGTGGAGGCTGGTGAGTCAGTGCTATCCGTTCAGTGCTATGGGACGCAGGCCCGGGTGACGGAGACCCCGGATCCTAGCCCGGCCCCCGGTGAGGTGGTTGTGGCGGTTGATGCCTGCGGGTTGTGCGGATCGGATGTCCACAGCCTGCAGAACGGGCAGACTTCCGACGGGCAGATCCTCGGGCACGAGTTCAGCGGCCGCATCGCGGCCCTCGCCACAGACGTCACCGGCTGGGCCGAAGGGCAGCCGGTCGCCGCCTCGCCCCTGGGTTCCTGCGGCGAGTGCCGGATCTGCGCGCGCGGGCTGAACTTCCGCTGCCCGGCGGCGCCGAACATCGGGATCACCCGGGCCGGGGCCTACGCGCAGTACGTGGCGGTCCCGGCCCGGCAGCTGGTCTCGCTGCCGGATGAGCTGCCGGTCGAGATCGGCGCGCACGCCGAGCCGCTGTCGGTGGCGATGCAGGCGGTCTTCCAGGCGCGGATCGGGCCCGGGGATCCGGTGCTGGTGTACGGGGTCGGGCCGATCGGGCTGTACGCCATCATGGCGCTGCGGCTGGCCGGGGCCGGGCCGATCGTGGCCGCGGGACGGTCCGAAGGCCGGCGGCTGGCGGCGGCCGATGTCGGGGCGGACGTGGTCCTGGATACGCGCGAGGCCCCGGTAAGCAAGTGGGTCGAGGAAAACGACACGAAGTTCGCGGCGGTTCTCGAGTGCTCGGCCGCCCCGGACGCGTTCGGCGACCTGCTGACACTGATCGAGCCGGGCGGCACGGCGGTGGAGGTGGCGCTCACCCCGGAAGAGGCGCGGGTGCCGCTGTTCTACATGCTCAGCGAGGGGCTGCACCTGGTCGGGTCGTGCGCGTTCTCCGACTCGACCTACCGGGAGGTCGTGGATCACCTGGTCAACGGGCGGGTCCCGGTGGACCGGCTGATCAGCGAACGAGTGAACCTGCGTGACACCCCGGACGCCCTCGTGCGGCTGCGGACGCCGGGGACGCTGGTCCGGATCCTGTCCCGTCCGTGGGACTAACCCGAGGAGGAACAAGCACGTGAAAGAGTTCGCGGGCAAGACCGCGGTCGTGACCGGCGCCGGAAGCGGCATGGGCAAGGCGTTCGCGCTGCGGTTCGCCGCCGAGGGCATGAACGTGGTGATCGGCGACATCCAGGATGACGCCCTGGCCGCCACCGTGACGGAAATTTCCGGAAAAGGCGGGACGGTGCGCGGCCTGCACACCGACGTCTCCCGGATCGCCGACGTCTCGGCTCTCGCGGACGCCGCGGAGGAGAGCTTCGGCCCGGTCCATCTCGTGTGCAACAACGCGGGGGTGGAGGGCTACCTGGACGGCCCGGTCTGGGAGGCCACGGACAAGGACTGGGAGTGGACGGTCAGCGTCAACTTCTGGTCGGCGGTCAACGGCGTCCGCGTGTTCGTGCCCCGGATGCTGGCCCACGGCCAGGAGGCGCACGTGGTCAACACCTGCTCGATGACGTCGGTCGTGCAGGCGACCAACATGTACGGGATCACCAAGCACGGCGTGATCGCGCTGTCGGAAGTCCTCTGGAAAGACCTCCAGGACAAGGGCGCGCCGATCGGCGTCACCGCGCTGTGCCCCGGGACGATCGCCACGAACCTGTTCCGCGGGTCCCGGAACCGGCCGTCGGAACTGACCGATGAGGGCGGCAACATCTCCGCCTCCGGCCAGGAGGTCCGGGACCACATGCACGGGGTCCTGTCCGGCGGCATGCCGCCGGGCGAGGTCGCGGACAAGCTGGTCACCAAGATCAGGTCCGGCGAGGGCCTCTACCTGCTGACCGACCACGAATGGGACCCGCAGGTGGTCGAGCGGCACAAGGCGATCATGGCCGGGGCCGTGGGGCCCCTGGTAGCTGGAGGTGCGGAATGAGCGGACGATTCGAGGGCAAGGTCGCGGTCGTCACCGGCGCGGCGAACGGCTTCGGCCGGGCGACGGCGGAAAGGCTGGCGAGCGAGGGTGCCCGGCTGGTCCTGGTGGACCGCGATGAGCAGGCCCTGAGCGCGGTCTCGTCGAAACTGAACGGGCTGGCGGTTCCAGCCGACGTCTCCTCTGAAGCCGACGTGGACGGCTACGTCGCCCGGGCGGTTGAAGAGCACGGACGGATCGACCTGTTCTTCAACAACGCCGGGATCGAGGGCCGGATGGCCCCGATGACCGAACTGTCGGTCGACGATTTCGACCGGGTCTGGAAGGTCAACGCCCGCGGCGTCTTCATGGGCCTGCGCGCCGTCCTGAAAGTCATGAAGCCGCAGAACCACGGCGTCATCGTGAACACCGCGTCGATGGCGGCGATCAAGGGCGCCGCCACGTTCTCCCCGTACATCGCGTCCAAGCACGCGGTCCTGGGCCTGACCAAGAGCGCCGCCCTGGAGGGCGCCCCGCACAACATCCGCGTCAACTGCGTGGCGCCGGGGCACTTCGACACGAGGATGGGCCGGGACCTGACCAAGCAGATCGACCCGGACGACCCCGACGGCGTCTTCGACGAGGTCTCCGCCTCGGTCCCCCTGTACAAGCGCTACGGCACCGCCACCGAGGTAGCGAACCTGGTCACCTTCCTGCTGTCGGACGAGGCCGAGTACATCTCCGGCTCCCTCCACCTCATCGACGGCGCCCTGAACGCGGGTTAGAAGATCTCGCGGCCGGTTTCGGTGCAGAGCTGCTCGTACTCGCGGTCGATCTCGCGGTAGGTGTGGCGCCGGGCCACGTGCCAGGCGACATACACGACCAGGGCCAGGATCAGGTACGG
>Ga0131853_10010532_pt1 | contig 16909 bp, 4 predicted proteins | sample TergutLab28metaG_FD_92764 | JGI IMG/M metagenome (GOLD analysis project Ga0131853, IMG submission 92764) | Labiotermes labralis P1 segment gut microbial communities from Petit-Saut dam, French Guiana - Lab288 P1 (version 2) (version 2) | ecosystem: Host-associated > Arthropoda: Insects >...
GTAACTTTAGTGTAAAAAAGTAGCTCCCTGATGATGGTTTAAAGAAAAAACCGAAACATGTCGGAGCCCTTAATGTAATTTTAATGTTTTAACCAATTGAGGTTTTACATTGTATTTTAGAAAATTGTGCACATGTTGGTAAATAAAAAGCAAACACTAATTTTTTTTGATCAGCTGAGAATGTTTTAGTGTTCCAAGAAGGTTTCTGCCACCCAGTGTAAGTTACGTACGCCGTGTTATTTGTCATGTCCTTCCAGATGCTTCCATTTATTTGACACATGCATAAATATTTTTCTTCCTCAATGCTTTAAATCATTTTTGTTTTGTTGACCGTTCATTTTATTACAATGTTTGTAAATAACCAAGTTGATGCAAATTCCTTTCCTTATATTTGTTTATTCCAATTCTCTACGTGTTTTGAACAACCAAGTGCTCGTCATCAGGAGAGTCAATTGTATCAATATGACCTCAGGTATGTAGGTGACCGCGTGGTATGCAGGTTTAGATGGAACTCCATCTAAACCTGCATACCACACGGTCACCTATACAGAGTAACATACCAGACGTCGTATTGATACAATCGACTCTCCTGATGACGAGCACTTGGTTGTTCAAAACATGTAGAGAATTGGATTAAACAAACATAAGAAAAGGAACTGTGCGTCAAGTTGGTTATTTACAAAATTTTAGACCACGTTGTGATATTAAATACGCTGAATTGCATGAACCGTTCTACTGTGTTGCAGGATTTCTTCTAACTTTAAGACAGGTACTTCGGTCCGGTATCTTTCATGACAGATGGGTATTCCATGCTATTCGCGTATTCAGTCTGTCGCCTGTTTCTTGAATACATTGTAATGAATCCTGCTGTTCCAGCATCTCACTTGTCCAATCCTCTTCTTTCTGTAGCCTTTCTTAATACGCCAATTTCAACAGTGTCAGATTCTTTTGTGCTAAATACTTTTTATCTACATTGGTCAAAGTGGACATAATAAAATATCTTGACCCCTAATTTTGATTCTGTTCATAACCATTTATGCATTCAGATTCTATTTGCCTTGATGTTTCACTTTTGATTTGTTCTTCACAACCGGACATTACATCTCCATTTGTTAAATTCATTATGTTTTGAGGCCTCCACCCTTCTTGTACGTACCACACCTTATGTTTGTAGCCTGTTAACCAGGTTTTACGGCAACTTTCGGTCTATATTCAAGAGACCAGCTGTTATAGAAGGTCATTCTTCTTGGACTGTTTGTACAAGATGGGCCATGAAAAAGTATCCCGGGTCCGTAGCATAGCGTAAATACAGAAATTAATGCAGTAGCCAAATGCTGAAAGGATATACCTTCATAGAAGATGTTGCAAGTGGTTGCCTCCTGCATCAATAAACAGCTGTGCACGTCTAATCATGTTGAGGTATACCCGATGTAACATAGTGATTCTGATGGCTACAAACTGCGTGGCTGATGATGTTCTTAAGTTCCTGTATCGTGCGCGGATTTGATTCGTATACTGTATTTTCAAATGTCCCAAGAGAAAATTTCCAACGACAAATGTACTTCCTCGTTGGAGATCGAATGTTGAAACGAAGACGAAACGCACGCTGCACAGCAGTCCCCCACTCAGTTTTAATGAACTTACGAACGCAAAAAAACTTGTGCTGCATATTAGCCATTTTGTTCTCAAATGACGCCGCTGCACGGCTGTGCATTAAATGAGCACTCTAGTGATGGTATTTGAAACGTTAGGATCTTTTCTTTGAAATGTTATGTAGATCATTCTCATACCATGTATAGCTCAGGAAATATAGACGTACAAAATTGAGTCCATCTTTTTAAATAACTCTATATTTTAATAATTTCATGGAATTGTGGTTTTTTTACCAACTTCGGTATTAAGAATTTATGTAACTTGGCGAGGCACAAATGTAAAACTCCCTGATGACGTACAAATGTCGAAATATGTAGGAGTATACGGTATATATATATATATATATGTATATATATATAGTTGTAATATTAATTGTGCAATTGTTGGTTGTAATAAAAACTGTTTATTTTAGTTCTCTTCCCATATTTCATGGTCTAGTTGCCTTGCTCTGTTTCGACACTGAACACTTTTGGTAATTCGAGTTGTACAGGCATTTTACGAATGGCTGTACGAGATATCTGCCTGTACCACAGCCTTCACGTGCAGAGCGCATGGCTATGTTAACGCACGTTGACATGAATCATGTGCCGCTTGGGATTAGAAGATATGCGCGGGTTTCAATGGTTTAGTATTGCGTGGACTTTCAACGATAACATATGTGTTTATGTTTCGTATACACGGGCGAGTGAGAATTTATGTTTATTGGACTTTCGAAAAGATTCGCAACCTTGGGAACGTTTTAGCCTCACACAGTGTTCATATTTAGGATACATTAATCGAATTACATTCGCCGTAGCTCACTTTAAGCAGTGTTACTTATGCCAAACTAACTGGTATTGAAAGTGGGCCGGGTAGCTCAGTCGGTGTAGTGACTGACTACAGGCTGGACGGTCCGGGATCGAATTCCGATGGGGACGAGATTTTCCGCCCGTCCAGACCGGCCCTGAGTCCCACCCAGCCTCCTGTACAATGGGTACCGGGTCCTTCCCGTGGGTTAAGTGCGGCCGGGGCGTGCTGCTGACCACTCACCCCTTCTAGTGCCGCGGTCATGGAAGAGTAGAGCTATACCTCTACCCACCCTCTGAGCCACGCCGCGCCTGTAACGGGATCACTTTACCTTTTAACTGGTACTGAAAATATGGTTGAAGTAAAAGTGACCGTTAGAATATTGTCAAAACCTTTACTCGTAAATATGCATTTAATATACCTCAGTACTATTACAAATGTAGCATTTTGCTACTTTATGTCAGTTTTGTAATTCTGACCAACCAGTGGACATAATTTTTCTGTACTACGTGCATCTATCATGATACACCTTGCCTTTTACCTTTCGTTCTTTATGTTTGTGGAGATAGCCTTATATTATTTTCGCCTACCTGTCTGCCATTTACACTTTCATTGAGTTTCAGAGTATGTAGAAATTTTTGGACTACATATATTAGTATCCCTCTACAGCAGTTGACTGTTACTCAGCTAGGTAAGATATTACTCTCCTTCTATGGACAGCGAAGGTCCTTTAACTGTGCTGACAATATGGCATTTTCTACTGTTCCACGTAGTCAGATAAGTCTGAACCACACCCTCTGAATAAATTGCATTGATTTAAAAAAAACTTATCGCTATTATTCTTCCATTTAAGGCCATGAGTTGAAAGTGGTTGCTTTTTCAATCCGACCAACCAGAACACATATCTTCTTTCCTATGTTTTCCACATGCCCCTCCAACCTATCTTTCCTAATTGTATCACTCTAACTGCACTTCACTAAGTGTATTCCTCCCTTTCCTTCATACTTATTTGGTCAGAATATCTTTCTTCAACACTCTGTTCTCCTACATTTCCATTCTATATTGTTTCCTTATTATGCGAGACCAAGTTTTCAACCCCTACAAAAACATGACGCAGATAAAATTTTCTGCATATTTTAATCTCTATGTGCTTACGTAAAAGACTATAGACAAAGAGCTATGGCGTGGGATTTCGACGTCCCCGAAATTAACCTATTGCTTGTATTTCGTCTAACATAATATTTATGTTCAATATCACGCGGCAAAATTTTCTAAAGATTTATGAAGTACCTCTGTGTTGCGATTCCGCCCACCATTCGGGCTATGTGATACCATCCCATTGAATGCATTACGGATCTTAAATTTTCTACGTGCCTTCGTGCTTCGTTTTCCTATATTTTCCTTTATCATCTTTCATTTTCGCCTCATTCTGCTTATTCAGGTGAAGGTCACAATATTAATTACACTCTTGCTCTCCTTTCGCCACTCAGGTTCATACATCTTCATTGTAACAGACCGGGCTCCATTTTCTATGCATTTAGTCATAATCATTCGTGTCATAACCAACCCTCTCATTTTCTCACGTACTTGCTGTTTATTACATCTGTTGTCCTGCGGAGAATACCCTCGCAGTTTGGAGAGTAAGAAATATCTAACAGTCACGGATAATTTACTACGTCATCTGTCAGCCGTGTGTCTGAACACGCGCATTATACACCAGAGCATTAGGCCGTAAGCCGCTTTGCATAGGAACTTGGCTTCTGATCAAGACGCTGAGAGTACCATTGGCGCCTGTCTTCTTCGAAGGGTTCCGTCGCTGTCGACAAGAAATTTGGACACTCAAGCGGGGTAAAAAGTTGCGAGTATTGGATTCGTCCACGTATTTCTATAGCAAAGGAGTGATAATTTGGAATAAAATAATCTTGTCGAGGTATTCATTTTGGAGAGGATAAAATTCACGAAATATGTAGGATAATTTTTTACTATTCCGTGATATGAATCGGGGATCTTGCGAGGAGATTTTGCCCGCTTCTTTACCCTGCTTGTTTCAGCCCTCACGATATAACCGTCTTCACCAATTTTTGGTTTTTCTGTTACACCAAAAGCAGGTCTATAGAGAGAAGTAATTTTTTGCTTTTAACGAAACAGGCATTTCACACATTTGGCTTCGTTATATTCAAACGTTTACCTCAGAGAGACACAATTGCAGGACTGAAATACAAATTATGTTGCCTGATATTATTCGTAGGCTATAATATCTTTATGTATATTGATATTTCTTTGTAGCGAAGTGTCTGCCTTTTAAACTTCTGATCATCAGATATATCTTCTCTTAAATGGCAAGTGTGCGCCACACCCTAAAGCTGACAAACTAATAAAATAGCTTATATTTCTTCAAACAAATTATCATAAAAAATAAATGCTAGGATAATGCAATCTCTGTATTATTCTAAAACGTACGAAAATATTGAGGATTGTTTGACCATGCATCTTCCGGATGAAATAATGTGAAATGCGAACTTGATGCAACGAGGTAATTTTATTGATGTATTCTTAGCTCTACATGTTTCGGGCGCATACGCCCATCATCAGGAGCATTAGATGTTGAGTTGCAGCATACGGTTTTCTGCACCGAGTTTGTGGTTGGATGGTGGTCTTGAGAGCCGCTGTGTAGGTCGTGTGTACGGTGCGAATGGTGCCGTGCACAGCACCATCCGCACCGTACACACGACCTACACAGCGGCTGTCAAGACCGCTACCCTTCCAAAAACTCGGTGCAGAAAACCGTATGCTGCAACTCAACATCTAATGCTCCTGATGATGGGCGTATGCGCCCGAAACATGTAGAGCTAAGAATACATCAATAAAATTACCTCGTTGCATCAAGTTGGCATTTCATATTATTTCAGTACGAAAATATGTTAGATGAAATGTTACATTTTTCATTTTCCGCCTTATTAAGATATGTAAGGTGGCTGGCTATACATTTGTTAAATTGTTACATGATGGGCATTATGTCTGTCCTATTTGTGTTAAACAATCCGTCGTTTCTGGAAGTTATTCTGCTTTAGCTATTATCTGCAGGCCGAGGTTGGTGGAGTAGGGCGTAAAGTACATTTAATGTTCTCTTCTGCCATACTGCATTTGATGTCGCCAGAGGATCCGGATTGTGGAACTCCTGTAAAGTAAAGTAATGGGGCAAAATTTTTTCGAATGTGCTTGGCTTAATAACGTCCCTGTAACATGGAATTGCTTTCTTAATTTCTATTGTTTGTGAAATTGTTAGTGCTGCTTTTGTTTGCGGTTAATTAAAACATGGACTTGCTGGAATTCCAGCAATTTGCATTTTATCTGTCCTGTACCCACCAGTGAACTCTATTCAACCTAATATGCCTAAACGCGTTCTCATTTTAAGGGGAAAACACTCGTTTTACCGAGGCTTGTTGTCATGTAATTTATACCCACCCACATCCGAATAGTCTGTAGAGAGTTTACATAGGCACCATTCCTTCTACATTGCTCAGAATTTCCACTCAATCGACCTAGCTGTGTTGGTAGTTTCGGATACGCAACAATTTATGAAATACCATGAGGTTATTCCTAGAACATATCTGTCAGGATTGCTCTGCGCGAGAAGGCGTAACAACATAGAATTTCAAATTGTATCTTTTTTTTTGCGAGACATTTAGAGGCTTTGAATTTAAGTTTATCCGGCCTTTCATTTGTGGATAATTCTTATCCCTTAAAATGCAGGTATCATTTATACAAAAATATTCATGAATACTTCATGCATACAAATTTTCATATGAAAATAATAAGTGAAAATTGAGTGTCAGTGTTCACTAGGCTTTCTCGCATACTTGCGCAAAACATCCGTTACTTTCTGCATGTCCGTCCGTCCGACTCTTTGTGTGTCCGTCTGTCCGCGTGTGTAATCACATTTCCCATTTAACAGATTTCCCTGGAGCTTATATTAGAGACATCTAAGAAAATCTGCCAAGAACATTCAAATTAGGTTAAAATCTGGCAAAAATATCGTGAAATTTGCACGAATACCCACGCAGGTTTTATCGTTTCGGACAAGGTCAGATGGCCATAAAAGCGGTCACTTCAAGTGAAATGGTATCAGGCTGTTAGGATAGCCCAGGTAGGAAAAAAAAACTTTACCCTAAAGCGCCAAAATATTGCTTTGTACGTACATTGATCTTTAAGTGCCTTATTTAACGACGCTCTCAATTGCTAAATATTTTATTGGCCCGCTAAGAGGTAAACGAATGTGTATCTAGTGTTGGTGAGTTGATACAGATGGGAGAAACCGAAGTATTCAAAGAATTTCTGTCTACACGTCCCTTATTTCACCACAAACGCCACTTACACTGGCTTGGGATTGAACCCGGGCCTCAACGTTGAGGGACGAATTTTTATGTTAACCTCTATAAATGTGCTTATCTAGGAACACATTTGAATATGTTAGGTATATATGGGTTCATACATGCACACACACACATGCATAAAATTGTGTGTATTAATAATTGTCCAACGAGATGCAACACAAACAGGCTATTTATTATTCTGCAAGTTCACTCTACATGTTTCGGGTGTCAACCACACCCATCATCAGGAGTACACAAAACTGTAACTACAGCCACCGGTAATGTTCATATTTTTTGTGCAGCTACCTCCCTCCAAGATGGCCATTTGGCCACGTTGGAGGAAGATAGCTGCACAAAAACACGACCAGTACCGCAGGCTGTAGTTACAGTTTTGTGTACTCCTGATGATGGGTGTGGTTGACACCCGAAACATGTAGAGTGAACTTGCAGAATAATAAATAGACTGCATTGTGTTGCATCTCGTTGGAAAATTATTAATATAGATCAGCGATGTACGGAACCATAAAATAAGTGTGTGTGCATGTGTGCGCGGGTGTATACGAGTGTATATATATATATATATATATATATGTGTGTGTGTGTGTGTGTGTGTGTGTGTGTCACAAAAGAAGAAGGAAGGAATATGGCATTTGTTTGGTGTTGGTGGGAAGCGTGTGTGTGCGTGTGTGTTTGTGTGTGGGCGCGCGCGTGTGTGAACTTGCTTGCGTGCGTTCGTGTTTGTGCGTGCATGCTTGTACATGAATGGAGCTAATGCTTTCTGAAGTGAACTTTCCCTCAACTTCTCTTCTTCTGGGAATAGTCATGTCTGCAACATATGTGTACATAGACAAGACAAGTTTCTAAACTTTTCTCCTGCAGTCTTGGCAGTTTGGCGCTGGCCAGTTTGATTGTTTTGGGCTGTGTGCATAGCGTGGACTGGCGTTTTCCTTGCTTTGGTCTACAGGCCCTCTGTACCTTACTGCAGAAGATAATGAATCAGTTTCAAGAGAAACCTTTGTCAATAGCTGCTGTGGTGTTTTAGGATGTGGTTAACATGTGCCGTAGCTGTGTAGCAACATTTGGTATGGAATTGTTGCTGCTATAGTTAAGACGGAACAGCGTTGGCACTTTCTTACCTGATCATCCGGAACATTACAGTTTACGATAGTCCTGTAATTTAAACTAGTATTATTTTCAGTTGTAATTAATCTTTAATTATTGCGGCGGCTCTCTCATCCACTACAGAACCTACCGACTGCAGTGTGGGAAGATAACATTTAAAATTCAGGTATCTGTTTGAAAATTATCCACGAATTAGATTCTAAAACGGACATTTATGGATGTAATAGAGTATTAGCCTTAGCTGAGACCCCAGTTTCAAATGACGTAATTCTCTGATATGCCACGAAGGTGAAACCTCATTATACCCCTAACAATACCACAGTAATTACGCCTCTAGAGGAACGCTTAAATTTTCCGTTCGGCCTTTGTAGGAGTATGTTCTGATAACAAAGCTTGTCTAGATCAAAGCTTTATTAATGGTATATATTCCATAACACCCATTTCTCGTGGCTTTTGCTATAAAGCTACCGAAAATTTTCATTTCTCGTCAGAAGGCAGCCCAGAGACAACCAGTCAATTTTACTTGTTCTTCACAGATATTTGTTTAAAATTTCTGGTTCTAATCTGAGCTGAAGGTTTGTTGTGGAAATACAGTAAAATAACTAGAATATTTTTTTGACGTTTTGCTGACCGTGCATCTCAGTATATTTATCTCAGTATTTAACCAACTTGATGCGCAAAAGTTGTTACACAATAAGTTTTATTTCATGCCTCTACATGTTTCGAGCACGTGTGCTCGAAACATGTGCATCAAGTTGGTTAAATACTGAGACAATTAACTAGAATATTTTGTGTGATTATTTGTTCAGAGTAGCTAGGAATCTTCATATAATTGTACAAGATTTCTATTTAATTTACCATAACAATTAAAGATTTCTTGCTCTGAATCAAGGTCCGTGTAGTGTATTCTAAGAAAAAATATCGTTAATAACGAAAGCAATTAAACAAAATGTAATAACTTAAACATTATTCAAGTTAGAGTTAAATTTCTTAATTTATGGCAGTATAGGAAAGTCATTGCCTGTCCCAGTAGCCGCGCGGTCTAAGGAGTAGGTCTGTGGCCGCTAGCTTGCTGAGATTGTGGGTTCGATTCCCACAGGGGGCATGGATGTCTGTCGTGAGTGTTGTGTGTTGTCTGGTATAGGTCACTGTATTGGGCTGATCACTCTTTCAGAAGAGTTCTACCGACTGTGGTGCGTCGTTGTGTGTGATCTAGAAACTTCGTGAATGAGGAGGTTCGGCTTCACTGAGGGCTGCCACTCCAAAAAACATAAAAATAAGAAAGTCTTTGAAAGGTCACATTCCAAGAGAGTTATCTTCATATTTCAGTGAGTGATGACTGATAAATCACTTGCCTTTTGAGTTTTAATCACAAACATCTGCTACAAGTTACCACGTTGTATCTTAACAAAGAGTTATCAAAATTATGCCAACGAGTGTTTGTGGTATTTAAACTTCCTCTCCTACCCTATTTGCACCTTCTCTATAATACAATATTATACGGAAAGCATATGTACAGAAATATAACGATTTTGACGCGGCATCGCTATATTCATACTTCTAGAATTTTGTTTAAATCAAAGCCCATTATTCTTTCATCGAAAGTTATGTAAAACCTACCATGTACAAGGCACTGAATAATGTGGTAGAAGCAGAAGAATCAGAGTGATCTAGGAAAAATAAGGCAGAAAATATTTGTAGAAGAAATCACTGCTCCAGAATAATGGTGAAACGAGTTACAGAAATCGTCGTAAAGCTGTTTGTTATCTGATAGGAATTTTATTGCGTGTTTTCCGAATTTTATTGTTAATTACAATTCAGGGCGATATGATTTTCGCTGAAAACAGTGTTGTGGGGGAGGGAATGGACTACGAGGAGTTGCCGATATTTATTTGGAAATTGTCATTACTTTGGAAAATGTCGATGGAAACGTTTAGCATGAACTGCATTAGGAAATGCTTTGATGATCGCAGAGCCTCAAAATTAAAACTATCTACTCCCTAACACAATAAATGAACAGCAAAACGCATGTCAAATTAATTTTATCTAATTATTTAAAAATCTTCAAGGCCTTATTTTTACCCCTAATTTCAACTTTACAGAACATTAGTTATAAACGTTTTTATAGTAATTGTATTTCTCAGTTTTTCACGCTTTCAGAAGGACCTTGAAACTGCTTGAAGCTTCAGAATTGTTAGTCCTGCCTCTGACTTCACGGAGAGCCGCCTGATGCTTTCCCTCCAAGGTGTACATTACCAGAGTGGCATATTGATCTGAAGGTTGGAATATTGGAGCACGAGACCCCAGTACACAATTTTAGAGCAGAGATGTGTTGTGCGACGAAGCAGTAAACATGACTCCCAAACCTCACATACAGATAGCCCATGTCGATACAGCACAAACTTTATAACCTACAGCTGTATTCCTAAAGGCAATTATTCCTTCAACAGCATTTTAACTTCCCATCATTCAGGACGCTTAAACCTATGAATATTATTTTTCCAGGTGCTAAAAGGGGTCAGAGTTTTGAAAACATTCCTTTAGTGTGTTGAATTATTTGTCTTATAAAGCTAAAGATAAAGTTATCCCGTTACAGGCCCTGTGTGGCCCAGAGGGTGGGTAGAGATATAGCTCTACTCTTCCATGACCGCAGCACTAGAAGGGGATGAGTGGTCAGCAGCACGACCCGGCCGCACTTTACCCCCGAGAAAGACCCGGTACGTCTTTTACAGGAGGCTGATTATTTGTCTTACAGAAATTAAAAAATAATGGGAAATCGGATTGGAAAAAATGACGTTAACACTATGAATCATTGAGAAAGAAATGAGCCTTGGTTTGTGAAATCGCGGTAACTACAAAGCAGAAGTATAAATTCACGTGCCTGTACATATTCTTTGGAACTGTATCCTGAATTCAAATGCAAGGGTCTTTATCTATAATCTTCCACCGTAGACACTTGAACATCTACGTATTATCAGAGTTGTCTTTCCTTGAATGTACCGTTCCAAATAAAGGTTAACTGGGACCTCGAATTAAATCCCCTGTGCTTTAACCTTTTGGCGCCGGAATTATTTTTTAATTTTAGCACATCCTGTATATAAAATGTGAATAATTCAGAACCAAATGCATTAGAATTATGGAACAAACTGCATTTTGAAGAGAAAAAAGGAGAGTATATAGCACGTTTAAAATATTCAGCAACTACATTTGTTGAATAAATATATGAAATGCAACTTCAGAGTTTAGCGGTGCGGTACGACCCCTATAGGGGTCGTTAAGTGTCAAAGGGTTAATGTTTCTGTTGAATTTAAAATTTCCTCTGCCACAGCCCAGCTCTCCCTTCTTTGCCGTCGCTTTTGGAAAAATAAATTACACTCCCTTCTAAAATCCTATCCGGCAAATACACAATCGATTTCTTATCAGGTTTTCTACAATTTACTTGACCTCCTTTGTAGAAGGTGGGTGTGAAATATCAGGCCCATGTGAAGGATATCACATGAAGTCCGAAGTGAACTATCTTCTTTTTCAGAGATTTAAAAGGGTATCGCATAGCGCCCAGTCTTCAGCCCTCCAGCACATGAAGTTCAGAAATTAGAAAGAAGACAATTACTGTAGCCAGTAACGTAACACAAATTTCCTTTAAATCGGATGTGCAAAAAGTTTCCAAAAATCTAGGAGCCACATCAAAATTCTTAGCTACAGAAGGGTGACGTGACTCTTGTTCTATCCTGAGCACCCAAAAATATTAGGTACCAGAATAAAAGCTTCAGTCGCCATGGTGATCTGGGGCCTGGTATTTGTACATTTCTACGTTAATCAGTTTTTCATTAGCAGTCCTCCTGGCCGAATTACGGTCCTGGGTACGACTCGACTTCCGACGGAAAAGAAAATGACAGGTATGTCTTAGGGGTATAGGTGGCCGGTGCGTAGCGTTGACAAATTTGTCACTTTCATATGCCGATTGTCTAGAAATTCTGGAAGTCTCAACTTTGGGAGCCCTCAGGACCTTTCCAGACCTTTGCAAGGATTACTTCACCTTTACCTACATTAATCATTTCTAAGTGATCCTTCTACCTATTCAGCCTTTTCAGTTTGACCACCTGATTTCCTACAATTTTGAATTAACTTCTGAAACTATGGCTTTAATGAGCCTACATTGCGGCCATTCTGAAGTGGATCGGAAGTATTCTAACTATGCAGGTCAAGACAAGCACAAACGAAGGCTGGACAATTGTTCATGCGCTGACAGACGTTCGAAACCACGAGTCCAAATTTCCATTGTTTGACGGCAGTAAACACTTTATATTGCGTTCACCACTGTCACGCTAACAAGGTTTTCGTTTTTTTTAAGTTACCTACATTTCACTAACAATGAACACAAAGAATAAAAGTTTAGCTAATTAATTAAGAGAGGAACGTTATCTTTCAGTGTTTTATCAGACGACGGCTGTGCAGCGCTGACAGCTTATATCATTCCCAGCTGTCGGCAGTCACCTTTAATGTTATCCATTATATTTTAGCAGTAACTGTGCCGCGCTGCTTGATAAGGGTTGTATTTTAAACATGGAATATTAATTGATTTTTTGTTTAATTTTTCCGGACGGTTTCGGAAGTGTGACTAGTCTGTTATTTTGTAGGGGCCGGAACCGTGTTTCCCAGGAGTAAAGTCACCCCCTGCGCCCTCCTACTACTGAGATTAGGAATACCTCATTTACCCCATAAGTCCTTGTGACGTGGTGCTTATTCACAGGAAAAAATTTTGTAATGTGTTCACCACATGTGATTTACATATTCCGAATTTTGTAAATCAAGGAAATGTATAAAGTAAGCAAAACGCAGTCTGTATAAAATCACGTTTGAAGTCTTCAATATGAAATAGTAGAACGGGCAGAAAATAGATGACAGTTTGAGTCCTAAAATCTATTTTATAAGCCTGTGTGCAATAAAATAGAAAATAAACTCAAAACTATTCAAGAAGTGTTATTATCCCCTGTTAGTCAAAAGTAGTTTTTTGTGTAGATATATTTAATGATAAAATCGAGAATTTAATTATTAATTAATTTTTTTGGAAAATATAATAGAGGCATAATTGATAACAGAACGTGGACGGAATCCTTTGATGAAATACCTGTGTCTTATAAAAATATTGATTAAACTGATTTGAGGAGCGAAACTTCTTAAATCTGAGCTCTTTCTCCTATATTGTGCCCCTCCGCAACCCTCCAACCTGCACAAAGACGAACAAGACATCTCAATGTAAGCGGGATATGTTAGGGGGCACAAAGTGATTAACATTAAGGAGCTTAACCAAGACAGCTAAATGACACAATTACGCATTACTAAGCAGCTTTGTTATAGCAAAAGCATTTTGATAACTTCCACCACGATTAACAGATGATATAATGAAAGAGTGAACAGAACAGAGAACAAAGAATATTCAAGTAACACACAGGACAAAATACAGCGAGAAAACTTCAAAATAATAAAATGAAATTTGTAAATTATAATACATAAAAACATGCATAAATAGAAAAAATCTAGAGTATATAAGAGCTTTTTATTTTTATGGTTCCGTGCATCGCTGATCTACATTAATAATTGTCTAACGAGGTGCAAAACAAAGCAGTTTCCTTTTGTGCAGCTACATCCCTCCGACATGATCAAGTTGGCTACGTTGGAGGGAGGTAGCTGTAAAAAAATATGACCAGTACCGGAGGCCGTAGTTACAGTTTTGTGTACTCCTGATGATGGGTGTGGTTGACACCCGAAACATGTAGAGTGAACTTGCAGAGTAATTAATCGACTGCTTTATGTTGCATCTCGTTGGACAATTATTGATATACAAAAGAGCTGTAAAAACATTCTTTGGATAAGGTCTTCTAAAAGGTTTCAAATTTGTGATAATTTTAGAGGCACGTTATTTTTGTAAAATCATTTGATACTATTCATATTTAATCACAGAATTATTGTAATAAGCATGTAATATACAAAACATACTGCCTTATATTTAAAATGACGCGTGTATTTTGTACAACTAATTTTGTAATTTTTACGTTGCAATGCCTCACATTTAGCCTGGATTTATTCACTGCGCGTCAGTATTTAGCAGTAAACACCGAGGTATGTTAAGATTAAACAAGGAAGTTCTTCAAATTGAGTTTAACAATTATCTATTCAAGAAATGTCTTTTTATGCCGAAATCTAAGTCTTTACATATCTCACTTTAAACAAGTTTTAACCTCACCATATCTCGCTTTAACTCAGTCTGTGTCTCACAGCTTTTCTCGCTTTAACTCAGTCTTTACCTCAATACATATCTCAATCTAACTCAGTGTACCTCAATACATATCTCGCATTAACTCAGCCTTTACTTCACCATATCTCGCTTTAACTGAGTCTGTACCTCACCACATATCTCGCGTTAACTCAATCTTTACTTCACCGCATATTTCACTTTAACCCAGTCTGTACTTCACCACATATCTCACTTTTACCAAGTTTTAACCTCACCATACCTCGCTTTAACTCAGTCTGTACCTCACAACATTTATCTCGTTAACTCAGTCTTTACCTCAACACATATCTCACTTTAACTCAGTGTACCTCAGTACATATCTTGCTTTAACTCAGCCTTTACCTCACCATATCTCACTTTAACACAGTATTTACCTTACCACATATCTCACTTTAACTCAGTCTTTATCTCACCACATATTTCACTTTAATTCAGTATTTACCTTAACAAATATCTCACATTAACTCAGTCTTTACTACCATACTCTATTTCCTTCTGTTCAATCATACGCCTCTGAACAAAACTTCCTCATTTACGCAGTACATTACCTAAAACGGTTTCCGTTTAAATTTTCTGTGTTGTTTTTCGATGAATAAAAAGCAGGGCGAAAGAAAAAAGTCAATATTGTTCAGTTCCTTTCGGAACGTCAGTGTTTGCTCTTATGTGGTTTATTGAAATTCTGCTGCACGGAAATAAGTCGCTGGATATTTGAATTACAGATTTAGCTTCCCATGTGCTTACCTGGCTAGAAAGATTCTGATGTGATAGTGATAAGAAATTGAAAATGGAGTGCTTTTTTGGGCTTATTTAAGAACAACTCAACCACGTTCAAGTAACATTTACATAATAACAATGTGGTGACTAGGCAAAGGAAGAAGAAACTGGTGACAGAAGTGGCACAAGTGCGAAAAAAAATAACTCATTAGTTCTTGTTAAGAGGCCGATTAGCTTATCTGTTTGAAGCAGGAGTCATTATGTGTATTACAGTTCAAAATACTGTATCATGCGAATGTAATGTAGGCCCGTAACGTCAAGTTTATTGTACCAGTCTTCTGTAACTCAGGTATCTGCGCCTGTAAACTTTTGAAGCATAATCCAAATTTATTGAATAAACAGACAGTAATAGACCCCAGTGGACGCGCGGTCCAAAATGTTGGTCTACGGCCGCTTGCTTGCTGGGATGGCGGGTTCGAATCACGCGGAAGGCATGGATATCTCTCTGTTGTCATTGTTGCGTGCTTTTAGGTAGATGTATCAGTGACGAGCTGATCCCTCATCCAGAGGAATCCTGCCGTGTGTGTATTCGTGTCATTGAGTGTGATCATATGCACCAGTAACCACTTGCAATGAGAAGGTAGATGGAGGTCAGAATAAGAAAGAAAGAAACAGAAAGTATGGTGATTATATTGATTAAAGAGAGAGTAAGAATTTAAAAAGAGCGAAACTGTTTAAGCCAAAAAGTCACTTCGATATATTCCTGTACATATTGCCTCTGTGCTTGGTTATACTCGTGTAGCCCTGAATAAAAATATTTTTATATTAATAGTAAAGACATGGTAATTTTTCAGAATTTATGTACGTAAAAGTACATTACTGCCCTTAATTTCCTCATTTTTCTATCGTTTCCTGTTACAGTTCTTTGCTTTCTTTATGTATAAGAATCGGCATGACATGATGCTTGCCGTATAAAGCAAGGTAATGAAAATGTAGCATTTTATTCACAGTGCTGAATTGTGAATTTCATTTTTGCTGTTTGAACATTTCGCTTGACGATCATTCTTGTATAACATATTCTTTGGTCGTATTTACAAATAAGTGGTGTAATTATTGGTGTGCTCATTCGTCATCTGATCTGATCAGTTCCAATTAATATCAGAATGAAATAGTCAGAGATAATGATTGTTATAGTATACGATGTGGACAGATATTGATTGCCTATGATTGGGATCAAATTATTTTCCTACATCTACATTTGGCTTACGCTTGAAAAAAAGTGGCACAAATCAGAATAAATACCGACAAAGTTCTAAATGAGTAGGAAAATGCTATATAAACAATTGTGTTTTGTTTATAAGAGTGTATTGCATTTCTCTTGCAGTCCCGTGTAATGCACAGCAGATGTAGTTGGCATGAGCAAAACTACGGAATGATATCAGAAGATTCCACATTAACTTTAAGTCTGCAAACTTTATAGGTGCTGAAGATGTCAGGCTTTAGCTGTCATGTCTCTGAGGCCTGTGCTTTTCCGGGATGTTACGCGGTCTTTGTTAATAGGTAATTACCGATCCTTTGGAACAAGGTCTTTGTCCCATTTTCAAGGATCAAGCAGTCCAGGAAGGAGGCTCTTAATAAGCAGTGATATTAAAGCTTTTACGTCTCCACTGCATCATGTAAAGCCTACGTTTTTTATCTCGTGAATCAACTAATATCTCTGGGAGACGTTTTTCTCAGGCATCAATTTTTACCACGTAACACCAGCTGGGCATGTGGCGCGTATGGGTGAGGAGAGGGGGGTTTATAGGGCGTAGATGGGTGGATAATATTAGGATGGATCTCAAGGAGGTGGAATGTGGGTATATGGACTGGATTGGGCTGGCCCAGGATAGAGACAGGTGGCGGACGCTTGTGAGTGCGGTAATGAACCTTCGGGTTCCGTGAAATGCGGGGAATTTCTTGACTA
>Ga0131853_10010533_pt1 | contig 16909 bp, 11 predicted proteins | sample TergutLab28metaG_FD_92764 | JGI IMG/M metagenome (GOLD analysis project Ga0131853, IMG submission 92764) | Labiotermes labralis P1 segment gut microbial communities from Petit-Saut dam, French Guiana - Lab288 P1 (version 2) (version 2) | ecosystem: Host-associated > Arthropoda: Insects >...
AGTAAGTAAGTAAGTAAGACAATATGTAGACATAGAAGCGTCGAACAAATGGCTGACAAACGTGGATTTGTTCTCCGAAACAGAGGGCTTCTTAACAGCAATACACGACCAAGTCATACTAACAAGAAACTACAAGAAATATATTTTGAAGCAGCCAGACACCGAAGAGCTATGCAGAATATGTGGAAAAGAATCGGAGACAATCCAACACATTACTGCAGCATGTGAGCAACTAGCACCTACCGAGTATGTAAAGAGACACGATGGACTAGCCAAAATTATCCGTCAGAAACTGGCAGAAGGAGCCGAACTGATTGACGATAAAAGTCAATATTGTAAGTACACACCAACTAGTGTATTGGAGAATCAACATTTCAAGCTGTGCCGGAATCGCAGCAAACTTACGGACAAAACAATATCTTTCAATCGACCTGACATAACTTTTATCAATAAGAAAATAAAGAACACATTTTGATAGACATAGCTGTCCCAAATACACATAATCTCGCCAAAACAATAACCGACAAATAAAACAAATACCAAGAACTGACGAATTAAATATGTGCTATGTGGAAGCAAAAGGCAGCACAAGTGATCCCGATAGCAATATCATCTACGGGAGTAATTCCAAAGCCACTATCACAAAGTCTAACAACACTTAACCTGCACTCCAATACATATATACAGCTGCAAAAATCTATAATTCTTGGCACATGTTCAATTGTAAGAAACTTCTTAAACTACAAGTAAGACCACCGAGCCTAATCCTGTTGCTTACTGCATCCCAGGATAGGTGAATATTTCCCAGCCAAAGCTGAGGAGTGAAATATTCGATGATGATGATGATGATAATAATAATAATAATAATAATAACTGTGGCGCTACATCCCTTTTTCTGGGTTTCTACCTCGTGTCTACAAATATTTTGCAGGGCATCTCAGTAGACGTACTGGCAAGAATCACAACAGATTATAAAACTCTTTAACACTGCGGAGCCAATCACAGGTGATATAAAATATGCACAGCTTAAAGCAAGCATTAAGCAGGATCTAGAATGTCACGTGTTCTTATCGCACGCAAGCGACACGTGCGCATTCGTGTCACAGGAATAGAACTCGGTAAACAAGATTTATAGTGAGACTCTTGTCACAGTTATTGTATGGCGTCTATCAGCATATATACTCGTGTGTGCGTGTGTGTGTGTGTGTGTGTGTGTGTATGTATGTGTGTGTGTATATATATATATATATATATATATATATAATTTTAAAATAAGAATAAAACAGAACAGAAATTATTGTCTTACGACACTTCCGATTCCCCTGCTCTGTAGCTGAGGTCGTCACTCCATGCCGCAATGCCGCACAGCGTTTGCCGGAAGATATGAACCGACGTTTCGGGACAGCCTATCGGACTAGCTTGCCCCTTGAAGATGGGATGTAAAGTAAATCATTGGCAAGTTCAACCTACGATTATAACCCAGCCACTTTTTCGTGTGACCGTATCACCGCCTGGTACAGCCGCAACGAAGCAGGCTGGCCACAGCACCACAACTACAGAGAACGCCAGGCGACGGACGGACTGACAGGCTTCGTACGGATGGGATAAAAATGTGTGGTCTTCCTCGCACGAAGACGAACCACTGTCATCCAATTATATCGATGTACACGATCGATAGTTTTAAACTATCGACAGTTACGATTTACTGATGGAGTTTCAGTGAAATGTTGACTCTTCATGTAAAACACGCAATTTTCCGTTAAACGAAGAGACCAGCGCACAGTTACAGAGACTCAAATGAAATCAATGTATCACTGACTCCTGTCACGGATTCACCAAGTTTGTTCCCCACGGTTGTTACGTGTTTCATTTCGTTCCACCGTCTGTCAGTTTCCAGTTTATTTGCTGTTACGTCATTCCAAACCCACACTTGATGCCCAAGTGACAAGTAGCTGCTACACATGCCATCAGCTTTACTAAGACGAAAACCAACCTGCACAATATTTAAATGCTCAAGCCGTACCGCGCAGTAAACACATTCCGTCTCGGTTATACAAACCAGTAGGTCTGCCTTACAGAGGGATTAACCGCTGTTTGTTCTGAGAACAAAACCGAACACTTAACACACAAATGGGCAGAACGTCCAATTTGTAAGTGTTAAACCTCGTGGGACATGAAAGGGACTGAAATTGTTTATATGGATTTGGGCACAGTAAGTGCTCACAAAAGTTCTGTAGGGAAACCCCACAGACAGAAAACTGTTTTGGAGATTGGAATACCCACAGAACAGTAATGTGTGTCTTTGACTTTAGTAAAGACCTGGAATGACTGTACCTTAACAACCTTTTCCAGTTATACAGGTTACATACCACGCAAAAAATAAATACGAAGGAAGCAGTCATCATGTATTCCATATTGACTATCTTAGTATCTCCCTCAGGAAACAGAAACGACGACGAAACCCTCAGTAAGAATAGCCAGTCTTTCACATGGAATTCTAACCCCGTAATTTCAAACACAAATGTAAGACTATTTAGCCACTACATGACGACGTGCCATCAGCGGTCAAATCCTTACTTTTCCATACGAAGGTTCCGACTAACACTTCGAAAAGGAATGGTATAACCATATCAGAATGTTCGTAACTGTGGAAGATGCAATGTGTGGAGAGATGCCGGGTGTGGGAAGATGCCATGTGTGGAAAAATTCCACACATATTGCATCAGATGTGTTATTATGACAAGGAGCAAACGAGAGCTCTCGTATTGAACGTGGAGCCGTCCGGTTTGGCAGCCGCAAAAATTTAGAGTCTATCTTCCGCTCACAAACTAATTGCACAAGGAATCGGTTCTAACTAAATACAAGTGCACTAATACACTTCATGGATGGTGGTGAGCGGTCAACATCACGCCCCAGGAAAGGAAGCCGGTGCCCAATGAATAGGAAAACGGGTAGGTCCCACAACCGATCTGGACCATTTGGAGAAAAGAAAAAGCCTCGCCCTTCCGGGTTTCGAACCCCGGATCGTTAAAGCAGAGAGCGCAGTCAGTATGTGTACCGAGATATCCCGGCTTTCCAAGTTGATTAATACGGTATGGAAAACAGGAAGTATTGTGACGAAAATATTGTGGCCTATTTTAAGCTCCTACTACCAAACGCATGGCACATCATCAGTATTACCAAGGTTAAAGAGGTGCTCAGCTTGAGACTGTAGTAATCAGGCTAATTCTGAAACACTCTGACTTCCGTCTTTTTCCGATTCACCAAACACCCCCCCACACACCCACACACATTCTGCTTCATTTAACGGCAGCCCTGCAGCAGATATCAGTCAGTCAAATTACCAACTAATTATCGCTCATATCTGTTTCGAGGTTCTTCACACAGGCGCTAAGATTCAGGAGTGTCTGTCTGTCTGTCTCTGCTACGGACACATCGCCTTCCCTTTATGTGACAGCCGCTCTGCACGTTTTATTTCCGCAAACTAATTACCGTATCCTGCTTTATTGGCTCTCTGACTCAAACACGCACTGTATACGACAAACTTCTGGCTTACTTCACAGAATTTTTCCCTCTTCCGTGCACTGTAATACTGAGTTAGAGGAGAAGGGATTACCATGCCCCGTCCTGTAGTACGGGCCAAATTCACTTAAGTCTGGGATGGCAGGTCTACTTAATTGATCCATCACTCACTCTGGACCCAAATTGCTGCTTCTTCTCCTAGTAATGCGGTTATTCCCCACACCCCACCACATTAGACCAACACACTCACACACACACACACACACACACACACTCACACACACACACGCGCGCGCGTCTTCCGAACCGGTCTTACTTTCCGAGATGGAAGAAAGTTAAAACTGCAGACGTAATTCACCGTTAAAACCAACTGGTTTCAATACTGTGTAAGAAATCTGACACACCCAAGATTCTCCACGGGGACAGAAACTCTGGCTCTGTAGTACAGTTAACACGGACAGAATTCATGCAGCTGTAGGGTCCATGTGTCAGCACACGTTACTAATTATCGTGTTTTATCGAGCAGCTTGGTACATTCTGGCACACAACGGAGGAAACAGGAGTGCGACTGCTGTTGAAGATGGGTCCCTGCCCCTGAGAACGGGAATAGTGCAAATGACCGAAACGTCGGTTTCTTATAAAGCTATACCTTAATCACACAGTAAAAAAGCCAAATTGGAGTGGTGCCATAGCGGTAATGATAATTCTGATCAATAAAATGCACGTATTGCTGGTTAAAGTGATTAAGAGTAGGTAAAAGAACAAGACGAATTTCACCCTAGAACAGGCCATACAGGTCCAGAGGGGGAGTAGACTGGTGTGGAGTGGAGTGGAGTAGAGTAGAGTACATTAGAGTAGGGGAGTAGAGTAGAGTAGAGTAGAGTAGAGTAGAGGAGTAGCGTAGAGGAGATTAGAGTAAAGGAGAGTAGAGTAGAGTAGAGGAGTGGCGTTGAGGAGATTAGAGTAGAGCAGAGGAGAGGAGAGTAGAGTAGAGTAGAGCAGTGTAGAAAAGTAGAGCAGAGGAGAGTAGAGTACATTAGAGTAGAGGAGTAGAGTAGAGCAGAGTAGAGTAGAGGAGAGTAGAGTAGAGTAGAATACATTAGAGTAGAGGAGTAGAGCAGAAGAGAGTAGAGTACAGTAGAGCAGAGCAGAGTAGAGTAAAGGAGTAGCGTAGAGGAGATTAGAGTAGAGTAGAGGAGAAGAGTAGAGCAGAGGAGTAGAGTAGAGTAGAGGAGTAGAGCAGAGTAGAGTACAGTAGAGTAGAGGGGTAGAGTAGAGTATAGTACAGTACAGTACAGTAGAGCAGGCCTTTAACCTCGGCGCTAGATGGGGTGGGTGGTCAACGCCACGCCCCAGCCGCTTTACCCCCAGGAACGAGACCCGATACCCATTGTCAGACGAGCTGGGCGATCCCCAGGGCCGGTCTAGACGGGTGAGGGAAAGTCTCGCCCCTACCGGGATTCGATCCCCGGACCGTCGAGCCCGTAGCGAGCATCCATACCGACTGAGCTACAGCAGTGCACTCAACAGCAAGTGCCTGCAACAGATTCCCAAAATCAGGGCACAAACTAATCAGTGCACAGCCGAAAACTATGGGCTTTCCCGATAATCAGCTGGACTATGGGATATACTGAAGGTGCCAATCATGACGTTTCCAGAATGTTTACAGAAAAGATTTATAGAAGGCGGTGCAATTCGTCGCTGCATCTCCACAAGACACTTCTCTGCCACAGCTGTATACAGTCCTCGCCCTACCTTGTGTAGGCGGTTTGTACGCCATAACTAACACAATGGAAACGAATTCTTCGTCTACACGTGACCTTTGGGTCAAATCATTCAAAATTCGAACCCAAGGTCCAAGCATTTGAGCGTTCTCAGACCGTAAGGATTATCACTTGAAACACTTTTAAAAAATGTATTCACCTTCCATATAGCAGCTTCTTACCCCATTGCAACGAAACTATACAGTAATTCTGACAGAATATATTGCGATTATAGGTCTATATCTCATCATCCAAATGCATAACAGAACAAGTTTCAGTGCCCCCAAGCGGTAGTGTTAGCAAACTTCTTGCTCTGTGCTCTGCGGGAGGATATAGGGCATTACTCATTCATCAAACTCCGGATTCAACAAGAGCTGTACGAAGCTGCAAAGAAAAATATGCCGAGATCATCAGGTTCTGAGGTCTCAGTACCAGGCGCGCGCGCAAACTGCTGGGGCAGAACGGTGAAGTTTCAGAGGGGAAACAGAATACAAAATTTATACTTCATATCGCCCACTTTTCGATACTGGCGATGGTGAAACTCGTGTAGACACTAAAACTATCAAGAGGAAACTGTGTCCTCCTTTGTACAACTATTCCTTCAAATACTAAAATCCATCATATTTAAATATTCAGTCCGTACCGCGCAGTAAACACACTCCGTCTCGATTATAAAAACGTATCAGTTAATTCTATGTAGGTAAATAATGGCTGTTTGTTCTGAGATCTATAAACAAGACGTTAATATACTGTGTGGGCAGAATGTATAATTCTTCTTCGTTATGTCTGGCCGTCTCTACGGATTTTCATGAAATTGGTGGGTGAGAATTTTTCGAAAATCTGTCGAGAAAATTCAAGTTTCGTTAAAATATGATAAATTTTTTTTTTTCCAAATTTCCTGCCGCTTCTGAGATAACGTGAAAAAAATACGACAGAGCCGGACAGGACACAGGTAACAAAACACGGCGCATGCGCTTTGAGTGCTGGATAGCTAAGACTACAGAAACACACTCAGAACATGTAATATTTATTGCTTTTCCATGGCAACAACGGTTACGCGAACGTTCCTCGGTGTTATGTTGTACATACCTTGTCTCTCTTGTTGAATGTTAAACTTGGTGGTATATAAAATAACCACTGAGTTTTGTTGTGCTCAAAACACTACACTTCTATCCAAGCGACTTTCGCAGCATTCAGGTCTTCGTGCTGTGAAGCTGACATGCACATTGTCTATGTGTGTATCAATCACGGATATGAACACACGCATATTATGTTTGGCATTTTGAATCCAGCAAACCAAGTCTGATATACATTTCAAAACCTTACATAATTGCCAAAACACGCGTTTACAAACCCACCTATGTCCAACGACCGTGACCAAAAGCTTCTAACAAAACGTACGGACAATAACGTGGCAAACGTAGATTTTCTGCGTGTTATGTGGAGGCTACATAAACCGTCTGCCCCTGTAGTAACCCCAACACACTGAGACAGGTGTAAAGTTTATATGTGTCTGTTTGTAAAACAGCACATTTCACTGATCTTATTTCATTCAGATACGCCCATAAGATTAAACACTGCACACACAATTATGTCTCACATTCACTGTACATTATTTCAAACAACTAATAGCAGATACAGCTGCTTCCTTTTAACATGCCACACAAGCGTCTGTATCGAACAGTACCGAAAAAAAAAAATTCGGGCCCGCAGGTGTTCAGAACGTATTCTGGGCAATAATTACAAGGAAGACCGTGTTTAGGACGGCTCTACGCTGTAGCTCTCCCACAGTCATGTCTACGTGTGTAGACACGGCGTCATAATTTGTCAATTAAACCAATGGAAGAACAATTAATGAGTATTCAAGACGGCTGAGGACAGCGAAAATTTACTCGGTTTCAGTCCGATGTCCGACGCGGATTCGGGGGGTCTGTGATCCGACCGGACGAATTTTCATGTTTCCTTCGTGGGTCTTTCCTTTCTGTTACCGCGGTAACCGCTTACCTGAACATGTGATTGCTGGGCAGCCAATGGACCCACTCTGCTCCTCTAAATGCATTTCCCTCGTCACTCTAACGCCAAATTAACACTTCATTCAAGGCCATTAAATAATTTAAGTCGATCATAACGACTGTGCCGATAAACTACTAACATCCTCGACTCAGTCCCAGTTTTCTCGTTTTTCTGAGTTGCCCCGTGCGATCTGAGTGCCTGACTGAATAAAACATCGTAATTTTAACCGATAAATGAAAACAGAGTAGAGTCTAGACGAAAATTAAAATTACGTTAGGCACTCAACTCACACCAGACTCCATTAGCCATTTAAGCCCTCGCGGTCACTTTATGTACCACCAGGTTTTAACATTCAACAATTCTACGTTCTGCCCACACAGTGTGTTTATGTGTTTTGTGTGGATCTCAGAACAAACAGCGATTATTTCCCTATACAAAATTAACTGACTGGTTTGTATAACCGAGACGGAGTGTGTTTACTGCGCGGTACGGACTGGATATTTAAACGGGATTTGTGTTACTCATTAGTATTTAATGCACAGCAAATAGTCTACAGGTGTATGTACATAGTTTCCTTGCGACAAAGCAAACAATTCGCACGGTAAAGCACTTATGTTACGTAACTTAAGGGCCAGTCAGTACAGCGAATCGCTACGGGCTGGACGATCCGGTGATCGAATCCCGACGGGAGAGGAAATTTTCTTCACCCGTCCAGACCGGCCCCGGAACCTACCTAGCCTCTCGTATAATGCTCACTGGGTCTATTTCTCGGGGGGGCAAGCCGCCGGGGCGTGGCGTTGACAACCCACCAACATCTATGTCCGAGGTTAAAGAATGAGTAGAACTATACCTCTATTCCCCCTGTGGGCCACCATGCCGTGTTCTAGGGTAAACTTTTATACATGCCATATGGTGGCATCACAGCAATGTATTCAGCACCAAAGTTACTTTAATGGATATTCATAAATTTATTCAGCGTGGCGTTTTCTTTAATCCTGTCTCTCCTGTCCAACAACCAGCACATAAACGGTTAACCTCGCCGATTGGGCTTGCTGCGAACACAGGTTTATTGCTTCTTCGCAGACCGCGTTGTTTCCTGGGTAACAGCAGACTCAGTGTGAGCCGGAGTTACACAGAGCTCAAAATCACACCGCATGGAGAGTTCGGTCGAATGGAGCTCCAGCTTGTGATGAAAGAGGATTTGCAAGTGGACTGGAGAGTTGCAACTCTACTCAGCGATATTTAATAATAATGCGGCCAACTGGACCGTGATAAATATGGCTTTACTGCAGAAGATAGCAAGTTCCACAGTGGCGGGATTTAGGCCTTGTGCATTGTGGGATGGGAGGCATTGTCTGGTTTACATTCACGTCCTCAACAACATCTTGGGCACGAGAATGGAGCAGATAGCAGGCAGCGCCATGAGGCAGACCGGAAGTCGTGAGAAGTGTTGTGGAGCATCTCGTGGAGTGTTTGAAAGGCTCCGGTGTATGTTACTGTACGAGATACACAGCTGTGTTGGAAAAACGTTAGGGATTTCTAAATTCCTAATCCGTTTATATCAAATTTCCGCACACGCAGTTCGCAGATTCCTCCTCTAAGAAGTTTACTCTAACAGACTGCTGTGGTTGTGACTGGCGCGTTTGTTATTCGGGAAGCACCGGGTATGAGTCGACGTCGACAGACAGGCTACTCTGACACCGTCATGACTGTACTCAGTATTCACCACAGCTACTTGAAATCGTCACACGGCCACTTCCTCTCGCACTTACCCCACTTTATGCTCCCCACTCTGCCTGTTATGTCACTTCCTCTCGCACTTACCCCACTTTATGCTTCCCACTCTGCCTGTTATGTCACTTCCTCTCGCACTTACCCCACTTTATGCTCCCCACTCTGCCTGTTATGTCACTTCCTCTCGCACTTACCTCACTTTATGCTCCCCACTCTGCCTGTTATGTTACGACGTACGAAATTAACTAAGTGATATAAAATAAACAAAGGAGAAGATAACATTTTCGTGGCCTCTTTTAATTTGTTTTGATCACTTAATCACTCATCCTGCACAGGATGGCATCTCGCACCGAGTTGCGGTAGTAAATATCTACTGAAGGTTTTTAAGAAAAGAAGGCCTGATGATTGCTTATATCAAGCCGAAACCAGTCGCCTTAAGATTTGTACTGCGAGGCTGTGTATCGCTGGACACTGCATAATATACTAAATCATAAGGAATCAGAGCCGAAGTCTGTATGCACCACCCACATGTACGGAAGCAACTAAGAACTGACAACTGAGGCGGCTTAGATTAATGCACTATAACACACAGAACACTCTATATTATCATTACTATATACTTTATGTGTTTTAACAATTCTTATTCTTCTTCTTGAGGCGCTACAACTTCAGAGAAGTTTTGGCCTTCTCAACGAGTGTCTTCCATTCGGTCCGGTCTCTGATGCAGTCCTTCCAAGATGTTATTTTCATCCTTGTTATGTCGCTCTTTACATCATCCTCCCATCTATTTTTAGGTCTTTCTAGCGATCTTGTTAGTGCGGGTGACCACTCATAATTTGTTCACCATGCTGTTATCTGGCGTACGATGTACGTGTCCGAACCAAACTAATCTTTGTGCTTTGATATAGTTTATGATATATTTATTACCAGTCATACTGTTTAGTTCTTCGATTTAATCCGCCATGTGCCATCCTTTTCTTTAGTGGGTCCATAGATTCTTCTTAGAACCTTCCTCTCAAATACCCTTAGTTTGGTTTCTATGTCTTCTTTTAGTACCCACGCTTCACATGCACATGTTGCCACTGGTCTCACTAATGTTTTATACATCCGTAGCTTGCAATTCTTAGTCAATAATTTACTTTTAAATAGGTTTTGATTTCCATAAAATGCCTTGTTTCCTAGGGAAATTCTTCCCTTTATGTGTTTTAACAATATTATATATATTTTAACAATATAACTTTTCAATTATTCTGATAAGAACTAACCCTTTGTTACAGTAACTCCCTGAAGATGACACGTCGGTGCCGAAACACGCAGGAATTTATGTATGTCACGTGTACTGTATCAAGAAGTGCATTGGTTGGATAATGTACTGACTGACTGTACAAAATATTAGGCTCAATGCGAGCTGAATACAGCGGTTCTGTTAGTTGAGGGGATGACTGTTGACCGCATTTTAAATGCAAAAAAAAAAAGCCGATTTTATTCTACAATTCCAACACTACACTGTTGTATTTTTATGTTTTTTTGACTGGCCATTCCTGTATAATCTCTTTAAAACGAAGCCAACTAGGTGCACACTACTTCTTCGTATATTTATTTCAACTTCTGTACATGTTTCGGGCAACTGTGTGCCCATCATCAGGAGAACTTACTGTATCTATGCGACACTGGTATTTTTTGCTCTGTATGGGTGGCTGTCTGGTCTGCTGCAGCAGACCAGACAGCCACTCATAGATACATAGATAACAGTAAGTTCTGCTGATGATGGGCACACAGTTGCCCGAAACATGTAAAGAAGTTGAAATAAATATACTAAGTAGTAGTGTGCACCTAGTTGGCTTCATTTGGAAAAGACTACACGGTGGTATTCGCCAATTCGCCAGTTAAAAAACAGTATAAAGGGCACTTCAACAGCCAGGCTCGTACTGCACGCACATTCCAGGGACGCAAAGCGGGTTGCAACGTGCCTCATTCTTACCGAGGCTGTACCGGCTTCAAACACTGCCAAGAGATGCCATCAGTATGATCGCACTGTTTCGCAGTTTTCATTAGATAATAGACAGGAATATACCGTGGCATTTTTCGCCTCACCACATCGCGAAATCATCTCTCCGTGATTTAATGGCATTATAAAAACTCATTAGTTGATTCAGCATCGCAAAACAGAAAATAATTAGCCCATCGCAAAAAAAAAACATTCCGGCCCGGAAAAGGCCACCCAGAACAGATTTGTCACAAATTTCATTTACAGATAAATCGTTATCACTTCCAGATTGACATAAAAGTCTCGTTCTGGTTGCAATTATTTTATGTTGTCCAGGCCAATGCCCATGCAGCAGGCTATAAACGTGCCTTTCTTTACCAAGTTAAAAAAACGTACGATGAAATTCTCTACGTTACAGCATAGCCGTGGGCGAGCAGCACAGCTAATTTAGGTTCCGGGTTCGGTTCGCGGTAAGCTCCTTGAAAATTGCCAAGCGACCTACTACTCCTGTCCACGCTCAGTAGCTCTGGGGTCTGCCCGGCCTCTAAAAGAAATGAGTACCGAGGGATGTCCTTGGGGGTTAAGTGCGGCCGGCGCGTAGAGCTGACAACTCTTGTCGTCCTGGTTGTGCTGAATGTCAAAGTAAGGGCGGAAGCCCAACATTCCATCCTCCTTCTAAGTCTTCATGATTTGTTACGGGAAACCTTTACCTTTGACCGAACACTGCCATCCGGTGGAAGGTACCAGCAGAACAGACACTGCAAACCCACTCACACAAGGTCACCTTCCTCCCTGTATTTACCTCTCTACAAGTTGTTACCGCTGCTCGTTACCCGAACACCCAACATCAATGTGCCCTAACAATTCCGGTAACTCCACAATCGGACTATCTTCAGCAGATTCCAAAGTTTCGCTAAGTCAACCATTACACTAAGTGACCTTAAATTTTGCCCGATCTACTTATTAGTCTTCGGCATTAGGCTAGCGATTAGACACTGACCTGGCACCTCCTTGACTCATCCGCCCTGCGGACTACAAAGGTGGACCTACATATAACAGGCTTTGAAGAATGTACGTGAATTCAAAAACAGTAAGACAACTTCGCATCCAGTTAAGTCACTTTGTGCTACCATAAGATCTAATACATGGACAGCCCCCCCCCCCCAACCACACTGCGACGTCACGTGAGCCAGCATCCCAACCGTAGCGACGCGAGCACGGCCGGCACCTAACTCCCCCACTTCTTGTTACAAATTTGTGTATTCCTTTCCTTCCCGATCACGGTTTCTTCGTTAGGCGCGCCTCCCCTGTGACTGTGACTAAGTCGACTAATTTTAACTCAAAGCGTTAACGAGATTTCACAGGTTGACGTAATTACGTGCCTGCATGTAACAGTGTCAGTTCACACGGTTCACACCACGCAGTCACACACTGCTCATTTATGGTCATGCCTCAATTAATACAATGACATCTACTTATGTCACTGACATTTCCAGCAACGTACAGTCACTTACTAAACCATTACTTCGAGGGGTATCTGTGGAGACTTTGCAGCCGATGGGATGACACAATATTGGCTTATGCTGTACCGGTCATGTCAGGGACTTATCAGGCTGATTGATGGGTCTCTAATATTGTGCTAGATGGTAATTTTCACCCACCCACACTGCCGCCTGCACTAGTTGATTACACACAGTAATGGTATGTGGCATTACACACAGCGCTGTGCTGCTGTCGATAATAGTACAATGAAGCTACACTGGAAATGGCGCTCTGTGACGTAATTCCGGCGGAGAACAGCGTCGACTATAGGATGTTTCTAAATAAGAAATTAATATAGTCCTTGGGAGACGGCGGGATATTATGGGATTTTACACGCGTGATACTAAGCGCGGAAGAAGTGTTGTCGTGCATGACGAACTGAATCAGGAAGCCACAGTTTGCGTCATCAGGTTCTACGAATTGATCTGCACACTTAAAAGCGTGGTAACTGGTCAACGCAGCCGAAAACATCCACTAGCTGCTGAGTGGGTGGTGTCATATTGAAACTACAGTGTTGCTGGGTTATTGCGACACCATGTCACTGCATTCAAACACAGAGTAAATGATGCGACGTCAGATGTGTGATGAATCTGAGAGGATGTGGAAGGAGACGACGTGACACCGTCCATATCCTAGCCCGACACTTACTCCGTGGGACTCACAAAAGCTACGATAAATATGAGTCAGAATAAGCGGAAACTCGGCTGAGATTCAAACCAGAAACCCAACGAATACAAGTATAGAGCACTGCCTGTATATCGAATTGTTCGGCGTAAGTGCAGTATGTCCAGTTACGTCCTGTACAAATTTACATTCATCACGTGTCTTTGTGTTCCTGCACGCGTACGTTTATTGTCGTGGCGTATCGAGTGACGCTGCCAGGTTTTCCGAACGCAGCTAGTGGCGTAACCACGATTTCTGGTGCCCGGAGCGAGTAATAAGGACGAACGGCTCTAACACACATTAACGATCTTTAAAAACCAGTAGTATTTAACTTCATTTTATGTGGTTGAATAGTTTTAACGTTTGCTGGGCGCAGCAAATCAAACTGTTTCTCACAAAGTATTCATTTTGCCACCCACTTCGCCGGCCTCTGGACTCTGCCGCTCCGGACGACGGCGCCACTCGCCAACCCCCCCCCCCCCCCCTACGCCCCATTAATTCTCTTTTTTTCCCAAAATATTTTTTTTTCCCCCCCCCCCCCCCGCCCCTGGGCCCCCCCCCCCCGGGGGGGGGGGCCCCCCCCCCAACCCCCCCCCCCCCCAGCTACGCCCCAATGTGTATCATTATTTTCCATCATACGCAGAAAATAAAGAATTTGCCCCTAAAGCATTCAAATATCAGTGAAGTATGTTTTGCATTAGGCACCAATTTGAGTAAGCACATACAGCATACCCGTGTATTTCAATACGGGAGTCCTTCTCCCTACAGCATGCCTTGAAGGTACAGGCGAGACGTTCATGCACACCTCCACCCAGTGTGAACATCGGCGCTAAAAGGGGGTGGATGGTCAACACCAGGCGCCGACCGCTATACCATCGGCAACAGTCCCTGGCCCCTCTAGCATTAGTACAGAGCTATATAAACGAAATTATAATTACCTTATTAGGTACGGAGCAGAATTTCAGTACCGCAGTTGACATAAGACGGAACACTACTTAACAGACATGACCTCCACATTATGCGTTCACATCTCATGCTACACTTAAACAGCATACAGCTGGACATCCAGATATAGAAAACCGGTATCAACAGGATATTCCTGAAGATTAGGTCAGTTTGTTCCTATTATACAGCCCCAACTTAGTGTACGTCCTTTAGACCGGGCTATTACAGGCAACTAGAACTACCGAAAGGGTATTTTGGGACTCGTTCTAGCCTGTACCCTGCCTAATTTATAGGTGAACCTTCTGCATCAATCGCACTGTTGTCTTTGAACACGTTAGTGGCAATGCAGACACTTTAAACGTATTTCCAACGACTCTGCAGGAAGAACACATACACAAAACAGTCAACAGATCCGGCCTGTTTCCTGTCAGACAAACCCACGTAACTTGGCCATTAATAGTAAGGCAAAAGTTCACGGGCAAATAATTTTCTGTGGTCACAAAACTCAAGGCGCAAAACGCTCTACATGTACAATGAATCCAGAATAGAATAATTGTACTAACGCTTTGAAGAAAAAAATACACGTAAATTATGAAAAGACTGAGTTCGTATCCCACATCGAACTGCGCTCTTCCGGGTTATTACGCAGCGAACAGTGGTAATTTCTTACCGACGTTTCGGGACAGACTATCGGTCCCATCCTCAGGGTTCTAGATCGGTCCCATCTATATAGTTCACGATTCTTGAACCGTTAGGATGGGACCTATAGGTTGTCCCGAAACATCGGTAAGAATAACCAATACTCGTTGCGTAATAACCCACAATAGAGCAGTTCTCAGCTACTTGGCGGCGGAAGCCCGAAATCACGCTTCGTAGTTCACAGTTTGCGTCCATTTGAAGAGCAGTCAGTCAGTGTTGCTGACGGCAACAGGCGCGCGCTGTTCGTTGAAATGTTATGAGCAAATCATACATAAAATGTGAAAATAAAAGGTAGAGGGTTTACAGTTTGTGGCGCTAAAGCTGGCGGCACAAGTCAGACAGCTTTGAAAAGTTAATTTACAATTTAAAACAAGGCGTGAGAAAAATGTAAAACAGCGCGTCCATACACAACTGTGACCAACTGTGACCAACGCACCGACCGACACTTCCAAGACCAAGTGTCGCAGAGAAGCGGGGCACTCGCGCAAAAACAGCCAGTGGTCTGGCTGAAACTGTGATCAGGGCAGACAAGATACGCAATGAACGTATACACGTAATACAGAGGCGCGTTCGTGCAACCACTGTTGCAGCGGAAAGGCAATAGGTATTACATATTCTGAGTGTGTGTCTGCAGCCCGGACACTCCAGCCTAATTACACCTAACCCCCAATATATTGTACAGCAAACCAAGAACGACACGACCAATGTGGTAAACAACATCACAGTCGCGAGCTCCTGATGATGGGCATAGTAGTGCCCGAAACATGTTGAGTCTATAAGAAGTACAATAAAATAACAAGGGGCATCTAGTTGGTTTTTTATTCTTCAGTCGAAGGGGAATTCTTTTTGAACATCTTGACCCTTTGATATGTAAGCCTTAAATTCATCTGAACATCGTGAATCAATCATTCCAATCATAACGTCACATCCAGAGCGACGTCAATCCCTGCGCAAATCCCTGTTAAAACATCAGTTTCCATTTATTTATTGTTACACAAAACCTCCTGCCTATCAGACGAAATGCTCGGTACTTCAAACAGCCAAACTCCTACGAACAAACAACCTAGGGATGCCGAACAGCACATGCGCACAGTCTCTGCAGGACAGTGCTCTATCTGCAGTTATTCTGCAGCAGAATGGTGTTATGAACAACACCATTACGTGTCTACGTCAGATATCCAGTGCTTGACACAACTCGACCGTAAAAATGTTGGCAAAGATTAGCGTACAGCCAAATTTATTACTTCATGTGTCTCGTTCTGAAAATCAACACTCTATGCAAAGTGTTCATTGTAATCACTTCATGAAGCCTCTACGATTTTTGCTACACATTTGTTAAATGCCATGGGCGTGCTGCTAACTATTCGTACATTTACACCAAGCTGGCTTGACTGGCCGTCTCTGTTGCCCAGTTTGTAACAGCATTACAACCAATCAGTAAATTCTAGCAACAACTCTAAATGCTGAAGCCCTCAAACTGTGCCCCCATACAGAAGCACACTACGATACAGCACAGACCTGAAGAATCGGCTTGTTACGGTACTTTCAGTTCAAAGTTTCGGCTGTAGCATCGTGAGTTTTTATCGGATTTTTTCGAAGATTTGAAGGAAAGCAGTGCCTACTGGAGACTGAGTTCTGTTCAGGAAATTCGTCACCCTTAAGACAAAGACAGTAATTTTGACATAAAAGCCGAAACAATCCAAACACACTGCCAAGTGTGCAACCCCAAGGACATGGATCATACAGCACTGGCTTCGTTGCTGCTGCTGCTTGCACATTTACGTGAATTAGACAACCTACGAAAGGCTGCGACACGAATGACGACGAAGGAAGAAGAGGATTCAGTCTTGGATTATTAAGCAGCGTTGTTTAAATCAAAACGTTGTCTGGCGTCGGATCGAAGAGACGTTGGGAACGGCGAGCTTCTTATGAAATTAACAGGCGGTCGTTTCTTTTTCTGACAGTACACTGCATGAGCATTTGGACGAAGGGACGGAGGAAAACGACAAAACACGTCGCCCACAGCAGTCAGTAATCCACG
>Ga0131853_10010534_pt1 | contig 16908 bp, 19 predicted proteins | sample TergutLab28metaG_FD_92764 | JGI IMG/M metagenome (GOLD analysis project Ga0131853, IMG submission 92764) | Labiotermes labralis P1 segment gut microbial communities from Petit-Saut dam, French Guiana - Lab288 P1 (version 2) (version 2) | ecosystem: Host-associated > Arthropoda: Insects >...
CCTGCAAATTACTTATGCGTTCCTGATTGTCAATCTTAGCCATTTATCATCACCCAATAGGATATTAGGACATATTGCTTGATGAAGAAAGGGGGGAGTTAGGTTAATGGACAGGTCTAATCTGAGCAAGCAATATTTATCACATATGTACCAGCAGGTTTTGAGCAGAGTCCGTTAATACAAAAGGCAAAAAAGCTCTTGCTGGGCAGCGAACACGAAGCAATGGAAGATGTTTTCGATAAGCAGTTGCAGCGTTTTGACAATATCGTTAAAAACTTGGGAGACAGCTTATCTCTGGTTTTAAAAACCAAACGAATGTCGTACGCAGTTGATTTTATAGGCGAGAATGGCAATACGCTGGGCGGTAACAGTGAGCTGTTGCAGGCAATCAATGCTTGTGTTAATGATAAATGGCATCCTGTACGGCTACCGTCTTTTCCGGGATATTTGGACTGTTTTTTAGCAATGGATGCATTAAACGGCAAAGAAATGGAGTACAGTGGTGACTATATTCGATGTATCTCGCTGTCGAATTACCCTTCTGGAACGTTTCCCGGAATTTTATCCGATTTGCAAAAGCTACCTATGAGCTTTCGATGGTCTAACAGGTTCATTATGACCGACCTCAATGATGCTATTGCAAAAATAAGTACACGCCGCCGCCAATGGGAACAGAAAATACGCAGTTTCTTCTCGCAGCTTACCGGAATGGAAAGCAATAAGGTAAATCAGGACGCTGTGGCTATGGTATCTGAACTTGACGATGCTATGCAGACAGCTAATGAAGGAGAAATTGGCTTCGGTAATCACACATCAACTATTGTTCTGCGGCATAAGAATTTGGAAATGCTTGAAAATATGGCGCGTGAAGTGGTGAAAACCTTTGAGCGTAACGGTTGCAACGCTAGAATAGAGAACATGAACAACATGGAGGCGTTTTTTGGCTCCTTGCCCGGACACGCTCAGGAAAACGTGCGCAAGCCATTGATTACAGCCTTAAATTTCGCAGATTTAATCCCAGTTTCACAAGATTGGGCTGGCGAAAAATATAATCCATGCCCATTCTATCCGCCAAAATCACCACCACTACTGCAAGCAGCTACAACCGGCGCAACGCCGTTTCAGCTTAATTTACACGCTGGCGACGTAGGGCACACGCTGGTGATTGGGCCGACTGGAAGCGGGAAGTCTACGCTGCTGGCTACAATAGCAGCACAATTTGAGCGCTACAAGGATTCTCAGATATTTTTCTTCGACAGCGGTCGGTCGATATACCCCCTATGCCAAAGCCTTAGAAATTCGGTGTTTTACGATCTTGGACACAAAACGAATGAAATATCGCTATGTCCTCTCGCGCAAATTAACGAACCAGAGGTGCAGCAATGGGCTGCGGAATGGATAGAAATGCTAATTGAACTTGTAGATCCCGGACTTGTTACGCCGACACGTCGTATATTGCTTTTGGAGGCGCTTAAAAACCTTGCCAACACAACAACGGAAGCGGGGCAGAGGACACTTACGCAGTATATAACGTCATTACAAGACGACAAAATGAAAGCGGCTCTGGGTTTCTACAGTTTGGATCAGTCGGGTGGATATCTTCTTGACGGCGACCACGATGACCTGACCTACAAATCCTTCTCAGCGTTTGAAATATCAACGCTGATGGAAAGGGGCGACAGGATAGCCCCGGCGGTGCTTGCGTACTTGTTTTTCCAAATTCAGCGTCGTTTAACTGGCCAGCCGTCGATGATAGTTATCGACGAAGCTTGGACGGCCTTACGAAACAAGATATTCGCCGAAAAAATCAGGGCTTGGCTGAAAACATTCCGAAAAATGAACTGCGCAGTGATATTGGCTACTCAGTCGCTTGTGGACGTGCTGAAAAGCGATATCCGGGACGCGGTTCTGGAGTCGTGTCCAACAAAGATATTGCTTGCGAACCCAGACGCGCGGAATGCGGCGGTAAGTGAAATTTACCGCGATTATTTGCAGTTAAACGAACGCCAAATAACACTTATTTCAAAAATGTTACGTAAACGCGAATATTACGTGATATCACCTGCTGGACGGCGTTTGTTCTCTCTGGGGCTTGGGCCTGTGGCATTGGCATTTGTCGGAGCGTCCGGTCAAGAAGACCTGAAACAAGTTGAGCATTTGAAAAACGAGCACGGGTATGATTGGCCGGCTGTGTGGCTGGAAAAACGAGCTGAGGCATCCGCAAGCTCCGACTTGCGAAACGTCTTGTTACAGTGGGCCGCTAAATGGCGCGAATTTGAAATAGTGCGGCAGGAAGCGGAGAAAGAAAAGCTGGAAGACCCTTCTGGTCTGCGACGAGAGGTACGGAAAAATTTGGTCAATGTGCCCTTAGCGTAGCCGGATAACAATAATGGAGGAAAAAGAAAGGAGCTAATTTATTATGCGGAAAGTATTTCTTGTTTGTTTTGTGTTTTTTGTTTTTTTAACAGTGACGGCACAGCCGTCCGAAGCTTGGCGGGCTACTGTTGCCGAACAGATTGTACAGACTAGACAGATGTTAGAGCAGATTGCTCAGAAGCGTCGAATGCTGGAAAATCTTACCGGAGCGCTACGAAACGGCCTTGAGATTCCAGCATCCGAGATAATGGCTCAGTTCGATCAAGTGCATGATCTTTGGAGGCAAGCAACGTCATTGAGCCATTCGATGGATGATTTTATACCGAGGCACAATGAACGCCATGCTGAACACCGGCAGGGAGAAGTGAGAAACGCGGAAGCCGAGCGGCTGCGGCAGGACAGAGAATTCAGGGAAATGGTTGCAGCTTACTTGGAAGGATTAAACATTAACGCGCAGAACTTTGAAAACCGCGAACAAGCACGGCAGCGCATGTTTGATACGCTGACTCGAACAGAAGGTCAAGTACAGGCAATTCAAGCATTGGGGGCGCTTATGAATCATACTTCCACAATGATTGACCAACAAACAGAGGTATTAAGCAGCTTTATTACCATGCAAATGGAAGCAGAACTGGAGAGAAGGAATCAGGAAAGAACCGCCAACAAAAACATGGAATTAGCGTTGGAATATGGAATGAATATACAGCCACCAAGCAGAAGGCATACGCCTAGCGTAATATGGTAGCTACGGGGAGCATAGGAATATCATGAAGAAAACTATAGCGATTGGCGTGATTTGTCTGGGGGTTTTGCTAGCGATAGGGGCGCTATATTTTGCTTTATCTCCAGAGGAATTAGAAGTAGCAATGGACAGGGAATGGGAGATGGAGCAGCAGAGAGAAGAAAGCTCGTACATTTCCGACGAAGAATTTAATAGAGCAATAGAATATGGAATGAATATACAGCCACCAAGCAGAAGGCATACGCCTAGCGTAATATGGTAAATTCATGGTTGCACTGCACAGACGACACAGAGTTTTAATTCTCCTTGTTGTGTTAATGCTGGTACTTCTGTTTGATGTACCAGCAACATTTGCTTTTGAAGCCGCAGGCCCTGATGCAGTTTTGGATCAAGTGCGAACTATTCTTGGAGGAATAACAAGTACACTATTAGGCTACGCCAGAAATCTTTTCATAGGATTGGCTACAGTGTCATTGGCTGTTGGTTTAATTCAAATGATGTTGAGCGGAGAAAGTACCTTGGGTAGCGTCATGGCGCATCTCACAAGATGGATACTCTATGTCGGTTTTTTCATGCTGATCATGAGAGAGGACGGAGTTTTTTTCATCCCTAACATTATTTCAGCGTCATTTTTGGCTCTAAGTGAAGACGTAGCCCAGGGAAGTCTAAGCCCTGGTGGATTGCTAACAAGTGGTATACAGATATTCACAACATTAACGCATTTTGCCGGGACTCTGGGATGGACTCAAACTGCTCGAGCTCTTATGATTGTAATCTGTGCAATCGTTATTTTGGTTGTGTTTGCTATGCTTACGGCTACGTTGGCGGCTACACTCATAGAAATGTATATTGTAATCGCTGGCGGGGCTATATTGCTTGGATTCGCTGGGATCAGTTACACCAAAGATATTGCTTTAAACTACCTGAAATACGCTGTTTCAGTTGGTGTTAAATTGGTGGTCATAGCGATTATAGCGCGTTTGGCCGCTGAAATGGCCACAGGTTGGGCATCTGAGCTTAGAATGACTACTTGGACTCAGTTTTTTGGAACGATGGGGTTTTTATTAGGCGGCTCAGTAACTCTTCTTATTAGCGCCCAAATGGTGCCGGGCCTTGCACAAAGTATAGTAAGTGGTTCAAGCGTATCTTCAGGTGGCGCTCTGGGAACAGCGGCAGGCGTGGCTGGAGCCGCAGGTATGGTTGCAGGCGCAGCAAAGGCATCTCTCCAAGGTACCGCTCGTGGAGTTGCCAAAGTAGGATTAGGGAGTTATAGGGGATATAAAAGCGGAGGAATGAAAGGGGTAGCTGGTGCTGCTGCGTCCAGTGCTTATAGCGGTTTAAAATCCGCAGTGTTCGGAGCAGACAGCAAAGATGCTAGATCGGCTCTGGGTGATAGTAGTGGCAGCGTTGGGCCTTCAGCTAATTCTAAATGGAGCTAATTCTAAGTGGAGATGTGCAATAAGGGGTAAAAATGATAAATAGCTTCTTTAATAAATCTAAAAAAAGCGAAGAACAACAAGAAGAACAGTATGATGTTGTCAAGGAAAAGGACAATCCATATTTATCAGCCCGTAAAGAGTACGAGGATCGATACGGGTCAGTGGTACAAGCTGCGGCTCGGTGGCGGCAGATATCAATATTGCTGTGTATAGTCACTATGTTTTTCGCGGCAACTCTGGTATGGCTGGCGGCGCAAAATAAAGTTGTGCCGTATATCGTCCAGATAGACAATCAGGGCTTCACTGTAGCCATTAGGCCAGCAGAAGCCGCGTCTGCTCCAGACCAACGTATAGTTATAGCGACACTAGGTCGGTTTATTACGGATCTACGAACAATCGTCACGGATCCTGCGGCGCAGAGGCGACTTGTAGATTCTGTCTATGCTCATATCAGTAGCGGAACTCCGGCAGAAGCCACTATAGGAGCATTTTTTAACGAAAACAATCCTTTCGAAACGCAAGGGGGCAGGATGGCGCGTAATGTGCAGGTGCGTACCGTAATGCCTCATGAGGCCGGAACGCAGCGAGGGAGATCATGGCTTGTTTTGTGGACGGAACATGTTACTAACAACGGTATAGTGGTGGAAAGTTCAAACTGGCGGGCAATTATTCAGATTGGAGTAACGCCGATTCGGGAGCTTGAGGCCGTTTTACGCAACCCGCTGGGTATTTTTGTTGTTGAATTGGATATGGCCAGAGAAATAATCTGAACAAAGGGAGACGCAGGCTAACATATGAAGAAATTGAACGTGGTAATTATACTTGTGCTGCTGACATTTGCTACTTGCAGTCTTGTCTATGGTCAAGAATTTGACCCACTACAGCACTTTTTGGAAACGGGTGAATGGATTACGCCAGAAGAAAGGCGCGTGAGGCAAACTCCACGAGGTCAAGCCACAGCGTTTTCGGACGATTTCTACGACGATTTTCACTTCGATGATATTGACGAGGAAGCAATGTCGCGGCAACTTGAGGAATTTGCCACAATCCGCGAATGGGAGTCGATAGACGCAGTAACGCGGCTCCGTGACTATGACAGGCTTGCATTTGAGGCCGCAAGTGATTGGAATGAGGCCCGACATGCCCCTGCTCCGTTTATGGGGGCGCAGGGTTTTATAATGTTTCCCTTTGGCGCGGTCACGCCAAGAGTAACTACACGCCCTTTCCGAATTACGAATATAGCTCTTGAGCCCGGGGAAGAAATAATGAGTATCCACGCAGGGGATACGGTACGCTGGACGTTTGCGCCAGCGGAATCTATGCAGGATGGTGTATTGGTATCGCATGTAGTGGTGCAGCCGACGATGCCGAACATCTCAACAAATCTGATGATACATACAGACCGCCGAGTGTATCAAATAGACCTTGTGAGTGTAGCAGAAGGCCCATATACGCCCGGTATTGCGTTCACGTATCCAAATCAAAATCTCAACAGGCTTTTCGTAAGGCGTGATGTACAAAGCAGAATCCGGGAGAGAGACAGAGACAGAGACAGAGATCGAAGGGAAACAGACGAATCGCCTGTGAGGAATATCAATAGCGGTTATAGAATTACGACACGTTCTACGATGCTTGATTGGCGACCTGTAGCGGTATTTGACGATGGGATACGGACATTTATTCGTATGCCTCCAAGAATAACGGAGGCTCCCGCATTATATATACGGCTCGATGGCAGAGATACGCTGGTGAATTATAGAGTACACGGTCGCTATTTTATCGTGGACAGGCTCTTTGACACGGCGATATTGAGACTTGGAGCTCGTTCCGTTGTGATAAGGCGGACAGAACCGCTCGCGCGGCAAAATCAAATGAGGGAATCAATAGAGAGGCTTGGCTATTAAATGCAAGCTAGTATCATATTGCTGGCTTGGAAAGAGGTGTCTCCTAAATGAACCCGGACAGTTTTGACACGAGAAGAACTAGAAGCGCGAAAACCTCTTCGTCTAGGCGGGTGGCGATGCTTGTATTTGTTGGAGGTGCGCTGCTGATGTTACTGGTAGTGTGGGCGATACAAAACTCCGGCCCTAGGATGCGTAGCGCGGATCCTATAAGGTTGCTTGAACCAGCTCAGACAAACGTGGACGCACTTGAAAGTGCGGCTTTACGAGCCGCGCCTACATGGGTAGAACCAGAGCCAATGCCGGAACCATTGCTATTTCCAATGCCGGAACCAGAACGAATTATTATACGTGAACCTGTACGTAGGCAGCAGCAGAGGGCGCCCCAAATATCGGATCGACAGCGTGATCAGCATACTATGAGAATGTTAGCGGCAAGCAGCCGTACAGCGGTAGAGGGCTTCGACAGGAGAAGTAGAGATAGTGGCGACGATAGCGATACTGACATCGACACAATGCGCCTGTTAAGTGCTATGAATGCTTGGAATGTTCCAGAAGCTAGAGCTGACGATGCTCGTGTCATGCCTGCGGCTGCCATTAACCAGAGCGGTTGGGATGCTCAGGAAAGGTTTCTGGAGACGGGTGGGGCAAGGGGCATACCGGATGGCTGGTCGCCGCACGTTAGGAGGCCGCAGCTAACACCCTATGAGATTAAATCTGGTACGGTAATACCGGCTGTACTGATTTCAGGTGTGCATTCAGACTTACCTGGTAACGTAGTTGGGCAAGTGACTGAAAACGTTTGGGATACAGCTACGGGACGGCATCTTTTAATTCCACAGGGCAGTAGGCTAGTAGGTACCTACGATAACCGTGTCGTTCACGGTCAAAGCCGACTTCTTGTAGTGTGGTCAAGGATTGTATTTCCAGACGGCTCGACGCTTATGCTGGATAATCTTAGCGCTACTGACCAAGCGGGGCGTACAGGGTTACGAGGCAGAGTAAACCGGCATTGGGGTAGCATAATTTCGGCTGCGTTGATAGTTTCGCTGCTAGGTGCCGGTGCTGAAATGGCCTCTGGCCCCCCTTCTCCATACTGGAGCGGGCCTACGGCGCGGGAAGCAATATCTCAGAATGCGGCAACCGCAGTAGCGGAAGCCATGAGCCGAGTAATTCAGCGAGAAGTAGACCGAGCGCCGACAATAACGATCAGGCCCGGCACACGATTTTTGCTGTTTGTGCGCCAAGATATGATGTTCTCTGAACCTTGGAGGCATTGGAGATAAAAAAACTATAAAACATTAATTTATTATGCACAAAGGACAATAGGGCAGAGGAATCTGCCCTATTTTAACGTGAAGCAGATCGAGGGGGATAAGAAAATTGAGGCTCTATATAGCGGAAAAGCCCAGTCTGGCGCGTGTAATAGCAGCAGGCATGGATACGAAAGTGGAAAACAAAAAAACATACATTAAGTGCGCGAACGGAGATATTATTGCTTGGGCTGCCGGTCACATTTTGGAGAATAAGAACCCAGAGGATTATAACCCTGAACATAAAAGATGGAGTCTTGAAGCACTGCCACACGTGCCGGGAAAATGGGGAAACAAGGAAAAAGCAGACAGAGAGGGCGAAACATATCTGGCCGACCTCCGGGCAACTATAAAGGAATATCTTGATAAGGCAACTGAAGTCGTCAACGCTGGCGATGCTGGGCGCGAAGGTCAGCTTATCATTGACGAACTGCTTGAGTTTTATAGTTATAAGGGAAAAGCGCTACGTCTTTGGCTTGAGAATACCACGCCTGAACATGTAAAGAGCAGGCTAGCAATAATGAAAAGCAATGACGAGTATAAGGGGCTTTGTGAGGCAGGAAAAGCGCGAGCGCTGGCAGATTGGCTATTTGGTTTGAACATGACGAGGCTTTATACGTGCCTCGCGCAGCTAAATGGTTATCATGGAAGCCCGCTGTCCATTGGGCGAGTTCAGACCCCCGTGCTTGGCTTAATCGTTCATCGTGACCATGAGATAGAGAATTTCATATCAAAGCCATTTTGGGCATTGGATGCTGTTATAGCGGTTAAAAACGGTGATTTTAAAGCTAATTGGAAGCCGAAAGAAACCCAAGAAGGGCTTGACGAAGAAGGCCGAGTCATTGATTTAGCTATTATTAACGGAATAGCAGATAAAATTAAAGGAAAAACCGGCACAATAACGGAACTGGAAAAGAAGAAGAAAAAGAAAAGCCCACCGTTACCATATTCTCTTTCTTCTTTGCAAATCGAATGCTCGAAGACCTTCGACATGTCTCCGGCTGAAACGCTGGCAGTTGTTCAAAAACTCTACGAATCTGGCCTCGTGACATATCCGCGCTCAGACTGTAACTATATCCCGGAAGATCAGCACAGAGAAGCTGGGAAAATAATCGAAGCAGCAGAGAAGAATTTTGCCGGCCTTGCAGTAGCGGCTAAAGGTGCTGATGCCTCTTTGAGAAGCGGGGCATGGAACGATAAAAAAGTAGGAGAACATTTCGCCATAATACCGACTTCTAAGACGGGAAAAATGGAAGACGATGACGAAAAGCGAGTTTATGAAAAGATAGCTTTACGATATATATTACAGTTCTGGCCTGATTTTGAGTATAACGAAACAACGGTTAAAGCGGTTGTAGAAGAAGAAATATTTGCAGCGACTGGTCGCGAGATATTGGAAAAAGGCTGGCAGGATGTAAGCGGCGACCCAGACGAAGAAGAAAAGCAAGAAGCGGCTGCTGCCGAAGCTTCCGTTCGTGTGGTATTTCCAGCTATGGAAAAAGGCGAGGCAGCAAAAGCGGAAACATTAAACGTAAATGAAAAGAAAACTACGCCCCCGTCTCGTTTTACGGAAGCTTCAATTATACAGGCAATGTGTGGTATCCATCGTTATGTCGGTGATCCTGCTATCAAGAAGCGCTTGAAAGAAGAAGACGGAATAGGAACAGAAGCTACGAGGGCAGAAATAATAAAAACGCTATTTCTGCGTAATTACGTTGAAAAGAAAGGCAAACAGGTAATATCGACAGAAAAAGGCAGGAAATTAATTCGCGTATTGCCTGATATTCTGGTTAAGCCTGACTTGACGGCGATTTTAGAGCAAGATATTCAAGCTATTAGCAAAGGCGAGAAAGCGCTTGACGCTTTTGCTGCGGACGTGGCGGCGACTGTTAAAGGGCTTGTGGAAGCTGTAAAAGTGGATTTTAAAGAGGTAATTTTTGAACCTGAACGCAATGGCGGCGGCTCCAATGCTGTAAAAGACACAGGCTACCCCTGCTCGAAGTGTAAGGCCCCTCTACAGTCTCGCAATGGTAAAAATGGGCCTTTTTGGGCTTGCCCTAATTCTGAGTGCAAAGCCACATTTAACGATAAAAACGGTAAACCGGAGAAGCCGCAAAACTGCCCGAAATGCAAGGGGGCTATGCGTAAAATAGACGGCTCAAAAGGTGTTTTTTGGGGTTGTCAGTGCGGTTTTACTTTGTCGTCTACTGCGGACGGGAAGCCACAGAAAACAGTAAAGTGCTTGTCTTGTAAGGAACTTTTGAAACAAATTGCGAGAAAAGATGGGTCAGGATATTTCTGGAGTTGTACGAATAATGACTGTAAGGCTACCTTTAGTGATGTTGACGGTAAGCCTGTGAAAAAAGATAAGTAGTTATAGTATTTTGCGCACCTCAATATGACAAAATAGAAGCTGTATCGCCGATTAAAGTCTGACAAGTATTTATATGCAATGTAGAACATATTATATAATATATATTATTAAAGAGCGGGGTTTGCAATATATATGATATAATATGTTCTATAAAGTATATATTTAAGGGGTGTTGGAACTTGAATAAAATCGCTATCGCTATGATTAATCACAAAGGCGGTGTCGGTAAAACCACTTTGGCGCTAATATTATCTCAAATTGCATTGGAAAAAGGTGTGAAAGTAGCGGCGGTTGATCTTGACCCGCAACGAAACTTTACCGATGCGATGGCTCTTGTGCGGGAGCGTTACGAAGGTTCTTTAAAAGTAACAGATCAGATAAACGATGACGGCGATGTTATTATTTTAGACTGCCCACCAGCTTTGAATGAAGTAACCAGAGCGGCGTTGGAGTTCGCAGACATCGTTCTTGTGCCTGTAAATCCAGATATGTTTTCACTTCTTAATCTTGGCGTAGTCTATGATTTTGGTAAGCGACACGAAAAAGCTCCTGAACAATTGGCAATCGTTAAAGTTGGATTTTCTGTGAAAATTAAGGGCTTGGCTGAGATTGCGGCAACTGCCCTTGCTGGAAATCAATATGCCGTAGCCGGAGATATCCCTGTGAATAAACTTATCCCCTATAACATCGTATCAGGGCGGCTTTGGAGCGCTGGAATCCCAATGCCAGCCCGTGCCCCTTATAAAAATCTGTATGAGAAGACGCTCAAAGCCTATAAATCAATGCTTGACGGAAACATCAAAGGAGCTTGGGGGGTAATTGACAATGCCGGGGCTTAAAGGGTTAACGAACGTTACGGAAATAATGAAGCGCCGTCAGGAAGAAAGGGAATTGGGAGAGTCTACGCTTGTCGAGCCTGCTTTGTTGCCAACGAGTTATGAATTGGAAAAAGCGGAAACTGAGCCACCAATAAGCGCCTCGGCCACGGTAGAGAAAATATACAGCGATTTTTTTGAAAAAAATGTCGGCACAAGGACGCGAAAAAAATACGAAAGTGGAGATATGCCGCGCGTTCATAAAATTCTGCTGAACGCTATCTGTGAAAGGACTGGCGTTAAACAGCCCAAAAAACAGGTAGTATTAAGCCCCATCCTCGATGAACACCAGATAAGCCGATCGATGAACAGAGAAATACTGTCATGTTTGGAATATTACGGGTATCTGGAAATAGTAAGGGTTCCCAACAGTATAGGGAAGCTGCTTGAGTTTAGAGTGTTGAAAACGTTATAATGAAAGGTTGTTGAAAATGCCAATGGCAATACATGAAAAAGGAACGTCAAAGGAAATTGAAAGAGGGCCTGACGGCAGGAAAAAAGCCGCAGCTAAAGTCAACGATGTTGCTAAATATCTCAAATACTGCGCTCACGAAGCAGGCGTGACGCTTTCTACGTCGCTTTTATATTTTTATTTGTATCATTTGCAAGGAATCCACCTAAACTACACTGATGACTTCGAAGCGTTTTTTGAGGAAGATATTATTGCTGGAGAAGACGGGCCTGTTATTCCAGCAGTAGACCTTGAAGAATTGTCCTGTTTTAATTCTGAAATTTTTCTGGGATTTGCCAATGAACAAAGCCTTTTGCCATCAGATATATTAGAGGGAATTCAAGACATGTTCAATCATTTCAAGGATGATAAAGAGGGATTCGTAGCGCTTATAGCACGCCCTGTCCCTCTTAATTACGGCGAGGAAATACATTCTCCTTACAAAACAACTCCAATTGGAGAAGTTATTTCCAAAGATGATATTTATGAATATTATTGGCAAGCAATTTGGGGTTTAATGAAAATGAATAACGATGAGTAAAGTTAAGGGAGAAGCCCAAAATACTTACCGCGAAGGTATGGTTGTTTGGGCTGATTATCCGTTCGATAAAAACGATACACGCTCTGTGTTTAAGCACACTGAAAGTAGTAAAGAAAGACCGTGCCTTGTCTTAAATCAAGAAGGGAGCGGTGTCCATCTTTTCAAAATCACAGGTACTGAACGGGGATTTGGAGCATACAAAGAAAATGAAATTCCTGTCAAAGCCGACGAGTATAACGGGCTAACAAAAGACAGTGTTATTAGAGTAGATAACCTTGTTAAAGTCAAGAAGCAAGATGTACAAGAAATTTTGGGATGTGTTGACAAAGCAATTATGTCGGTAGTAAAAGAGCGGCGCACAGTCTTTGAACAAGAACGGGAAAAAAGACAATGGGTTGCCGAGGTAAAGAACTCAAAGGAAATAACGGACAGATTCCCTGGCGCAAAGATATACGAAAAACCAAATGAGGGCATGTCTTACGATGGCGAAGTCGTACACAAAGGGCAAAACAATGAATTTTTTGCATTAAAGCCCCAAAAAGGCAATGCTTTAATGCTATTCGATGCAAAAAAGCTTCCAGAGGGTGAAAAATTGCCCGAAAAAGATACTCATGCGAGAGTGAGTTTTCATGGCAAAGAGATGCAAGTACACCCTTCCAGAGAGAGAACGAACGAGCGCGGCCATGAGCGAGGAAGCCGGTCGAGATAGCAATATGTATGATATTATACATATTATAACCTATAAATAATTATGCAAGGGGTGTTTAGATATGGGTTTGAAGTATCCTGTTGAGTTAATTCCTGATCTTGAAGTTGGCGGATTTACGGTAGAAGTGACAGATATACCTTCAGCGCATACGCAGGGAGAGGATAGAGAGGAAGCTCTTGATAATGTTCTTAGCGCACTTTTGGACTTGATTGAGCTTAATTATTTCGACCATAATCGACCTGTTCCTCTTCCATCGGCATTTGAAGGAGAAAATTATGTAGAGGTTCCAGAAGACGTAACTCAAGAAATAATGAAATTTAACGCTCGCTTAGAGAAATTAGCTTCATGAAAGCTCATGAGCTTAAAAAACACTTACGAGAGCAATACCCACAAATCCTTTTCAAAGAGGGAGCAAAGCACACACATTTTAGCGTAAATGGTGGGCTTTCATGGTCAGCGCTTAATCTGCGCCATTCTACGCAAGATATTAAAAAAGGTGCAATTAAGGGTGTCCAACGAGATATAGAGGAACAGTTGCAGATCGTAAATAGTCAATCTCAAAAAAATGCACAATCCTTAGACCCAAAACAATGGGCTGAGGAAGTGAAAGCCTTAAACTTGTTTCCTAATCCGAAAATATACGAGAATCCTAATGAACAGGGATTTTATCAAGGGAAAATCCTACATAAAGACGCAGACAGTCGTTTTTGTGTGCAAAAAATAGGGGAAAGAAGCCTCTTCATTCATAACGCGCGTAAATTCCCCGAAGGATTGCCAAAACGAGGCGATGTTGTACGCATAAATTACCGTGAAGGAGTAGCACAGGTTAGCCCAGTCAAGGAAATTGGCAAAGAGCGAGGAAGCCGGTCGAGATAATCATATATATAATGTTATATATATTATGAAATTTTGAAAAGAGGCGTTATGATGTGGCAAGACCCGTGGGATGGCTGGAGTGGCGCACTGGAGAAACAGAGAATTGAGCAAGAAAACCAGCGAAGGATAAGGGAAGCACAACAAGCGAATGATGCATCGACTCAATGGCCTGGCTCTTCTGGACAAAGTTCTAGTGCCCAAGGTGGAGGCTGTTTAGGTATATTAATCCTTGCTGGTATAGGGGGTATTGCATTTTTAATAGGCGGTGTTCCGGCGGTTTTAGTGTCAATAATTGGGTTGATTGTATTGGGCCTTGTTTTGTCTTTTTTAGGGGCTGTGCTTTCTATAATTCTTCCATTATTTTATATACTATATTGCTTGCTTGCCGGGATATTTCTAGCGCTTAGATTTGTCGTTTTAAAGACAATAGAAATTATTCGTAGCTGTATAGCTCGTATGCACGGTGAATCTTAGCGCAATTAAATTTGATATAATGCATATTATATTGTACATATAATATAATACATATGACAACGACATTCTTGTATAATATTGTAAGTGGCAAAAAGGAGGTTATGAAAATGGTTGATGCAGTTATGGAGAAAAAACAAATCAACAAGCGCAATGATGAACCTTCGCGGCCCCGTTGCCGCTATAGCACGGAAGAAAATAACAGCATTACTAAAGAAGCCAGAGCCGAAGCCGCCGCTAGACTAAAATATCACTTCGACAACAGCGATGTCACATTCCCTACGGCGATCAAAAAAGCGGTAAGAGAACAACTAGAAGAAGGATTCCCTGTTTCTTACGGTGATGGAAATGGCAATGTGCTCAGGCGTTACCCTGATGGAAGAATTTTTGTTGTGGAAAGGAATATGGAAACTTTTGAGAAAACTGAAACGTTCCTCCGTATGGCCACAGTCGAAGATAATATTGGGATATACAACTGATTTATAAATGGAAAAGACCAACGGAGATAAACCAGCAATGTATATTCTTGCCGGGCCTAATGGTTCCGGCAAAACTTCGGCCTTGAAAGGGGAAATCCCTGAAGATGTAACATTCCTTAACGCGGATAAATTCTCAAGAGAAATAGCCAAAGAACGGGGTATACCCGAAGATAGAATACAAAATGCCGTGGATACCGACGTGAGGCTTCAATTAGCAGGAGGGAGAAAAGTAATAGAAGAAATGCGAAAGCACATTAAGCAAGGGGATACTTTCGCTGTTGAAACGACTTTAGATACGGTTTTATACCAAAACACATATATAAAAAACGCAAAATCAAACGGCTTTGAAGTAGAGCTATTATATGTAGGCACAGAATCTCCACAAATTAACATTGAACGTGTTGAGGATAGAGTAGCTAAAGGTGGGCATGACATTAAACCCGAAGTAATTGTGGGGCGTTACTACGGAAGCCTAGAATGTTTAAACGCTCATATTGAGATGGTGGATAAAGCGAAAATATACGATAACTCCCTATTCGGTGGGAACGCGCGCCGTATTCTTTCTTTTGCTCATGGAAAAATTGTCGAGAAAAGCGAACATATCCCTGAATGGGTTAATAAATACATAAACCATGAAAAGCATCTTCACAAAAAAGAACGCTCCCTCGATCCGAAGCAATGGGCCGAAGAAGTAAAGGCTCTGAATTTGCTTCCTGACGCAAAGATATATGCTACGCCGAACGAACAGATAGCTTATAAGGGCGAGGTATTGTATAAAGACGCAGATAATCGTTTTTTTGCGCTGAAAAGCGGAGAGAGAACCATCACGCTGCATGACGCGCGTAAATTCCCCGAAGGTTTGCCTGGAAAAGGCGCTACTGTGCGAATAAACTACCGCAACGGCGTTGCACGGGTTAGCCCTGTCAAAGAAAGCAACCATGAGCGAGGCAGTCAGGTAAGGTAGCATATTATACATGCTATAAAATATATATAATATAATACATATTTTATAATCCCACCACTAAATTCAATAGCTGTTTTGAGTCCTCCGTTTTTGTCGGCACTAAGTTAGAACAAGAATGTCGCATTTTGAAGTGTTAAACGCTTCTCCAAGCGTTCTCTATGTTATATGTACATCAAAGTATCTCGAATTGCCGGAGAAAGCCGCTGTACAGCGTCCCTGATCGCGCGTGTCCTGATATCCCCCGAAATTCTTGTTGACGATCCATGCATCCGGGTGTTCAATTCCTGCGCGGTACCTGTTTCAGCGAACGCATAACGTACTTCTCCAGTGGCCACGCAGAGGATGCGAATATTAACTTCAAGTCTTTCTGTAACACTGCGGATGTCTCCGTCAATCCTTGTTAATCTGCGTAAAGCCCGGTCACTCCGGTGCTCCACTCTTCCAAGAGAATCAATGGCTCCTACCAGCACATATTGCAATCCTGCGACTCTACCCAGTTCAACGATTGTGTTCTCGTCCATAAGGGTATGATGGCTGCGCTGAAGCTCTCGCATTACTGCGTCTAATTGCTGTCTTTCGTAAAGGCGTATGTTTGGAGTGCCCGCAAGGGCGTTTGTCAGCATATTGGTGATAATTCTTGCATCGTCTGCATTAAGGCCATTGGCACGACCCGCATATATAGCAATCCCTACACGTATCCTGCCGTCATTGGTTTCGTTGCCTAGAGCCATAGATACGCCTATGGACAAAAGCAGTAAGAAGATGGATAAAACGATTCGTTTGTAAGTTTTAAGCATTGTGATCACGCTCTCTTCTTTTTCGGTGTATGCCAGAAAGCTCGATTGTTAGTCTTCCGCAGCAACTTTAGCAAGCGTGTAGTTCAGGACATCTCCCACAGAAATCAGCTTATCGGCGGCGTCTTCATCGGGTATTTTAATCCCAAATTCTTCCTCAATATCCATAATTATCTGCACAAAATCTAACTCTAATCTATCAATCCCAAGATCATTTTCAAGCAATGCCTCCGGCATAATTCGGCCTTCTTCCACATCGGTGCAGTCTGAAATAATTTTTTTCACCTTAGAAATAATTTCTTCTTTCTTCATTTCAAAATTCTCCTTTATGCCATTAATATCAGGCTTTATTTGATTTTACCACGTTGTTTCTGTGTAAATATCTGTAAATACAGGTTTTAGAAGCTCTAAAATGCTCCATCAGCTCGCTCAACCGCGCCCCGGCTTCATACATGTTGACAAGGACTTTTTCTTGAGCGGGAGAGAATTTATCTTTCCTGCCGCCTTTAATTCCTCTTTTTCTCGCCGCCTCAAGCCCAGCTCTCGTTCGCTCTCGTATCATATTCCGCTCAAACTCTGCGAATGCTCCTATTATTTCAAAGA
>Ga0131853_10010535_pt1 | contig 16908 bp, 13 predicted proteins | sample TergutLab28metaG_FD_92764 | JGI IMG/M metagenome (GOLD analysis project Ga0131853, IMG submission 92764) | Labiotermes labralis P1 segment gut microbial communities from Petit-Saut dam, French Guiana - Lab288 P1 (version 2) (version 2) | ecosystem: Host-associated > Arthropoda: Insects >...
AAGGTATTGTTTTGTGTGGGGGCGGTTCCTGGTGGGCCTCACAACACACAAAAAAAAGCCCCCAAAGGAAAAGGAAAAAAGAGGCTTTAAATTCATTCAAACTAACAGGGCCCAAGGGGGGGCCCCCCCCCCCCCCCACCATAAGAGCTAACAAGAAAGCTGCACCTGCAATACAGAGTCTCCACCCAACTTAGCAGCCCAGAAAACTACAAGATACCTCACTTACAGGAATTCCAAAACATGCACTATAGCTTAAAAGTTACCAAGATGATGAGATCTCAACATCAATAACGCAGTTATGCATATTGTATAGTCTCTTGTAGCAGATAATTGTAAACCTGATGATGACCACTGGGTAGGATGAAACATGTAGTTCTATTGCCATTGATGTTACTATTTAGCTAATAAATTCATAGTTGTGTTTTGACTAACTTACCCCTTTACTTTATAGTTATAATACACAATGGGGATGTCTCAACTCAAAATTGGTAGAGTTAGTTTAAGGACCTCATCTGAAATATTTAGAATGAAAGGACAGTATACATTTTTAAAAAAATTGATTATGGAAGCTCTTCTGAAATAAGAAACAACATTTGTGTCAGGAGCAATGCTGATCTGGATCAAGTTTCCTAGGATATGATGCTCCATTGACTGGCAAACAGTGCATGTTGGAGGAGCTTGCAGCTTCCAACTTCTAAGTCCAAGTAGCCTGTTTACCAATCACCATGCTGTCATACCCCAACAGACTTGAAACTAAAATCAGCAGTGATATGAGAACCTCATACCCTGTAATGTTTTTTTGGTGAATCAGTGAGATACAATGTAAGTTTGATTAACTGATTTTCCAAATCAACCTCTCCAGTACATTTAATTCTTGATATTCTACTGGTAATGGGCATAAAAAGGTTGTGCAGTGCAGCGTCACAGCAAATTTATTTTCTTGGGTTTCAATATTTATTCTGTTATACTTCTTTGTCAGCATGAGGTAAAATCTCATGGCAGCAGATAAAAATTCTCCTGACAAACTGTAACTATATATTTTAATGGAAGCAGATGTCTGCCAGGATGGTGACAGTATTGTCAAAAACAACTGACACTGAACATATCAGCAAACCTGACACGAGCACAAACACGTCATACAGAAACTCATTCTCTGCAACTCAGTTTTTTGTATCATGTCAAAATAGTATTCCTGTAATTTACTCTGATTCCCTGCTACAGTTACTTTTTATGAAAAGCCCCTACTAGATGGCAGTAACAGTTCTAAGATGGGGCACGTGTTCAAAAACAGTTGTGCTTTTATATGAACAGTAACACTGTTACAGTCACTGATCACTATAACATTTCTATGAAGCTATTAACACCTCAATATGAGGAAATATTTCAATGACACATAAAATAAATAAAATGGATAAATCATTGTCAAAGAATGATAAGGAACTTTTACAACCATTCATTTCTTATAATACTGTAGTAGCAATGCATAGACCAAGAAGGCTTGGTAACTATAAAGACTAACATTTTATTGCATTACATGATGAGCAAAATCCATCACAATACACATAGGATAGTTTTAAAGTGGTAATAAGTCAAAAGGTAAGAATTTCCACCTTCCAGTTAAATAAATCCCACTGTATTAATTTCCAGTTTTGAATTTTTTGCTAGGTAGAAAGTATGGGATTGTGAACTTACATTATGAATAATCAGGAAACTAAATCTACTGTTTCAAAATTTTCAGTAATGAATGTATTGTGTACATCAATGGAAGGACAACACACACAGATATAATCAGAAGGAAATGTGGTTATATATATATAAATATATCATATACTCACTAAGAATATAATTATTTATGAAATTTTTCATATAACAAATGTATAGTCATATATTAACAGCAAAACTAAAACTAAAATAAGATAGAGAGAGGACAAACATTAATGCACCACAACTTTGAACCATGTATTTACAGTCAAATTTTAACTGTGAATTGCACATGCATCTTTGAAATTGGTTGCATTAAAGCTAAGGAAGTAATCATCATGTAGAAAACGAATAATGGACTCAATAGGGCAAAGATAAACGGGTGACTGTTTTTTGGTCCATGACTGTGAATTTGTAGCATTATGATTAATTTCAGTGATGTTGTATTTATTCAACTGATGCATCAAAACAATAATTGCACCTTTACAAAAATGAATGTGGTTTGTGAGATCTCTACCATTGAAAACAAGACGAAAGAAAAAATCCCTTGCAACAGGGCCATCCTTTGGCTGGTTGGAGGTGACCCGTTGCCCCCTGTTCTTATATACCTCAAGAACAAGTCGAGAAGCATAGTGTGGAACTGTCGTTATTTCTGATACAACACCGAGGGCAGTAGTCAGGTACTGAAGGGTTCTGTCATGACCAGAATATAAAATAAGCTTTGGTTTTCTCTCAGAGATGATGCGAAGCATGTGGGACACAATGTCACGCATAAGACCATATGCCCGGAGCAAACAGTATCTCTTCAGATTGCTGCTCTTCACATACTGGCGCGCTTCCCATTCTGTGTATGCAAACAATCCAGTGACCTGCTCCATGCGGACACAAGCTTCTTGTGGTGATTTATTTATTGACAACCCATCAATGCAAGGTAACTGGGCCCCATGGCACACATATGTTAACAAAGCATCCCTCAGTGCAATAGGGTCAGAAGTGTGAGTGGGATCTGGCATTTCAAAAACAATTTCAGCAACAGTACTTACAAGTTTGACCACAGCTGGGTGTGAACGGAAATGTTCTAAACTCTCTGTTGAGAATCGGTGTCTATATTTCTCTGCTGATGGACAAGCACAATCATTAAAACAGAATGCTATACTTTGACTGTCCTGCAATGTTACTTTCTGAAAATCCTCAGAGGAAAGGAAAGCAAAAAGGAATGACAGAGCACTCTGGAATGTCCGTCTGTACCGCGTGCTATACACAGCTATATCACCAGCTGAAATAGAGCCATTTCCAACACCTAACTTATCTCCATAAGCAATCCTCAAAATCTGGCCTGTTTTAAGATGTTGAGAAACTCCAACTGGTGTCAACTGCCCCAGCTGACATTCCCCTGAACTAGGAGGAACCAAAGGAAAACCATGAAAAGGGCCCAAAAACTGAGACAAAAAGTTTGACATTTTACCTGATGCTGTGAGATTTTGAAGAAAATATTCATATGAACGAAAATTTACATCAGAATCAAAATTATCGGAGTTTAAAAGATCTCCTGCACAGTTGACGCTGGAAATATTTCTAACATGGGCAAGTGGTCCTCGGTCACCATGTCGAAGAAAAACTAATATTCCTTCCAAAGTATAGTTTCCATGAACCAGACCTTTAAGAAAAGCAAACTGTGTAAGATTATGAACAATTACAACAAACATTTATATGCATACTGGTTCTAGGCATGTGACGCACGGCACTCAAAGCATGATGTACTGATGAATGTTCATACATACATACATACAGTGATTTCAATTTCATCAATCCCTAGAGCAAGCACAGGATATAAAACAAGTCATAAGAATAAATCTCACTGAAGACAATCCATAGTCACACAACAAACCAGCTTCACATGAGGACAAATACGGTCAAAAACATCATACATAAAAATAATACATTAAAAAGCAGTAAAAATATTTGGTATAAAACACTAACAGAAATCATTAATTAATTAATTAATAGAAAATTATAAAACCCCAATCAGGCCTCAAATCAAATAGAATATTAAGAGTTCATATAGTCTTCAATAGGGTAGAAAGCATTGTCTGTTAAATACTTCTACAAATTCAATATATAAAACATTTTTGCCTTAAGAACCAACTCAGCAATATATTCGCGCAATTTCTTGAAGATTTGTATGCTATCTTGGTATGCTCCTTTCTGGTATGTTGTAAGGGTGGTTGATAGTTTATGTAACTGTAATTTATTTCTTGTACTAAAACCATGAATTGCAGAATTAAATGTATAAATTTCCAAGTTCTGTGATTATGCCATCTGGGAAAGTATATATTGCAAAGACAAAGTTAATAATTCTGGTCTCCAAAATAAAGGTTTACATGGTGTTCTAGAACTCTAACCAGTCATACTTCTAATTATCCTTTTCTATTGTAGGAAGACTTTTTTGCTATCTAGCAAGTTCCCCCAAAATATAATGCCATATAACATTGTAGCATGAAAATACACAAAATAAATCATTTTAAGAGTGGACATGTTACTGTAAGAGTATAAAGATCTAACAACAAAGCATGCACTACTCAGTTTAGGTAAAATTTTATTAATAGGCTTCCTCCAATTTATATATTGTCTAATTCCAACCCAAGGAATCTGGTATTTATTTATTGAATTATTCTGATACTTAATTAGAAATGTTTCATCAAGATAATGTTTTGAGGTGATTAACTATGTTTGTCTTGTATATATTTAAAATTAAACTATTAACTAAAAGCCATTTGCTCATGTAGTCCAGTGTAGCCTTAGCTTTTATTTGTAACTCTTTATTAATACTCTTAGCAGTGTTTAATACACTTGTGTCATCTACATATATTACCGGTTTAAGAGTGTAATATATTCCAGATGGGAGATCATTTATATCAATTACAAACAACAACAGTCTAAAGATTAAGCTCTAGGGAACTCCACTGAGTACATTTTCCCAACTGGAAGTATCATATTTTGTGTAGATATATTAAGAAGAAGGCAAGATTATTCTTATTTCTTGGCAAGTAATTAGCATAACTTCCGCACATTTTATGTTATAATACACAATGCATAGATATTTACCTTCATTTCCAATGGTAATATCCTCCGGGGGGTTGCACATTTTGAATATTCGCCTTGTCTTAATATCCGGTTTCAAATTTTTTGAAAAGCTTCTCATGGGGTTATCACTATTTGTATGCTTCAAGGCTGATATACTGTCCTCATTTCCTATATATTTATACATTCCTGCACCAATAAAACTTCGAATTAATGTGAAAGCTAGTGCAAAATATTTCTATGCCGGTGTTAAAGTGTATGATTATACTATTACATAAAGGAGACAATGGCAATAATTTTATCTTTGGTTTATCACGTCGTCGTCCATACGTAGGGTTTTGTGTTATTAATATTGCACATTACACAGTACATGCAGATTACATAAACTAAATTACATAATTAATGTAGCCAGTAGACCTGACAACGCAATGTACCGGCTGTGCAATAATGTTATCCCGATTCCTTACAATTTGACAGGCAATCTGCTTATATTTAGGTACTGCACTCCAAAGCCTTCAAAACTACCTCATACAAGAAGTACAAGAACTCTATGTTAAAAATTACAACTCTAAAATGCTGTACACAAAATACTTCACATACCAGCTACTAACAGAAATATCCACACACTCAAGATTAAATAGCAATATAAAGCTCGATGTTGAGAAGAGATCTTCATTATTTCAATGTGACTTTTTTAAAGAGTAAATCAAATTATATACGTGGAAATATACACATTATTACAGACATGACAGTGCAATGCGTCGTTCTTCAGGGCTTTGAATTCGCTTTACAGCTTCGTATTTCGTAGTTACTCCGGTTTTTGTAGCAAATAGCATCACATTTTACAGCATTAATAGACATCACAAAAAAAAAGGTCAGCTTCGATCATTACATTATTTCCGTCTGGTACGATTTTCTATAGTGTAGTTTGTTCATGTTCATGGTCCACAGTCATAAAAACTAGCGTACAACTTTGACATTTCCTACTACCCAACCTTTCCGCTACAGCGGCACAGGCGACTTGTTCGTAGTTCTCAAGTGTACCACTAGATACCCTACGTGCGGTAAGGCCAATTGACAATCGTTGTAAACAAAGTCACATGGATGGGGGGAGAAACGTTAACCAATGAACTCAGAGATCAGATACGCATAGCCAATGGATTTCAGCTGTGCACGTGATCCGAGCATGTACATGGCGTTGGCGATCAATTTGGCCGTCCCGGTGTGTGCGTTGCACTTAGTATATAGGCGTTAGTTTGGAGTTCATGTGTGAGTGTTAAGATGGTGGAGTATGTTGCGCGGTATTTGTAACAGAATTTACTTCAACTGATGTAGAAACAAATGAATTCCATGTCCCAGAGAGATACAGTTATTCATCTTGTCGCTGGCGGGTAAGAAATTCAAATTAGTTTTTGGGTTATGTGGGTGTATACATGCTAGTGTCTTTGTGTGTTCGTGGCAAAGGTGTAGACCTACCAGTGATATTTATGTGTCAGTTTTCCTCTCGAGGCACACCTATTAGTGGAATTATTTGTTGGTGCATTTATTAGTGATCTTTCGCGTATTGTAGGAAGGCCAAGCCCTTGGGTGTAACGAATGCCTTGGAAGCGCCACATAAGCAACGTCGTTAGTTCGTTATTGAACGCGTAAAGGAACTAATGTTTTGATGATGGCTTCTTTAGGGTCGTCGTGGTTGTCTCATGGAGTTTGATCTTTACGATGAATTTTTTTGTTCAGGGTGGCCGGTACGGTTGGTGCAATAGTGACTTGCCCCCTGGAAGTAGTGAAGACACGTCTCCAGTCGTCGACATGCGGATTTCATGTTCATAAAGTTTGCTTACCGAAGATTGCAGCACCAGGGGTGAACAACAGTCAGGTGACATGTAAAACTATACTCCCCCACCAGCGAAGGAGATTGACAACTTCTGCTGCTCGAAACTCGACGCAGATCTTGGCCATATCACACTGTGGAATGGCGGGGTTTAAAACTATGGGACTTCTGCAGTGTCTGAGGTAGGGTGTAAAAGTGGTTGACATTGCTAGTCTGAAAGTGTTTTCGTTTGTATGCAATAATTAAAAGGTTTAAAAGAGTAGATAATCCATAGTTATAGATATTTTATATTGGGATACTTGCGTTGTGAGCGTATTTTTTGCATAGCGGTTGAATGCAACGCAAGTAAAATGTTCTAATTTTGAGGCATCTTCCGTATTACAGGACTTACATGGCGCATACTTTTGCATATTGTTTTTTCTATTTAAATTTTCGTGAGGTTCGTAAGTTGTGGGCAGTAGAAGAAATTCATTTGAGAATGGAGGGTGTGACTAATTACCTGGAGTGAAATATATATTGCCTGAGGTAGTTTTTCTTAAACAGAATTCTTTCTAGGTTGCCTGTGTCACAGTTTCAAAATAATGATCAGAACTGGGATCACCCATAGTTCATGTGATCACCAGACTGTTTTAACAGAGTTGAGAAGTATTCTGGAGTTATTTTGTGTCCTGGCACCAGCTGTATCACTTGTGTCTCTCAAACTTGGTTGTTATAGCATTTAAGTGTCACTTACATGACTGCCCTTTGACACACAGCCAGTGGGAAAATTTCCAGTTCTGTAGATAATAATAAAAATAAGAAACAAGAGCATTCTCATTATCCTTGGTCAGCTGGTACCAGCCAAATGACTCTTGAAACAAAATGATGTAAATGTGAGTTAATGAGGACTGGGTTGCTGTATGCAGTACTTTATACAAATAGACCTCGGTTAAGTGTATTTTGTAAAATTGAAGTATGTGCAGGCAGGTGGGTTGAAACAGGTAACTGTTGGAAAATTTGTGGTTTACAGATGTGAGTCTTGGAAGTGTGGAAAATTTCAGCCTCAAAAGTTTGGTCCTGTGTATGTGAAGTAACAGGTATTTGAGACATGTGTAATGGGGAATCAGTGTACTGCATTGCACATTTAAGGAAGTACTGACCAAGTTTGTCAGAAACTCTTACGGCTGAGAGTTTTGCAGTTGGGTTTATGGACATTAGATGATGTCTAATATTTTGCCTACTATGTGAATGTTCATTTGAATGACCAGAGTACATTGTTCACAGCCACAAATGAAACATAAATATTTTGCAAGAAACCAAATTCAAACAAGAAGAAAACCCCAGATGTATAATGTTACTTAGTTTCATTGTGGCCATTTTGTGAAAAATATATACGGATGGGACTATAATTAGTTCCACGTTGCGACACTGCTGCAAAGCTAATGAAATGTTTGTGAAGTGGATTTGTGTGTAACCATGGACTGGGAATTGAGTACATGTAGAGTGCAAAATTCACTGTGAAACAGTGCTCGTGTTACTTATGAATGCATTTGTCAGTAAATAGAAATTTGTTAGTCATCTTTTATGGATTTCTGTGGCCTGTCACAAGTTGCCTGCTGGACTGAGAAATGAGCCCAGTATTTCTTGATTATATAACTAGCCACTGAATCATCACATTTTCTGTACTTTGAGATCTCTACAGCCCATTAATTGTGCTTGGTGAACATAGGACAAATTTTATAGTTTTGAGACTAAGATGTTCATTTGCTGTGTTCTGCATGATGAGTTATGTTGTTTAAGTTGCGTTACCTTGTGTGGCATACAGCTAGTGCGTGAAGGGTGCATAGAAGAAGAGCCAGAAATGTCATAAAATGTGGCCGTCTTTATCATGTAAATGTATCGAGGGGAAACAGAGGAAAGTGTCAGCTGTCCAAAACAGAACAGAAGTGGATCAATCAGCAGCACTTTTATCCAGTCAGTGCTTGTGGTCAGTTTTAGAACAGGATAACAATGAGTTTAGGTGAATATAATCTGAATCTCCTTATTGGATGGGGCGCTTATATGCACATACAAAAAGTGGAATCTCATAGGTGCACACTGCATAACAGAAGTCAAGCACCTTATCAAAAGATTTCAAAGTTCAAAGCTGGATGTGATGGAAGTGTACAGCCGGTGTCATAATACACACAGTACTGTATTTAGGTGTCACATCTGTGTTTACATTTTAATTTACTGTGAATTCAGTTGTGTTGCCTTGTGACCAGCAGGCACATAAGGTGAAATATGAAAGTGTTGAAGGCGATGATAAAAGAAAGAGAAAGACTGTATATTTGGAAACGAAAATAACAGCATAAAGCAACATGCAAATGAGTAATGGTAATGGGCGGATGTTTTATATGTCTCTCACTGAATGTAATAGTGGCACAACTAAAAAATTGCCCATTTGGAGTTAATACTACAATTGAGCTAACAAATATTATGACTACTTCCAACAACATTGCCATCCAGTGGGCTACGTATCTACTAACATGTGTGCAGGTATTGTCGGATATAGTTGGTGTTTTTTTTTTAGCTCAATCGTAGTATTAACTACAAATGGCACTTTGTGAGTTGTGCCAGTATTGTGTTCAGTGAGCAAGGTTTAGGGCGTTTCAGGCACAGCCTGGTCTTCAGAGCAAAACCCCGTCGTAAGTCCGGGAGCGTCTGTAAACTTCTGCCATAACATTATGTTCGATCTGTAACTGAATGCATGCTGATAAGACTGCCCTCCGTGGTTGAAGCTCAGGGAATCTGGACGTGTTAAAGATTCCAAACTTGAATACCGCTGATGTTTATTGGTCCGTGCATCATTGTGATAGCTGACGAATAAAAAACTAACTAGATGTCACTTGTTACTTTTATTTTACTTCTTAGAGACTCAGCATGTTTCGGGCATTACTATGCCCATCTTCAGGAGTTTGCGACTATGTTGAACTACCACATTGGCCGTTTCGTTCTTAATTTGATGCGTGTAAGGTGCGATTCGGCTATGGTGGTATCCAGGCTGCCGGCTGAAGCACAACCACACCCAAACTCCAACATGCATCAAATCAAGAACAAAACGGCCAATGTGGTAGTTCAACAACATCAGTCGCAAACTCCTGAAGATGGGCATAGTACTGCCCGAACACATGTTGAACCTCTAAGAAGTAAAATAAAAAGTAACACGTGACATCTAGTTGATTCGTCAGCTATTGAATACGGCTGTTTCAAGGACCAGTACACCCGTTTTTTTTTTTGCGTTACACTTTAAGATACAAAACCGCCCGTAAATGTTGTGGTTTTTGAAAATAACATTTTTTCAGATGTCACATTCGAACACGAAACATTGCAGTCGCAGTGCTGCTGAATAACATGGCACAGAAAAGTAACAGAAACACGTGCGATCTTCACACTTCTAGCATAAAATATACGGCCTGAATAACTTTTGAAATATGTAGTTGAGTAATGTAACTTAACAATTTAAATGAGCATTCATGTGAATAAAGATTTAAGCTAAAAAAAAAAAAAAAAAGGAAGAAACAAACGCCGATAACATGACTCCAACTGGCATGGTGACTTTACATGATGCATCAACGCTCGCCTGCCTCAAGTCGTACCGGCGGCGTATGAAATGTGATCCACCCTTCTTTACAGAGTAGGCAGATACCCTTCATACTTTGGTATGAATGAAAGGTACAAGAAATTAAGAATGAAGTTGAGGCTCCAGCTGCACGCGTACGTCACTTCGGTTTCGGATTTAGACAGTTTTAAACCCATCGTAATTGCGAGATCAGAGATTTGCACAATGTAGAATGACGTACGTATTTGCAGTTCTCGCCAGAGGACGATAGTCTGTGTAAACTAGAAAGATCGCGGATAAATTATTTGAAATCCGTTCATCTGGAAATGTTCAAATGAAGTTAAAGAGATAAGGTACAGTGCATGACCAGAAATTCAGGCTCGCAGCAAGTGTCTCCTTTGAAAGTGCGGAGCTGTTTGCCTGGAGCTATGCTCGTCCGAAATCAGCTGTTAACGCGGGTCCGGTAGGCGGACTGACCGCTGAAGTAAGAATGGACTGTTAGCGCTCGCCCATCCCTTATGTTTGGAAGTACAGCATAATCATTTCTGGTGCGTGCCTTTGGGAGACACTTGAGGAGTGAGTGCCATCGCGACTACTAAATGCGTGGAGTATTCACCGCATTCACGGCCTATTTCAGGGAAATGCTTGTCATCGTCAAAGTTGTATCGAACGTCGCGGTCGAGATGAGTGTCTGTTTCCTTTGCTGGAGGTACCGGTTTCAAAGCGTTGGCCGGCGGTCCACCGACCGACGTAACTATACACAAGTACGATTTTTTTTTCCAATACAAGCCATGCTGTTGTCCGTCTTGTTAACACTTAGAAATTGTATTTCGAACACAAGCGCTGCAAGAGCAGCATAGACCTCTGTAATTCATTGTCACTGCCTGTGAGATAATGCCCACCATAAGCAGTTTTCCCAGTGACTTCCTGATTTGCGTGTGTGCTTGTAGGTCATCTGGAATGCCAAGTGGCCGATCATTCTGCTGCGTTGTTTGGGTGCTGAGCTTACATAATTGTTTACGGGTTACATGGATGGAGCTTACAGTTCAAACGTGACCGTCGAAGCAGTTTACAGCAGCAGTGATAATTTAGGTGTTTTAAATATGTTCCATGTTATGGGAAATAGTGTATAGTGCAGTATGGGCATGCATATCACTGTGCTTGCTTGGCTTACTTAGGTTTTGACCCGCATCTGAGGTCTTCATCTCGAAAAATCAGCCTGATCTTTGCAGCTAACTCTCCCTTCTGGGCTTCTATTGTAGGCATACTCGCTGAGGATGATAAATCTCATGTTAATCGCAAAGAAGACATTCCGCGAGATAATTAGACGAGACGAATTGTTATACATTTCGTTCCGGAGGTTAGAAAGGTTGTTGTGCTCTCTTGTAACGGGGTCGAAGATACAAGGACGTTCAAAGGCGTATCACAGGAGCTGCAAACCTAGATAGTGCATGTAATATGTTAATTTCTAATGCAGTTTTTCGATATTCTCTAGGAACTGGTTTAAGTGAAGCAGTTTTCTTTCGTCGCCCAGTGCGCAGCGCATCATCTAAGGTTGTGTTTGGTGAAATTATTATACCGACGCATAAATGATGTTGCTTTTTTTTTTCCTGGTAGTCATTCTGTCAGAAACACGTAGGATCTATTTTACTCCTTCTTTCTAAACACCGCTTTTGTGTGACACACATAATTGTTTCTGATACGCAAGTAAGTGGGATTGATGTGTGCGCGATACAGCATTCCTTGAAGTTCTCTCGCCCTCTGTCGATTTCTCGTGACTTACCACTAATGTGTTTTTCGGGCGTGTGAGTGTCGGTAGGTCCTGTTGGTTTCCAGTTTATTATAGTGGAATCCACTTTCAGATCGCCTGACCCAAAGTCCCCCACTGATAATTAGATTTGCCGAAGTTCGTGGCCGTTTTTTACATCTCATGTTGGAAAGACACATTTAATGTGCAGGGACATCAAGGGGCAGATTAGACGAGTATGTGGATAAAGTGGTCACGAATTACTGTGTAAATGTTTCCCAACCATAGGTCGCGACCCTACGTAATTTCGGGAACGTCCTTAAACGATTTTTTTTTCGGTGCTCAAGAGTCCAGAACGTGCTGCTCTTTGGAGCTTTGACGTGGTGTTGGTGGTCAGGTAATGGTAGCTGCAGAATGAGGTGGACAATTATGCCCTAGACATCTGCATGGCACCAGATGTGCATTTGGTTTTATGATATGACGGTGATCTGATTTGGATTTTCATGTGTCCCTAGTGTAAGGAAGATGAACAAACTAGTGATTACCCCGTGCTGATAAGTTTAGCATTACAGCCGACATTGTAGGCAGACCCGTTTGGGTGATGTCTGTCTTGTTTATTCAGATGTGTGGCGACTGACTAGTCTACTGTAGTAGAAATGTTGTGTGTGTTGCACATATGGCTAGTATCAGGCACTAGCTAACTTATCACATTTTCTACAAAATCTGTACCTATTTGTATTTGAACCACTTCTCCCTCTCTCTGGACAAAACTTGTATCTTGGGGTGTGTGTGATTTGTTGTGTAGGTTTTCCACGTCATTTTTGTTAATAAGGCATGTTGCGGAACTTACACGTAGTACCCAAAATTTATGCTGAATTTTATAGCGTTTCATCCCTTTGCGATTTGTGTTGTTCAGAGTAGGACACAGGATACGATTTTGTCGAAGTACTTCCGTCTTCCGCTACACGTTCCCATTCCACACGTACTTAATTCTCAGCGATCAGCAAATGATGGCGTAATTGAGCAGTACCCTACAGTAAGATGTGTTGTCGAGTGTGGAGTGCATCTCCGCAGAGATTATGATGCAGGTTTTGGTCTCAGCACGCACTAGTAGATGATTACGTACTGTATTTGTTAAAAGTATGCCTATACTAATCAAATTTGTTGCGATCTCAGCGGTAGGCGACAAGTATGATAACGAGCTAGTTGGTTTAAGCGGTGACGCTTTCGAGCTTGTTTTCGGGAGATGCCTGGTTCGAATATCGAGCGGGCCACCGACTATTGTGACAGGTTTTTCATAGTTTTCCATAGTCTTTTCGGCCATTTGCCATGGTGGTACCTACCTCAAACACCACTGCAGCCGTTTCCTTTCACAACGTTACAAATTCAGTAGTGATGGACGTACCACTCAGTGCTCTGTAGTCTTAAAACTTTTGGCAGCGTCGTTCAATAAACCACAGATAAGTAATAAAATGTTTGTGACTAAATAGGCATTCCTCGTTCGCGCATTGCCACATTTTCGAGTTACAGTGCGAGGAGTTTTGTTTTTATAGCTATATTCGTTTGGTTTTGAAGCGGATTTGTGCATTTTTCAAGTATGGATAATACTTTCAGAAGGTGTGTTTGTGGCCATGCTGCAGATAGCAACCGAATATGTGATATAAGTAATAGATCGTTATTTTATGACAAACTGCCTTTCGTATTCACGGCTTTAGATATGTGACACCTCATATTTTGCTTCTCATGTGCTTCCAGCACCTGTGTTTAGCATCGAGAAGGCCAAAATTGTTGATCAGGGGCACAGTTGTTGAACTAACAAGTCATCATCAACATCTGTGGATAGGATATATAAAAAGTTCTTCTGCGCCATATGTTAACGTGTCTTCAGTCTCCACAGATTTTGCTGGAAAATAGTTCACCAGTCGTTTAGTGGCGTGTTTTATCTATATCGAAAATGTAGGGATCACTTCGAGATATATGCCTTCGATATAAAACGCGTTATTCCATACTTCGGAGTAAAATAATTTAGGCACACTAACTGCAGTACGTTTCGTCGCCCGAGTAACTTAATGAAGGCGCAAAAACTGCTGTACGTTTGGCTTCCCAACTAATATCAAGTCAGGCACACAAATTGTAGCACGTCTGGCCGCCCATGTAAATCAGTTCAGGCACAAAACTGCCGCACATTTGGCCGCCCAAGTAAATCGGTTCAGGCACACAAGTGCTGTACGTTTGGCCGCTCAAATAATATCAGTTCAGGCACACAAATTGTGGCACGTCTGGCCGCCCAGGTAAATCGGTTCAGGCACACAAGTGCTGTACGTTTGGCCGCTCAAATAATATCAGTTCAGGCACACAAATTGCGGCACGTTTGGCCGCCCAGGTAAATCGGTTCAGGCACACAACTGCTGTACATTTGGCCGCCCAAGTAAATCATTTTAGGCATGAAAGTGCGGCACGTAACTTGTTCCGATTCCGATTATCGTTTATTGCCGTTGCATCCCCAAATATTTTGTTTCCAGCTGCCTGTGGTAAAAGTTGTTTGAGGCGGTTTGCATCATGCATCATGTTTCTTCATCATTTCACCCCACCACGCTTTTCTGTAAAAGGTAACACATTGGACGTTAAATTGTTGACGAGTTTAATCACTTAGTAGATAGAACCGTCTTAATTACAGAATTAAAATACCACTCTCACCTCTTTACCTATAGGCACATTGTGGAGAATGAGGGCCCAAGAGCCCTGTTCAAGGGACTAGGCCCCAACCTGGTGGGAGTAGCCCCATCCCGAGCTATCTACTTCTGCGCTTATTCGCAGACCAAGGGCTTTTTCAACTCAGTTCTCAGCCCCGACACAGCCATCGTCCACGTCTGCTCGGCATCATGCGCAGGTCAGTACAATCAACCCTACGCAGTGAGGGTGGGTGGGGGGAGTGCTTATTTAGCAACTCTACCCTGTGTTGTTATCCCTTTCCTTTTTAGGGCTTGGGTTTAAGTTTATGATTTTGCTACTTTGATGACGTGTTGTTGCGAACTGCTATGCCGGCCGTATGAAGGGATTATAGTTTCCCATATTCACGGTGATAAGAATGCTTACACATTGGTGGCTGGGATGTCTGCGGACTTTGCTGTGAAGAGGGAGATCGTAGTGCCCCTGGACATTGTTTAGAAGGTGGGGTTTGCAGTTCTTTTTGTAAAATTGAGACTGCAACGTACGCGGAAAGAGACAGCAGCCTCTCCGGCCTTCGCTTCGAAGATGGCAGCGTTCACTCCGAAGAGTAAACATACCAGCTCGCCACAACACGTTTTCATCATCCGAAAGCTGGAGACATGAATCTCAAGAAGCCATCGTAAAAGTATAGAGGGCAGGGCTGCTATAGTTGTGTGCTGTGCCGTTGTTAACTGGGGTATTGTGTAGTGTGGTAATCTTTGTTTACGTATGGGTATGTTGACTGAATTGTGTTCAGGCAAACCTGTCCAATTCATGACTGTGTACAGTTTTGTTGTCAACTGCAGTATTGGTGGGTTTAGTGGTGTAGTATTGGCACGGATTTTGCTGCATTGGAATTTTCCAGAAATTGTGTATTGAGTTAGATTTAGAATGAAGAGAGTGTGTTTTGATCGGTTTTGATGCTCATATGGTGCGAATGGCGTCTCATGTTCTTTTCCCTTGAAGGAAGTGTGTTTTTGGCCCATGTGCTCTGACAGTGTTGACACAACTAGCCTTACCGTGTCATCCTTAGATTGCCTTTCCTGTGGTGCCAGACGCCGTGTATTTCTGTTCTGAAGTGATCGTTTCCATTTATTTTGTACTTTGTATATGTGTGCTTTCGTTTGTTTTTGTGATGTTTTAGCTGTGCCACATCTTCCTGCCCGCATTCCCTCTTTTATCCGATATTCTCCATGCACGACTTTGTTTTAAAGTTTTAATGTGATGCATTCTGAATGTCATATTGAAATAGCAGATGACGCGCATGCGTGTTCGTCACTCATCTCGCGTAGTTTTAAAATACACCATTACAACTGAAGAAAGTGGGCCTGTTTTGTTTTTCGGTTGATCATATTTATTTCATGCAGTTTCGTTAATTCATTCATTCTTTCGTTCTTTCTTCTTTTTACATGGAATTCTGTCTCTTCCAAGCAGGAGTGGAGGATTATGTGCTGATGGTTACATAAAAAGTCGTGGTACCCGATAACTACCAGCATATACGGTACTTTAGGATTCCACAAATTTTCCAAACCTTGAAGCGCCACACCCAAATTCTGCGTATTAGTCTTTATGGAAGCCATCCCATTGTGTTTATTACTAAGTGAAATACACACACGTAACACACATTTAAAGGTAACAGATTGAACTAAAATAAACCTGTTTTGTGTTAGGCTGAGTAAGTGTTGTTGGTCTAAGCGGCACCCGCGGTTACCCGGCCCTGTCTGCTGGGTGCATGTCAGCTGATAACACGTTTCTTTGTTTAAAAACGAAAACATTAAGTTCATAATATTAGACATCTGTGATACAAAGTTTAGTCGCCAGAGCTACCAGGCGCGTGGAATATGTACGCACAACTATGCGTCACTCCTTCCGTCCTTGACACATCTTCGTTAACGGGTGGTTGATTCCGCCATCATCTCCACTTTAGCTCATCTTTGGAGAAATCAAGTCCGTTATGTCAGCCATGGCTAACTCTCTTGATTACGGGAATGTAAAAATGTGTTCACAAGGGATCTTAGTTTATTCCTGAAACTTGCCTTCACAGTTAATGCAGTGTCTTTGTGTGTGTGTGTGTGTGTGTGTGACGTGTGGAATCGTTTCACTTTCGTGTCTTTGGAGACGCGAAGATCCTCACTGTTAGGTGTACAGGAGTAAATGTTGCCTGCCGTGAATTTTGTGTCACGAAGTTCAGAGAGTTGTTGTTCCACGACAGTACTGCAATAACAGAGCGTCACGGTCGTGTGCTTGGCACTTCTGGTA
>Ga0131853_10010537_pt1 | contig 16907 bp, 10 predicted proteins | sample TergutLab28metaG_FD_92764 | JGI IMG/M metagenome (GOLD analysis project Ga0131853, IMG submission 92764) | Labiotermes labralis P1 segment gut microbial communities from Petit-Saut dam, French Guiana - Lab288 P1 (version 2) (version 2) | ecosystem: Host-associated > Arthropoda: Insects >...
GGTTGCGCGGTCAAACGTCCATAAAGGAATTTCGCCTTGCGAAACACCATGACGCCATTCCCAACTTCCGTCGCTATTAAGCATAAGCGTTCTGCCAAGCCCGTCAACCGAGCCCACAGCCGTGCGCACAGCTACTTGCGAACGGCCAATTCCCGCAAAGTCATAAACAAGGAAGTGAATGTCATGCTGACCTGAACGAATGTTCGGCCCGATATCAACCGACCACATATGTTCGCCTTCCAATGTATATGCCGATAAATGCGAATTTTCCGTGCGACCTTCATGGGCCGAGTCACGCGCGTTCGATGCCTGCCACATGAAAACGATGTCTAATTGACCGTTCCCCGTCAAATCTCCCACAGAACCGTTGTCAATAACGTGTGTTCCGCGAGGAATAAAGGGCGCCGGGCGAGAACCACTAACATCAATTCTGGTGTATTGTGTTCTTTGAACACCAACATCCAACGAAGTGTTTAAAACCGTTCCGCCGGATGTCATTTCTACCACATATCTACTGTCCACCGTTCCGTTAAAGTCTTGGAAGTTCGTCAAATACAAATTTTCCGCAACAACGGTTCTTTCGTCCCCGTCATATCGAATGAGGTTAAACCTCGCGTTAGACGGGTCAAACCCACTCAAACGCCATTGAACGAACACATGGTTCATTTGCGGCGTTCTTATAGCGATAACCCCACGGTCTAAAAACTCCATTTGCCGTGCCGGCGCCATGCCAGGGTTTGCGCTGATTGTTTGAAGTGAAAGACCGCCAACCCCAAACGCGGGTAAAGCCATAATAACCGATAAACAAATGGCTATAGCGCGGCGAATGCGCCCAATCGGGCGTGTTTCGTTTTTCGTCTTCATTCATTTACGCTCCTCTTCATATATTTTTACTGCATATAACATACTAACACAAACCGCTTTATTTATCAATATCAAACCGTATCAATTTTGTTGAATTTTTCTTACACCACCGTTGTCCTCCAATTTATTATTAAACATGTCGTACATTTATATCTTCATATTACCCGTTCATTCATACAACCTGTACAATTCATCTATCAAAACAAATAAATCAACTTATGTATTTATAGCAAAAACCCATCATATAAATATCATGAGTGAAAAATATGGGGAGGCAATTTCGTGAAGGCTTATATTGAAGAACGAGCCGTGGAAGTTGCTAATTTTATCATCACCAGCAACGCAACCGTAAGAGAAACAGCGAAGAAGTTCGGAATAAGCAAGTCTACCGTACATATGGTAGTGGCAAAATAGAGAGGTCATCTTGGATAATTAAGTAACATATAAAAAACGGCATAGGCACTGGATTTAGAGCCAGTACCTATGCTGTTTTTATAATAAATAAGATTTCAGTTTTTTTACGAACAAGGATTATTATTTATTGATAACTTATCGACAAGTGGATTAAGCCAAAACAAAGAGCGGTCATTATATAGGCTTTAAAGTTTTTAAGGATTCGCCAACATAACGTTCACAATCAATTACCCCAACATCAAGACTTAGTTCATTCACTACTCCGCTTCGCTCTATACAGACGAAATTTAATAGTACTCCATCTGCATTTTTTATGCGCTCAGAGTAAGGAGTTTCATTTACATAGGCAAGTCTACTTGTATCAAATTTGTAATATTCGCAGCAATGAAATATGGCTTTAACCTCGCTGAAATTGAGACCATCAGCCAACTCATATACAGTCCTGTATGAAGTTGCTTTGTTGAGCGGATAATAAGGCATCATCGAGTACGTGTCATCGGTGTACACAATCATGAAAACTAGTTGGATGTCATGGTTTTGTGCTTTGTGAATCACAATATGCATTATTGTAAAATCAAAAAACAGACCTTTAATAGTTTTTAGCTCTTTCCAAGTTCTCCATGAGTTTGATTTCTCTAAAGATAATCTCATATCCTTCAACTTTATATAATTGCCAAATTCATCAACACTTACCATTTCAACATCATGAGAATTTAGCGAGAGTGGCTCAAACCGTCCCTTTTCAAACGAATAATCTCTTTTGAATGTCATTTCTTTTGCAAATACTAAAACTCGCATTTGCTTTATTTTCTCTATCAAGGTATCGCATTTTTTGCATGAACATGGCGCAAGTGCAAGCAATTCCTTAACAAATAGCATCATACTGTCGAGGCCGCTCAAAATTATGGGATAAATTTCTGTAGGCTGGTCATTTTCGCTAAATACAATCCGAGCCGAAAAGAATACTTCTATCAAGCCTATTTCTTCGATTAAAAACGTTGAAATAAATTCCTTTGCAGGTTTTAACTCTTCTTCAAAGCCCGCTGAAAAGCGCTCGTCAATTCTACCGCTGTGTAAATACGGATCATCGCCATCAGACATAACGTATTTAACACACTCACCGCCTTCAATCTTTGCAGTAAATATCCTCATCCGGGACTTTTGCCAAGCTAAAATGCCTTGATTACATCTTTCTATGCTTCAAATTGCGTAGGGTTAGCTATAAGCACAATCTCGCCATATTGTCGAACTATAAATGTTACCATTATTCATCCTCCTGTTTGTAGCAAGCTATACAATGCGAAGTCAGCTAAAAAAGTTGGGGGCATTGTTTTCATCATGCTGATTCAACTCTATTTGTTGTTTTGTCTTCAGCTGCACTTAGCAAAATTAATTCTGACATAAACGGCACATCTATGTTTAATAACTCTTTAGGCTCAATTTTTTGCAAACCACCCCCATAAATACGCCCTTCATTATGGATGCTCTCTGCTGTCATGCTATTTAGAAACTCCCAAATCTTACGCCTTAACTGTGGATTTGAGATTATTTTTTCAGCAACATGGCTTCGTGGGTATAATGCAAGATACGAATTTGTTACAGTCGCTACTGAGTTATTCAAGATAAACCGAAATGCACTATTGCCTTCACCCTTTGCTCTGCCCATATAAGTACAAATGAAAGCAGGGGCTTCCCGCTGCTCTTGAAAGTACCAACTTTTGCGTTGCCTACATAAATAACCGTTTGCTATATTTTCTTTTCCACTTTCAAGATATTGCCACAATGCAGGATGGCGTTCTTTAATTTCATCTTCATTTAATCGACAATCAAGTAGGAACAATTGTTGCGGCAGCAATGGATTTCCCTGTTCATCAGATTCAATCTCAGTTGTTTTAACATATCTCGCACTTGGCAATATTGGGCGAAAAAAATCAAATGGAAGCCCAAGTTCAATTATTCGAGCCTTTTCTAGTATGAAAAAATCATTTCCGCCAGTAGCAATGCCACGCTTTACATCAAAGTAATCTTTTAGTTTTGGGGTTGACTGTATACTATCCCTTTGTGGCTTGCATGGAAAACGTGTCCACTTTAATTCTTTACGCAATGATTCAACGCTTATTTCTTTGAACTCTTTGGGAGCAGCTAACGAGCCGCCGTATGAAAAAACCACATTTTTGCTTTTCATCTTTCTCTTTCTAAACCAAACAACCGCTGAAGAAACCAGTGCATCTTCAAATTGTGCATCTTCAGGATTAAACCTGTGCACTCTAAACAATTCAACTTCAGACAACAAAAAATCCTTTATGGCTTTCCCGTAATTCACATCCATAAATTCGCTTGGTACAAGCCATCCGGCGATAGCGTTATCATCCATCCACTGGACAGATTGTAGCAAAAAATGACAGTACAAACCTGCTAGACCAGACAGCTTTATCCCTGATACAGTTTCCGTTTTTTGTCCTATCCGTATTTTATCCTCGCTATTGATAAGCTGATGTCGCACATAGGGAGGGTTGCAAATTATGAAATTATATAAATTAGTTGGCTCAATATTTGTAAAGTCGCTATTTATGATGTTTACATCGTAACCAAGCCAAAGGGCATTGGCAGCACTCGCAAATAAGGGGTCTATTTCAATAGCTGTTGCACGATTTATATTTTCACGACCACATTCATCCAAAAGAGCAGAGTAAAACACGCCTGTTCCAAATGCAGGGTCAAAAAAACGAATGTCCTCACCCATGTGCTTTAATCCAAATGAAACAATATCTTTCGCCAATGATAAAGGCGTAGCAAATTGACCCAGCTTGCGCCGTTCATCTATGGTCTTAGAAAACTCTAAATTCGACTGTAATTCAAATCGCTGCGTTTCGATTCTTGATATCACAGTCCGTACAGGGCTAAGTCGTCTATTCTGTGTTCCCATACCCAATCAATCCCTTCCGCTGCTTCATATCCAAGATAACCTGAATCAAAATATCCGCATAAAAACAAACCAAATTGCACATCATTTCCATATGTGTTTTTGAGCTGCGCCATTTTTTGCGCTTCTTCTTTCCTTCGCTTATTTACATTAGCAAAATCGCCTGCCGATTTTGCTTCAATTAAAAGTGGTAAATCGCCAGACTTTGCTTTCATTGGCATAATTGCAACATCAATTGGCATATTTACTTTTGCATGCTCACCTTCACCAGCCATTGAAATTGGGACATTTGTCCTAAAAGAAAATGTTCCCGTCTTCATTTCGTTAAACTTAACGCCCTCTACGTGAGTATATTTTTTAGCTTGAAGCCATTTACCAATGGCATTGAGTTGTCGTTTTTCTTGTGCATTACGAATTATTGGGTCAGAAACAGCTCCGCAAAGCCTGTCTGCCACAATCGTTGCTGCTCTTGCTATTTCAACCTCAGTTGCGGAAACATCACGATCTAACCAAACAAATATATCGGGGTCAGCCATCTTCATTATTATTTCACAAATTCGTTTCAAATCTTCATCGAGTTTTTCGGACGTAATACGAGGAGGAATCCGAGGATTTGTCGAATCTTCCATGCTGCCTACAAGTGTTTTTGACACACCCGCTAATCCAACAAGTCTATCACGAGCGATTGGGGGACAAGTTGACATCCTTAGGATAGGCAAAACTTCCGGATGCTTTCTCAAAAGCGCAGGAGATACTTCAAGCAGATTCGAAGTTGCAATTAAGGCTTGCTCCACACGAATTGCGGTACTTACTCGTGTTTCGCGAAATGCCTTCGGTGCAAACTCCATAAACCATGTATTATACAAATCCACGGATTTTATTATATCTTCTTTCCATTTATCAGGATTTCGTCTGTTAATAACCATTGTTAGTCCCTCGTTTTAAGTTTAACTTTGCTTTAGCAACTTTTGTCCTGCCATCAACCGGCGGCTTCTTTCGTGGCCATGTACTCCATAATGCACTTCCAAACCATTACGATAATCATACCACGCCACCACGCATTATACAATGAAAAAATCGAACAATATTTCTTTTGGCGATACAAAAATATCGCTCTTGTTTTGTTCGAGCGATATTCTATAACTGCTTACTGGCTGAAATAAACGAAGCAAAGGAAACTCCTGCCATGTGGTGGGGTATTTCTTTGTGAAGAATTAATTATGCTGAATTGGGACACCTTTGTATGTTACAATGAAATATATGGAAATATTAAAAACGAAAGATCGATATAATACGCAAAAATAACATAGATACCGGCGCTTCAGCACCTATACTATTTTTCAAACATATTAGACGTGCTCCGAAACTTCATAATGCGAGCGCAAACATCAGCGGTTCAATGAGGTTTGCACGAAGCTAATTCAGGGTTTTGGAACACGTCTATTACAGGCTGCGTAAGTTTTTGCTCATTTCCAGTTCATATATTTTTTCAATTTCTTCCGTATCAGGTTCTGCTATATTCCAGCCGCTTGTAAACATATTGCAATATCCAAGCATCATTCGCAGCTTATGCCACTCGCCATTCATAGCATAGGTTAGCAATCCGGCAATTCGGTTTACCATGCAAATATTTAGCTCCTTCATGTCCGTGTCAGGAATGCCATATTTTACGTGAAAATTCTCTATTATGCCGTTATTGCGAAAAATAAAGCCTGTCAATGCTTTTGCCATTGAGTCTAAGCTTTCTGTGTCCATAAACCATTCTTTTGCTCGAATATTCAATTCATCGAATATTTTCGCATTTTCTTCCTCGAATTTTTCGCGATATATTGCTTCAGCGGACAAATTGAACTTTTCTCTTTTATAACGCACCTTAGAGACAGTAACGCCGAATTCACAGGCAATGACAGAGTCTGGTAATAATTTTTCATAGGACAGATGCTTTAATTGGTCGCGAGTTACTTCGTCCCACAAAACTTTCACGCCATTGATTATCATATTTTTCACCTTCTGTTCATAAATTTTTCCGTTGATATAGCATTAATTGCATACAGCGGAAGGTCAATCAACCCATCCGTATTTTTGTAATCTGCCATTGATGCACGAATAGTAATTCGAGGAGAAAACTTCTCCCTGAAGACTTTTAGACTCTTTGCCTGCAAATTAATTTCCGCTTTCACTTCAAGCGGAATGATATCGCGCCCATCGTCAACAATGAAATCAATTTCTGCACTATTACGGTCGTTTGTCCAATAATAAGGCTTAATGCTCTCTATCGTTTTTAATTGTTGCAAGACAAATTGTTCGGTCAATGCACCCTTAAATTCCTTGAATAGGTCATTGCCGTCCAAAAGTATATCTGCCCGTAATCGCGTCATACAAGCCAACAAGCCAACATCAACCAAAAATAATTTAAATGCCTTAGTATCTTCATATGCTTTCAAAGGTAGCTGTGGTGCCGTGACCCGATGCACCTTATGCACAAGACCACAATCTATAAGCCATAGCAATGCTAATTCATAATCTTTGGCGCGCGCACCCTCTTTTATTACACCATATATAAACTTTTTATTCTCCCTAGCCAATTGTGCAGGTATGCTGTTCCACAACATGCGAATACGAGGAACAGCTTCATTTGGTGCATGCTTGGAAAAGTCCTGCTCATATGACACCAAAATTTGCTCCTGTATTTTTCGCACTTCAACAAAGTCCTTATTCTGCGAAAAATGCAAAACCACTTCCGGCATACCGCCAACGTAATAATATTGCTTTAATGTGTCGATATACTCATGCTTAAAGGTCGTTATCATTTCAAAATCATTAGAAGAAATCAAACTGGCAAAACGCTCTTTGCCGCAAGCGATTAAAAACTCTAAATACGACATTGGATATAGATCCAAAAACTCAACTTTTCCGACAGGAAACGATGTTCCTTGATGTAAAGCAACTCCAAGCAAACTCCCCGCACAAATAACAAAATATTCGGGGGCTTCTTCATAAAAATATTTCAATGTTGCCAGCGCCTTTGGAGCTTCTTGAACTTCATCGAAAATGAGCAGCGTATTCGCCGAGTCAATCTTGTGACCTGCATACAGCTCAAGCCCCAATATAATTCTGCTGATATTTGAATCATTTGAAAACAATTCCTTCATTCGTTGGTTATTGTCAAAATTCACATAAACATATGACAAAAATTGCTTTTCGCCAAATTCTTTCATCAGCCATGTCTTGCCCACCTGTCGCGCACCTCGCAAAATCAATGGCTTGCGGTTTGCGCTATTTTTCCACTCTATAAGGTTGCTTAATGCAAATCTATACAGACCAACCACCTCCATCTCATACATTATATTATCATACCAAGATGAAATGTGCAACGACATTTTGGGGAAATTATCATTATTTACTAGATTGCATTTCGAAGTGCATATTCTTACAGAATAGCTCGATATGTGCACAGCATATGGAAGTAACAAAAAAGAATGATTAATTTGGGTAATCAAGTAATATGGAAGACGATATAGATACTGGGTTAAACTAGTGCTATGCCATTTTCTGCCGCATTTATGAGCTGCAAATTTATGAAAGGCACAATCGGCATCCATTGCTTTGATTGTTGCATTACGGGATAAAGCAAGAATATATAGCAATCTTGTATTGACAAGATATAGTTGATATTGTTTTCCGTAGTCGCTAAGATATTTGAAATGCAAAAGATACCAACGGCGAAATAATATAAAAATAACTGTCGCCAAAAATAGTTTCAACCTTATATCTCGAGATGTTTTACATGATTTTAATCGGTTGCTTGTGACATTACTCGCACTCGCAATAGCCGCATTGAGGCATAATCGCTACTGGCGGCTCATATGCTTATAGTGAACAAGCCGTTAGGGGGGGTTGCGGGTGAAGGCAGCTAAGCCGAAACTGAACTTCCGATACCATAATCCAAACACCGAAGAGGAAACCCTTAAATTTGTGGCAAAGTTATTCATTGAAATAAGCAGAGTGAAATTTGAAAATGTGATTCAAAATGCCGCAGTGCAGGAAAGCGAAAACCGCGTAGAGAAGGAGCTCTCGTAGTTTAGGGGTTCTTTTTTCTGTTACAATCGCTATCTTTATATGACAAGATATAGATGTACTTAGATAGTTTTAATATATGTGAAAGTAAGGTGTTACGAATGAATATAGTTGGTTATTGCAGAGTTTCTACGGATACAAGCGACCAATTAAATAGCTTGGAAGCCCAGAAGCAATTCTTTGATGAGTATGCACAGAAAAACGGACACAACCTCGTTCGCATTTATGCCGACGAAGGTACATCAGGCACGAAAACAAAAAACCGCAAGGAATTTTTGCGGTTAATGCGCGATGCTAATAATGGGCTTTTTGATATGGTTGTTGTTAAGGATATATCCCGCTTTGCACGTAACACAGTTGATTTGCTGAATAGCACCCGCCAACTAAAAGCCTTGGGTATAGAAACATTATTTCTTACCGCGAATATGACTGTGCTAGGAAATTCTGAATTTGTGTTGACTATATTTGGGGCATTAGCACAAGAGGAGAGCGCCAACACTTCCAAGCGTGTTAAATTCGGCAAACAGCGAAACGCTGAAAAAGGACGTGTGCCAAATATTGTATATGGATATGATAAAACCAAGGGCGATTATTTTAATCTAAAAATCAATGAAGCCGAGGCAAGAGTTATTCGACGTATGTTTGGTATGTACTCTAATGAAGGTTACGGAGCTGCAAAAATTTCCACAATACTAAACAAAGAGGGCTTTAAAACCAAGCGCGGTTCTATGTGGTCGCAAAATGCTGTTGCTCGTATTTTGCGAAACGAGCTTTATGCCGGGAAGATTATCAACGGTAAAGAAGAGATTACAGATTTTCTTACAGGGGTTCGCAAAGCGAAGAATGAAACCGAGTGGATGGTTATTGACCGCCCAGATTTGCAAATTATTGAGCCAGAGTTATTTCAAAAAGCACAAGATACATTAGTTGGTCGTCATACTGCTTTCAATATCAGTCGTGAACGCCAAAGCAACAAACATATTTTCAGCACGCTAATAAAATGCGACGAATGCGGATACTCCTATAGACGCACAATACATACTTATAAAAATACTTATGTGCGCTGGGTGTGCAGTGGGCGCAACGCCAAAGGTGCGAGCAGCTGCCAAAACATAAACACTGTTGATGAGCAGAATCTTATTGATTCCCTGCACAAATATTTTGTAGACATTTTAAGCCGCAAAAATTCCATCGTGCAACATATTACTAGGGAATTTGCTAAACTATACAAAACCAAAGACGATAACGAAAATTATGAAATTGAATTAAGGAACAGGCTATCAAAAATGCAAAAAAAACGGCAGAAATTTATGGATATGTATACCGATGACTTAATTAGTCGTGAAGAACTTCGTGAGAAAATGGAGAGACTGAATACCGATATTTACAAAGCCGAAAATGAATTAAAACCAATAACATACAACCTCAATAAGGGTAGCCAGCTCGAAGATTTGCTGCGACGCACATTCGGGGCGGTCGAGGACATTGTTTCAATGAATACAATAACCAATGCCCAGCTAAAACAAATCATAAAAAAAATAATAGTAACTCACGATGGCAATGTAGACATTTACCTGCATTTATTCGGCGATTTTGGATTAGATAGAGCCTACCAAATTAACGACAACTAAGCATATGATGTTCCTATTCCGTGTATATATGATAGGGCATGAGAAGTAAGGTTGATATATTAGCATCAGAGCTGTCCGAGTTGGGCGGCTCTTTTTTGTTGATTTTTGTTTTACACTTTTCAACTTGAAAAAGTGCAATTACAGTGTAAAATATAAAGAAGTACATTTTAAAGATTTTTGATATGGAATATGAAACTAAAAGAATAGAATTTAAGGAAATAGTGACCGATGACATTATCAAGGAAGTCGTCGCTTTTGCAAACTCCCGAGGTGGTGTGATTTTGGTTGTCGTTAATAAGGCAGGAGAGCTTTCTCCACTGGTTGACATCGATGACACCTAGACCTGCATAAAAGCAGCCAAAGACATCGATGCCCCCAAAAGTGCCAAAAGTCATGTAAGTCAAATATGACGAAATCTCAGGACTTATCGAAAAATTTTGTGATAAAAAACTTGACGAGAATTGCAAAGCAGGATGCTTGCGTACACTAAGAAAACCATGCTACAAGCTCCACAAGGTGATATTTCATGCGAAGAGATTGCGAAGTAGCTCGGACTTGCCAAAAGAGCGGCCAGTATCAAGTGCAACGAGACAATAGGCTACTTAATTTAGAAATCCACCTTGCTTTTTAATGCTATTTTGGGTATAATGGAATTATAGTCCTAAATAATCACAAGCAATTCTGAGGCAGGTGTTTTGATGTATATTAAACGGCATATAGAATCTGTAATTAAGCGAATTTCTAAACGCAAAGCTGTGCTTGTTTTAACAGGTGCTAGGCAGGTTGGCAAATCTACAATGCTGAAAGAGGTTTATAAAGACATAAATTATATCACCCTAAACCGCCCCCTTGTGCGGGAAAGTGCGAAGGAAAATCCATCCTTGTTTTTTGATATGCACAGACCACCTGTTATTGTTGATGAAATCCAAAAGGCTGCGGAGCTTTTTGACTATATTAAAGACATCGTGGATGAAGATACAGATAAACAAAAGGGGCAGTTTTATCTTACAGGCTCTCAGAGTTTAAAGCTAATGAAAAATGTTAGCGACAGCTTGGCTGGCAGGGCTGGCATTATAAAATTGTTGGGGCTTTCTATGCGTGAGCTTGACGGCATATCGTATCGTCAGCCTTTTTTGCCTACATTAGAGCGTATGGCAGAGCGCGAACAAGAAAGTTCTAAACTTGACTATTCAGGGATTGCGTCTCTTGTGCATAAAGGCTCTTTCCCAGAGCTACACGAAACAGAAAACGACCTACACGATTGGGCAGACTACTATAGCTCCTATTTCCAAACCTATATCGAAAAGGACATTAAAGATGTCTTAAATATTAAAGACGAATCGGCGTTCATTAAGTTTGTAAAAGCCACTGCTTCACTTTCAGGTGAGATGCTTAACCTAACCACCATAGCCGAAATATGCGGCAAAGATGTAAAAACGGTGAAGTCGTGGCTATCCGTCCTTGAATCCAGTGGGCTTGTTTACTTGCTAGAGCCATATCATAATAATCTTAACAAGCGCATGATAAAAACACCAAAACTATATTTTCTTGACACAGGTCTGGCTTGCTGGCTGCTTGGCTGGAACACTCCCCAGCAGCTAAGTAATGGAGCCATGTGGGGGCATATATTTGAAAGCTTTGTTTTTGTCGAAATTCTTAAAAGCTACTACAATGATGGCGTTGTAAAGCCGCATTTATATTATTATCGTGACACAGACAAAAATGAGATTGATTTGGTGATTGCTAATGGCGACACTTTGTATCCTGTCGAGATAAAGACTACCAGCGACCCGACAAAATCTATGGTGACGGCATTCAAGCTGCTTGAAAACGTTCCCATGAAAAAGGTTGGCACAGGTGCAGTTATATGCCTTGCAAAAGAGCGCTTGCCGCTTACCGATGGTGTTTGGATATTGCCTGCGCAGATGATATAGGAGAGACTTTTATGATAAATAATTTGTTAAAATATTGGTACGCGCTTGAATTTTTTCAGCCAAACTGGCCTGATAATGTGCGGGATGGTGAAAGTCTTGAGAAGGTTTTAAGTGACGAATTTGTGTGGTGTGATTCACAAGACGACTCCGACCCTGACACAATGATTTATTACGATGTTTATGTGGGCAGAGGTTTGACTTGCAACTTGTCCAAATGGCTACTAGATGCTTTAGAGCAGGGCGATGAGGAAATCTTGGAAAAGGATAATTCTCAAACTGCTTTGTTTGGAGTAAAGCTGACGGAAGGTGGGGTTTACTGCCCCGGCTCGTTTGCAATTTCGGGATTTGGGTGGGCAGTTGGAGCACTAGCAAATGGCAGGAGTAACAAACTTACTGAAGATGACATTAAGCATTTTCAAAATGAGTGTGATGGAGAGCTCTCTGGAAGCGAGGCGGGCTTTACCTTTCATGGCTTGTTAGAATTACATAAAGAAATATGCAGCAAAATAGGATTAGCAGATGGTCTGTTTTCGCCAGAAATATGGACAAAAAGGGATATTTATAAACGGGATGAAAATGGTGAATTTCCACAGGTTAACAGTTATACTGAATTAATGCAAAGTTTTTATATAGCGGACATTGCTAAAATTATAGACGAGCCAAGTGATTCGGTTACAAATTTTGTGCAAGCACTCGTAGACGAGAACAAAAAACGTCATGAGATAGATATTGATTCTGCCGTGATGAGCAAATGGCTTGACGCAAAGATGTTTCCCCTCGGAGCGTGGCCATCCGCTCATTCCCCTAGCCTTATGCAACAACTAGCTATAAATTTGTCAATTAGCAACCAAAAAATGACTGCAGTAAATGGGCCGCCAGGTACTGGTAAAACCACATTGCTAAAAGAAATCGTGGCTTCTAATGTGGTGGAGCGCGCTTTGCTTTTGGCTGAATACGGTAATCCTGATGACGCTTTTGAGCGGGCAGATTTCAGCGAAGCTCCGGACGATTTCAATAGAACTTTTTATGCGCTCGACTCTAAACTGACGGAATTCGGCATTATTGTTGCGTCTAACAATAATGCTGCTGTAGAAAATGTATCTAAAGAATTGCCTAAAGCAATCGAAAATGACAAAACGGGACACTTTATTGGAGAAAGTGGCTATTTTGCAGACGTTGCTACTGGCCTTTTAGGCGAAAAAAGTTGGGGACTGATTTCTGCACCCCTTGGTAAGCGAAGCCACATTAAGCAACTTAGGGAGCGACTGTGGTGGGCAGAGGATGGAGCGAATCTAAAGCGATATTTTGATGCCGATTACCCTAAACCTAATTGGGAAACTACCTGCGAAAATTTTCACAAAGCCTACAAAAACGTGCAAGAAGCTCGAAATAATATAGCATGTGTGCAAGAATTGATTTCCAAAAAACAGCAAGCCTTGCAGAGGGTGCTAAATATTGAAAAAGAATTTTCCAATGTGACTAAGGAATATTTAGCTTGCAGGCATAATCTTGAAGACAAAAAGGGCTTGATTTTATTATTGGAAGCAGATTGCGTTAAAATCGAGGAAGATATTGACAGTGTTCAGAAAAAACTGCCCCCGCTTACGAAAATATTACGGCCGATATTGCGCAAAAATCAGTCATTGAAGGTTTTGCAAAAATTAAAGAATGAGCATTTGGACTTGGTTGTTTCGGCAACAAACCTAAGAAGCGAAGCGCGCGAACTTGAGGAATTGTACAAAAACCTTGGAGAGCAAATCAAAACTCTTGCTCCTGTAGTACAACAGGCTAAAGCCAATTTGAGCGCACTAGAAAAGGGGATTGAGCAAGCAAAAGAGCTTTTTGGCAGCAATTTTACTGACCAATCTTTCTGGAAAAACATCGCGCTTAATCCGGCTTCTCAAAAAGCCTGCCCGTGGACTTATTTTGAGTATGACAAACTACGCGAGGAGTTGTTTTTTCAGTCTTTAATGCTACACAAGGCTTTTGTTCTAAATAGCAATGGGGCTAAGCAAAATATTCAACGCCTCATGGCTATGTGGAGCGGAAAATTTAGTGCAAAAGACAGGGTTCTTGCATTTTCCAGTCTCCTTAATACACTGCAACTAATAATTCCTGTAATTTCCACCACCTTCGCTTCGGTTCAGTCATTTTTAGGAGATGTCTGCCAAGATAAGCTTGGAGTTTTGGTTATTGACGAGGCAGGTCAGGCCACGCCGCAAAGTGCCCTGGGAGCAATTTGGCGTACTAAGCGTGCTATCGTGGTGGGTGACCCCTTGCAAGTGGAGCCTATATTATCTGTTCCGAAAGTTTTGATGCGCCATTTTGCGCAGGAGTACGATTTGCCACTCAAATACCGGTTTGCAGAACTTTCAGTGCAAAATTTGGCGGATGCTCAGTCCGTTTACGGTGGTTTTCGTAAAGTTGGCGATAGCGAACTTTGGTTGGGGTGTCCGCTAATTGTCCACAGGCGTTGCATTGAGCCGATGTTTTCTATATCTAACCAAGTGGCTTATGACGAGCGGATGATGTGTGAAACAAAGCCACCAAATACTAACAAGGAGTTTGCGTTGGAGCATTCTTGCTGGTTTGATATTAGGGGCGCGGTGCGAGGCGAAAAGGACCATTCTGTGCCTGCACAAACAGAGTTTGTTGCTCGGTTAATTCAAAAGGCTGTGGATGTATACAAAGGACTTCCGCCAGTCTATATCATAACGCCTTTCAACACAGTCAAAAACGCTCTTCACGAAAATTTAAAGGTCGTCTTAAAAACGTCCCTACCCGCTTTGTCCGAAGATTCTATTCAAAAATGGTTGAATAGAAATTGCGGAACTGTCCACACATTTCAGGGCAAAGAAGCGGATGAAGTGATTTTGGTGCTTGGCTGTGACGGGGCCTCAAGTCAAGGCGCAGCAGAATGGGTTGGGCAAAAGCCCAACTTAATCAATGTTGCCGTATCTCGGGCTAAATACCGCTTGGCAGTGGTTGGGGATTTTGATTTATGGCGTAGAATTGGCTTTGTTAATGTGGCTTGCAGGCTTTTGGAAAAAACTTCAAAAGTGCATAAAAACTTATCTGCAGGAGAATCAGAATGACAATGGTAATATACAGCCGAAAATCTAAATATAAAATATATTGAGAATTCTATGCAGATGGTTTGATTTGTAATTTTTCTGAAATATATTTTACCGGGATGAGAAGTAAGGCTATGTACAACGCCGTGTTTGTGCGAATGCCCCAAAGATGCACGCCATTAGTATAATTTATAACTGTAGCGCACCGCCCTTACAAAAGCTAGCCGCTGTAGCGAAAAGGCTTGGCTTTAACCCGATTCAAGCTTTAATTCTTTTTATTCATACATTTTTTACTCTACGCTCTTCGCTAGGTTTTTTACCATGCCTACACTTCAAAGAATTTTCGTATTATTGTCAAATCAATCTGTTAATGTTCATCCAGCTTTAAACGTGGTAAGATAAGATCAAATCCCTGCCGTAAATATTCTTCTTATACCACTATTACTAAATATAACTTGTTTAAATCTAACACGGTATAATGAATACCCCTCACGCTTTATCGCTACACCCAGCAAACTGTCTGCTGCCATAATGCGATACTGCGGTACATTTTCACAAAAACATTTCAACGAAGTCAGCTCACGCACGCGGACTTGAATTTCATCAAAGATAATAAGGGTGTCAGTCGGAAAATACTTTGTCTCGAGTAAGTGGATAATTCTTGAATAATTCGTTCCGGGTTCAGATCTCTTTCAAAAATCACTTTAGCATCATTATTACCTTCCAAGTTGATTTATGCAGTATTTTTGTATGATTCCTTTCCGAAGGAAAGAATCGTATATGTTTTGCCTACTTGTTGCGCTCCAAATATGACAAGGGCTTTAACTTTTGTCAAGTGTTTTCCGAAAGTTATTTTGTTTGAAAACACAAAAACCGCCATTGTCGTATTTTTTCAAAGCACTCTGCTCATGAGCAGAGTGCTTTTTATAGTAATTTAACTTGAAAATAGGCTTCTGTCTTCGCCCAAAACGCGCCTGGTACCGCGCGTTTCGTGCTCGACACAAGACCATTTTCAACTAAAATGACTATACATTGAGAAAAAACTTTCAAAAAGCCATTGACCCTAACCTTACGTCATGGTTTATGATATAATTATGGTTTGTGTGCGGCAATATTTCGTCCGAAAATTACCAGAATTATTTTACAAAAAAGTCTTGAGCCTGACCTTGCGTTAGGGTCTATACTATAATCAAGGAGGTTGTGAATATGGAAAAATACAGGGCAATACCCGAAGGATACATCACCGTAGGGCAGTTGGCAAAGAAGATGGGCATAACCGTGCGGGCTTTGCACCATTATGACAAACAGGGACTGCTCTCGCCATCAGGCGAAAGCGAGGGGGGCTACAGACTATACAGCGACAAGGACATAGTGATTTTACACCAAATATTGGCTATGAAACACTTGGGTTTTTCGCTGGGGGATATAAAAACCCGTCTTGTGTCATTAGATACACCTGATGACGTGGCAAAGGCACTTACAGAACATGCTATCGCTATACGCAGTAAATTGGAATCTCTAACCAACACATTGGTAGCGGTTGAGGTGCTTAAAGAAGAAGTGATGAGGATGCAATCGGTTGATTTTAAGAAATACGCCGACATCGTGGCCCAGCTACAAATGAAGAACGAGTATTACTGGGCAATCAAGCATTTTGACGATGACATTATGGACGGCTTACGTGCACAAGCAATCATGGATAATTCCATAAATGAATCATGGAGTAACTTGCAAATGGAAGCCGTGCGCTTACACAAAATAGGCGCTTTCCCCGATAGCGACGAGGGGCAGGTGCTAGCTAAGAAACTATGGCAAACGATAGAAAAAATCACCGGTGGAGATGCCGATATGCTGGTTAAGTTTGAGAAATCCATAGCAAGCATAGCAGCAGACGAGGAAGGCGCAGCCGCAATGGATGCCGAAGAAAAGGAAAAAATCAGGATTGCTTACGATTATATGCAACTGGCGTTAGAAATTTATTTTGTCAAAA
>Ga0131853_10010538_pt1 | contig 16906 bp, 11 predicted proteins | sample TergutLab28metaG_FD_92764 | JGI IMG/M metagenome (GOLD analysis project Ga0131853, IMG submission 92764) | Labiotermes labralis P1 segment gut microbial communities from Petit-Saut dam, French Guiana - Lab288 P1 (version 2) (version 2) | ecosystem: Host-associated > Arthropoda: Insects >...
AAAATCAGGGCTAAACAGCTCAAGCGGGAAGGGGGATTTCAGGCGGATGTGCCGGATTATCCCTTTGATGCCGCCGCGTCTGCAAAAGCCGCCGTCGCCTTTGAATCGCCTTTGGAGGCGGAAATCTTTCTTGACAAGGCGCGGTGGGACGCTATCGAGAGTTTTCAGGGACTTGACACGTTCAGCGTGACGGCAATTCACGCTTATATGCTCAAACTTCTTCTTATGGAACGAAGAATGGCGTTCAACGCCGAAGAAGGGTTTGCCGAATACAAGGGGCTTTATGCCGCCATTCTTGGAGAATCAAAATGATCGGAACAAAAGGTACAGTTGTTGCCGTAAACGGTAACATGGTGAGCGTTCGCTTTGACGGCGCGGTTTCTATGAACGAGGTAGGCTTCGTGAAGGTCGCCGGTGCGCGGCTGAAAAGCGAGGTCATCAGAATTCGGGGTGATATTTCTCAGCTGCAGGTTTTTGAAATCACCAAGGGAATCACCGTCGGAGACGAAGTTGAATACTCCGGGGATATGCTCGCGGTGGAACTCGGCCCCGGCCTTCTTGGGCAGGTGTACGACGGGCTTCAAAACCCGTTGCCACAGTTAGCGGCTCAGGCGGGGTACTTCCTGGAACGCGGCGTGTACCTTGACCCGCTGCCCTCCGACAAGGCGTGGGCGTTTACGCCCGTTGCTAAAGAGGGCGACAGGGTTGAGCGCGCCGACACGCTCGGCACAGTGCCGGAAGGTTCATTTACGCACCGGATTATGGTTCCGTTTAACCTGTACGGAAGCTACACCGTAGTGTCGGTAAAGCCCGCCGGATCGTACACGCTGAAAGATACGATTGCCGAATTGAAAGACGAAAAGGGCAACACCGTTCCGGTTACGATGTCGTTCCGCTGGCCGGTAAAGCGTCCGATAGACTGCTACGAAGAGCGGCTGAAACCGAAAGACCCGATGGTAACGCGGGTGCGCCTCATCGACACCTTTTTCCCGGTAGCACGCGGCGGGACATACTGTATTCCCGGGCCGTTCGGCGCGGGCAAAACCGTTCTCCAGCAAATTACCAGCCGTTTCGCTGACGTTGATGTCGTTATCGTGGCGGCGTGCGGTGAGCGGGCAGGTGAAGTTGTCGAAACGCTCAAAGAATTTCCCGAATTAATCGATGAACGAACTGGCCGCTCGCTGATGGAGCGGACGATTATCATTTGCAATACGTCGTCTATGCCTGTTGCGGCCCGCGAAGCGTCGGTGTACACTGCCGCGACACTGGCGGAATACTATCGGCAGATGGGGCTGAATGCCCTTCTGTTGGCGGACTCCACCAGCCGCTGGGCGCAAGCCATGCGCGAAATGTCCGGCCGCTTGGAGGAAATCCCCGGCGAGGAAGCTTTCCCCGCGTACCTTGAATCGACGATTGCGAGCTTTTATGAACGCGCCGGAATTGTGCGGCTGCGCGACGGCTCGCTGGGGTCGGTTACCATCGGCGGCACGGTTAGCCCCGCCGGCGGTAACTTCGAGGAGCCGGTTACACAGGCGACGCTCAAAGTTGTCGGCGCGTTCCACGGCCTTTCCCGCGAGCGTTCAGACGCCCGCAAGTTCCCCGCCATCCACCCGATGGATTCGTGGTCGAAGTATTCGGGTATTATTCCCGCTACGACTGTTTCGTACGCCCACGGCTTTATGCGGCGGGGCAGCGAAGTCGAACAGATGATGAAGGTTGTCGGCGAGGAAGGAACGAGCATTGACGACTACGTTATCTACCTGAAAGGCGACCTTATCGACGCCGTGTACTTCCAGCAAAACTCGTTTGACGCGGTAGACGCCGCGGTAAAACCCGAACGGCAGATGTACGTTTTCCGTATTCTTATTAAAATACTGGGGTCAAAGTTTCCGTTCGAGGATAAAAACGAAGCGCGCGGCTGGTTTAACAAACTCAGGCAGAGATTCCTTGACTTTAACGGCTCGGAATGGAAGAGCGAGCGGTTTGTATCTTTGGAAAAAGAGGTCGATTCGATGGTTGCGGAAAAATCCGGCGGCCTTGATAAAACAGCCGAAAAATTGTTGGCGTAGGCGGTGAGGTTATAATGAATAAGGTATACAGCAAGATAGAATCTATTACCGGAAGCGTGATTACGGTCAAGGCCGAAGGTGTTCGCTACGGGGACTTGGCGGAAGTTGACACGGCTTTCGGCACATCACTGGCGGAAGTAAACCGCCTGGAAAACGGTCTTGTTTCCCTGCAAGTGTTTGCGGGCGGGCGCGGCATTTCCAACGGTGACACCGTGCGCTTTTTGGGACGTCCGATGCAGGTTTCCTTTTCGGAAAACCTCATGGGGCGGGTTTTTACCGGATCGGGCAACCCGCGGGATAAAGGCCCGGCGTTGAAAGACAACATGATTCCCATCGGCGGACCTTCGGTAAACCCCTCCCAGCGTATTATCCCCAAACGGATGATCCGCACGGGTATCCCGATGATCGACCTGTTCAACACGCTGGTTGTTTCGCAAAAATTGCCGATTTTCTCGGTTTCAGGCGAGCCGTACAACGAGCTGTTGGCACGGATCGCGATGCAAGCGGAAGTTGACGTTATCGTGCTTGGCGCGATGGGTCTAAAATACGACGATTATCTGTACTTTAAGGATACGCTGGAGGAAGGCGGCGCATTAAGCCGCACGGTTATGTTTGTCCACACGGCAAGCGATCCGACAGTCGAATGCCTGATGATTCCCGATATGTCGCTGGCGGTTGCCGAGCAGTTCGCGCTGCAAGGCAAAGACGTGCTAGTGCTTTTGACCGATATGACCAACTTCGCCGACGCGATGAAGGAAATCTCGATTATCCAGGAGCAGGTTCCCAGTAACCGCGGTTACCCCGGCGACCTGTACAGCCAGTTGGCGAGCCGCTACGAGAAGGCAGTTGACTTTGAAACCGCTGGCTCTATCACCGTTCTCGGTGTTACGACAATGCCCGGCGACGACGTTACCCACCCCGTGCCTGACAACACCGGATACATCACCGAAGGGCAGTATTACCTGAAAAACAGGCGTATCGAGCCGTTTGGCTCACTGTCGCGCCTGAAACAGATGGTCAACGGCAAAACCCGCGAAGATCACCGCGCCCTGATGGACGGTATGATCAAGCTGTATTCGGCATTTAAAGACACGCTTGAAAAGAAAGCGATGGGCTTTATTATGACCGCGTGGGACGAAAAGCTCCTGAAGTATGGCGACAGCTTTGAAAAGCAGATGATGGATCTTTCCGTAAATATTCCGCTGGAACGGGCGCTGGATTTGGGCTGGGAGATTCTTTCATCCTGCTTTGCCCCCGAAGAAACAGGCTTGAGAACCGAGCTTATCTCCAAATTCTGGCCTAAAAAAGAGTAGGGAATGCAATGGCGAAAGTAAAGCTTACGAAAAATGAGCTTAAAAAACAAAAAGATTCCCTGAAAATGTATCGGCGCTACCTGCCTACACTGATACTGAAGAAGCAGCAGTTGCAGGCGGAAATCCGCGCTACCGAAGTTCGCATCGGTGAGCTTATGGAAGAAAAAAAGCGGCTCGATGAAACGTTTAAATCGTGGATTGCCGTTTTTGGGGAGCGGGGGATTTTTACGCCAGGGATTCTTAAAATCACCGAGGTAAAAACCGGGCATGGCAACATTGCCGGTGTGAATATTCCCATTTTCAAGGGCGCGGAATTCGAGGCGGCCTCGTATAACCTTGCCGTTATGCCGCTGTGGCTCGACCTTGCGGTGGAGAAACTCAAGCAGGTTTTCCTGCTAGACCTCGAAGCGCAGGTTGTCGAAGAGCAGCGCAGCCGTTTAAGCCAAGAGTTGCGGGTTACGACCCAGCGCGTAAACCTTTTTGAGAAAATTAAAATCCCCGAAACGAAGGGTTATATCAAAAAGATACAGGTGTACTTAGGCGATCAGCAGACTGCCGCTGTTGTGCGGGGCAAAATCGCAAAACGAAACCTCGTTAAAGGCGGTGTGTCATGAACTCCACCCGACTGGAACGAAGTGAAAGGAGGCTCCCCTCGTGATTGTACCGATGAAGAAAGTCTCCCTTGTGGTGATGGACAAATACCGGGAAGCATCGCTGGAAAAACTCCGCGAAATCGGGGCGGTTCATCTTGAAGGGAAAAATGCCTCCTCCGATACCCTGACAGAACTTGTGGCGCGGAAGGCGGGCGTTGAAGCCGCGCTTGCGCTTTTGAATCCATACGCGGCAGAAATCGCGAAAGGGCAAAAGCAAGCACAAGCAGCAAGCGGCGCGAAGTTTGACGCTCAGAATGAAGGGCAGGATTTTTTCCGCCGGATACTGAAACTGGAAGAAGAACGAAAAATACTGCGGGAGAAAGCGGACAGCCTTTCCCGCGAGCAGGGCAGAATAAAAGACTGGGGCGATTTTGACCCGGCTGGCATTCAGCTCCTGAAAGACAACAACATCGCCCTGTACCTGTACGAATTTACCCACAAGACGTTTAATTCGCTGCCGGATGATGTTCGCTATGTTGTCATTAAAAAAGGCAAGGCGGTTGTTTACGCCGCGGTGCTGGACAGCGAAGTGAGCGGCGAAACTCCGGTTGAGCCGGGTAAATACTCCCTTTCCGCCCTCAACGCGCTTGTCGCGGAGACTGCGAATAAACTTGCCGATATCGAAAATGACTTTTTCTCGCTTTGCTCCGGCAAGAGTGCGCTTGAACAGGAACTTGAAAACCTGTCGGCGCAGATTGAGTTCCAGACTGCCAGCGCGGGGATGGAGACGCTGGGCGATACGCCCGCCGAATCCACTGTTTCGTGGCTTTCTGGCTTTATCCCCGCCGACAAAATGCCGCTTTTGAAGGAGACGGCCGGGGCAAATGGTTGGGCGCTCGCGTGGGACGATCCCGCGCCTGAAGATCATCCGCCGACACTGCTGAAGAACGGCGCGCTTGCGCGGATTATCCAGCCTTTGTTTTCGTTTTTGGGGACTGTTCCCGGTTACCGCGAGTTTGACATCAGCCCGTCGTACCTGCTTTTTTTCAGCGTCTTTTTCGCGATGATTGTGGGTGATGCCGCCTACGGCTTGATAATTCTCGGCATCGCGCTGGGCGTTGGCTTTTCCGTAAAAAAGAAAAGCGGCGCGTTTCCCGATATAGCAAAGCTCCTGTTGCTACTTTCCTGCATGACGATTGCGTGGGGTGCCGCCATTGGCTCCTGGTTTATGATTCCGCACTCTGGGCTTCCGGCTGTTTTGACCGCGCTCATTTTGCCGCCGTTTAACAACTCAGGCCCGCTCGTGGAATTTCCCCTTGCCCTTCAGAGTATCTTTAAACTTCCGGCAAAAGTGCCGATTGATGAACTCAAAACCCAGTGGTCAATTCAGTTCCTGTGTTTTACCATTGCTGTCAGCCAGTTGGCGTGGGCGCGGGGCAAGCGCTTTGCGCGGCTTTTGCCGTCTCTGTCGGCAATCGCGCAGTTGGGCTGGCTTGTTATGATGCTGGGTTTATACTTCCTCGTGTTATCGATGCTGTTGGGGATTGAATTTCCGTCATTTGCGCCGCTCTTCATCGGCGGCGGGATTGCCTTTATTCTTGTTTTTTCGGAGCAGAAAGGCGGCAATTTCTTTATCAACATAGGGAAAGGATTTGCCGGGTTGTTCTCGCTCTTTTTGAAAACCGTAAGCTGCTTTGCCGACATCATCAGCTATATCCGCCTGTTTGCAGTGGGAATGGCTGGCGCGATGATTGGAATGATCTTTAACCAGATGGCGTTTCCCGCCGAAGGGCTGGGCAGTTTTGGTGTTGTTTTTATTATTAGGTTTGCGGTTGCGGTCTTGCTCGTTGTGTTCGGCCACAGCCTGAATCTCGCGCTGGCGTCTCTGTCGGTTATAGTCCACGGGGTGCGCCTGAATCTTTTGGAGTATGCCGGAAACCACCTGGAAATGGAGTGGTCCGGTTACGCATATAATCCTTTTGCACGCAAGCAAAAGGGCAAATTGTGATAAGGAGAATACAAATGGAAGTAGGTTTCTTGGGCGAACTTGGAATTGCGGCTAGCTTTGGGCTTGCCTCAATTGGCGCGGCAATAGGGGTGATTGCGAACGGTCCCGCCGCAATTGGAGCATGGAAAAAGTGCTATATACAGAAAAAACCGGCGCCCTTTATTTTGCTGGTTTTTGCGGCAACCTGTTTGACCAACGTTATTTATGGGTTCATTACGATGTTTATGCTTGCGGGCAAAACGAACCTTACTGACGGGCGGCTTTTGGGCTTGGGCGTTGGAACGGGGCTTTGTATTGCCATCGTTGCCTACACACAGGCAAAGTGCGCCGCCGCCGCCGCAGATGCGTACGCTGAAACAGGACAGGGATTGGGCAACTATTTGATGGTTATCGGTATTGCTGAAACAATCGGTCTTTTTGCGATGGTGTTTACGATTATACAGTAAGATCTATCGTACTGTAATTTTATTGGCTTACTAATGGTAACACGATCGTCTCGAATTTCAAAAACCGTAAAGATTGGCGGCTTTGGTCATGTTGATCCCGTTTTAATCGGGGGCAATTTTCCCATCGTTGTCCAAACGATGTGGAAGGATCGGCTTTCGTATGCGGACTTGCCGGAAGCGGCGGTCCGTATACAACGCCTGAAAGAGATGGGGTGCGGCATACTGCGTTTTGCCGCGCCTGACCTCGCCGCCGCTGAAGTTTTAGGGAACTTGGCGCAGGAAGTGTCGATGCCGTTGGTGGCAGACATTCACTTTGATTATAAAATCGCCCTGCGCTGCCTTGACTTCCCCATTGCAAAAATCCGCATAAACCCCGGCAATATTGGCGGGGAGAAAAAAGTCCGCGCCGTGCTGGAAAAGGCCTCCGCCGCATCCCGCCTGATACGCATTGGTGTCAATTCCGGCAGCCTTCCGCAAGACCTGCGCCGCCTCGTCGACTCAGGCGAGCTTGAAAACGCCGAAGCTCTGGCTCAGGCGGCAGAACGGGAAATCGCCATATTCGGCGAATCCGGCTTTACGGACTTCATCGTCTCAATGAAAGCGTCATCAGTTGCCGATACTATAAAGGCGAACCGTATTTTTGCATCCCGCAGCGATGCTCCCCTGCACATCGGCGTAACCGAAGCAGGGCCGCTTATCGCGGGCGTGGTGCGGAATGCGACTGCCCTGACGACACTGTTGAGCGAAGGCATCGGCGACACGCTGCGGGTATCCCTTTCGGATACGATGGAAAATGAGATAATCGCCGGACGCGAGATTCTCATGGCCGCCGTGGAAATTGCCGGAGAAGCAGGGGAGGGGCGCCTGGGGGCGCAACCGCACGGGGTGAATATTGTTTCCTGCCCCCGCTGTGCGCGCAACAGTTTTGACACCCACGGTTTTACCAGCCGCTGGCAGGACAAACTGTACGCGCTGGATAAAAACGTTACTGTGGCAGTGATGGGGTGCGCCGTCAACGGCCCCGGCGAAGCGCGGCACGCAGATATTGGCATTACCGGCGCGGGGGACAAGGTGCTTATCTTCAGCAAAGGGAAGATTATCAGCACAATTGAAAGAAGCGATGCTGATGCTGCTTTTGAGAAGGAGCTAGATAAACTATGAGAATTTCCACCGCTGCTTCGCTTATACTTTTTACGGTATGTATATGTGGTGCTGCCCCCGCAGATGCCCAGAATACCCAGAGCGAACGTGTGTGGTGGTATACCCTTGAAGAAGGGAAGCTCCTGTTCCGAAGCGGCGATTATGGGAACGCGCTTGTTACGTTTGATAAAGCCCGCCGCACCCGCCATGCCCAATTTACGCGGCTGGAGCAGGACCTTATCCGTCTGCTTTCTACCGCTGAGGCGCGGACGCTGGGTGATTCTCTTTTTTCCATAGAACGCTTAATCTCGTTCCGTAACGAAACTGCCGCCGCTGCCGCGTTGGACTACCTTTTCCACCGCGTCTCCAGGGAAAGTGTCGGCGGTTCGGCTGCCCGCGTTCTAGAAGAGCTGGAGCGGCAGAAGAATTTTCCCGAAGCGGACTTTTGGATGGGCGAAACCTTTATGGCTGAGGGGGAACTTGCCCTCGCGCTTACCCAGTACCAGCGGGCGTGGGATAACCGCGCTCTTTTGGAAACGCCCGGTTTTGATGTGCAGATTCTGTACTGTATGACAACCATCCGCCAGATGCGGCAGGAATATATCGAAATGGAGCGGCTTGCCAGTCAGATTATCACCGGGGACAGCCCGGGGCATAACAGGGATAATTTGTGGGCAAGCGGGTTACTCCGCGCCGCGATGGTTCGTCTGCTTGAAAGCGAGGGAATTCACCGCTTTATCTCCCTGTATCGGCACGACAATATTGTTACCGAGCGGGCGCATCGGTTGTTGGGTTTTTTCTTTACCGACACGCGGCGGGATATTTCGGCGGCTGAGCACCTGATGTTTGCCTTTTTGATCCAGAACACAATTATTATCGATGATATTATACGCCGCCAGTTCGATTTTACCTTTACCACGCTAGACGATCTGATGACGCACGCCCTTGTGCAACCTGCCCTTGTGGAATTTATGGAAGAAACCGAGTATTTCCGAACGGCGTTTCATCTTTCCACGGCGCTTGCCTCAACGGGCAAGACGATACCCGCCATGCAACTGTGGGCATTCCTTGCCGCAAGCCCCAACGCGGGGGTATGGGGCGAACGCGCCCGTGCAAATCCCGTGCCTTACTCTGAACCGGCGATAGAACTTCCGTGAACCAGCATAGAACCTTGTGCAAAAACCGCAAAGGTGAGCCCGTTCACTCCTGCGCTATACGGTATTTAAGGTAGATTTCCTCCAAGGTACGGTGGGGGCCGGGCGCAGAAGTCCGCTTGCGAAAGCGCGCGGTATCCCGGCGGTCAACATAAAAATCGTAAATCGAACGGCAATCGGTGCTGTCGATAATGCCGTATGCAGGTTTTCCCCCAAGGTAGGAATCAATCTCTTGCCGCCCCACAGCGTTTTCGCCCTGTTCGGCAAGTTTTAACCGAATTGAAGTTATTTCCTCGTAGGAAAGCCCGAACAGGAACTCTTCCAGCGCCCAGCGTGTTTCATCGATTGACACACGCGCTATGATGAATTCCTGCCAGCCCTCGTCCATGTCCATCGTTACGCGCATAAGCTCGCTGGAAGCGTTCATCGTTCCAAAGCAGGGTGGGGGAGCGGCATCGCGAGCACTCCACAGCGCGTCCAATGCCGACAAATGTTGCACCGCGCGAGGATCATTACCTGAATCCCACAGGGAAATTAAATCGTAAGCAAGGTTAATCTTCACGATTTGGGAAAAATCAGGATCGTCAAGACACGAAAAATACACTTCCTCCGCCATAAGCGTATGGATAACGGTCAGCATGACCTTTCTCAACGGCTGATAAAATTCCTTTTTATCGCGCAACAAAATATACAACAGGGAAAACGCCTGAAACTTCGCCACCTGATAACTGCGCGCCGCCGCAACACGTGCCGGAATGTGCAGCAGATGCGTGGGCGATGCAAACGAACAAAGCGTTGACAACAGGTGACCTTCGTCCCTCTGTATGCCGCGGAGCTTGTTGCTCTCACGAATTGACGGATACTGGGAAACTGCCTCGCCAAGCGCGGCCAAACACCGAAAACGCTGATTCACCAGCACCGTTTCTTCCGGGGAGCACTCGTTAAGGTAAGCTTTAATTTTCTCAACTAAAGCGGTTTCTTCACCATTCAGTTCAAGCATTCGTAAAACTGCCTCCACATTATTTATCTTACAATAATAATACAAGAATATCTGCAAAAGTATAATAAAGCAAGTGTATATTGTATAACAAATTAAAGGTTTCGATACACTCATCACCATTGGTAGACAGAACAAACATTATATATAGTAAACAAAGTATAAAAATTATGCTTTCCAAGTACGCTTTTTTCTCTACTTCAAATATTCTTCCAGTTAACGTATCGCAAATCGGCGGAGAAGTCAGCGGAAAACGGCATATCGCTACCGTCGTAAATTACCCGCCGCGCTTTAATTTCCTGCGAAGCCGGTGGCGTAAAGTTCAGCAGGTTTTTTGCGTAGTCCCTATTTGCGGTTTGAGATGCTTTTATTTCGGTTAAAATTAAACCCTGCGGTGTTTCCTCGATAAGGTCAATTTCTTTTTCCCGGTTATCACTGTCCCGCCAAAAATACAACCCCGGACGGCGGCCTGCGTTGAAATACCCTTTCATTATTTCAGAAATAACCGCCGCCTCAAAAATATGCCCCCGCATCCGATGCAGCGTTAGTTCCTTAGCCTCAGTGAAGCCCAAAAGAGCACACAACAAACCCGTGTCATAAAAATAAAGCTTGGCGGTTTTTACATAACGTTTCCCTAGGTTGCTGTAATAAGGCGGCAACCGAAACAAAATGTAACTCTCTTCAAGTATCGAAATCCACGAATCGGCAGTTCTCGCATCAATGGCAACTTCAGCCCCCAGCTTGGTCAGGTTTACCGGGCTGCCAACGTTTGCCGCTACAATACGCATAAAACGCCGAAATTTGTCAATGTCGTTAATTCTAAGTTCCGCCCGAATATCCCGTTCCACATAGGTTGCGATATAGCTTGGAAAAAAATCCTCAGGAGCGATTTTCGAGGAAATGAGCCGGGGATACGCGCCGGACAGCATCCACTCGTCAGCATTTTTGGGAAGTCGCCTCGCCTGAGCCAGCTCCGCAAGGGAAAACGGCAACAACGATAGGATACCTACCCTTCCGGCAAGCGACTGGGAAATACTCTTCATCATCAGGAAGTTTTGCGACCCCGATAAAATGTACATTCCCGGAGTATCCTTCTGGTCAACCTTGCTCTGGATATACGAGAACAAATCCGGCGCCCGCTGCGCTTCATCGATGATAACATTGCCCTTGTAAGAATCCAAAAAACCGCGCGGATCAAGAATCGCGAAATCTCTGGTATCTTTTTCTTCAAGGCTCACATAGTCGTAATTTTTGCCAAAAAGCTGTTTGAGCAGCGTGCTTTTCCCGCTTTGCCTTGGACCAGTGAGAAACACCGCCGGAAATTTTCCCGCCATATCTGCCAGTTTGCTGACGATGGCTCTTTCGATAGTTTTCATCACCTAAAATCATACAATACAAGTTCCGAAAATTCAACATCCGTAATACCGAAAATTCGACAATACATATACCGAAAATTCGACAATACGGACAGCGAAAATTAAACAGAGCCTAGGCTTTTATCCGGCGACAGTAGCGATCGGATAAAGGGTGCGGTAGGCATCGAAGTACGAGACACCCGAATCGTCAACACCCGGCATCCGCGCGAGGACAGAAAGGCGCTGCAGACCGTAGACGCTCCCGCCCGCAGCAACATCACCTGCCGCAGCACTAGCGCCGCCTGAACGGGCGGCGCGGTACGGCTTTTCCTCGCCAGCTTTAACGGTGTCAGATTTCCCGCCCTCGCCACCTGAGGCGTATTCATACCCCCACAGCAACGACGAAACGGAGTGCTTTTTCTGCCCTGCCGGAATAAGCACGTTCATCGCCCGGGTAACGGCAAGCCCTTCGGGAAGGCGTGCGTTCAGGCGCTCCATAAACAGCCCGGAGTCAAACAGCCCTTCCGTGTCAACCGCCGCAATTTCACCTCCGGCGCTAATGCCCAAAGAAAGTGGAGAGGCAATGTCGAGCCGGGGCAACGGGTTAAAACCCTGCGAATACAGAACGGGAATGCCCGCTCTAACAAAGGCAAAGGCGAAAATTTCAAGCAGGCACAGGTGAGATTGAAACACCGCACTACCCCTTTTTTCAAATGAAAAAAGAATCCTAAAGGTATCAGCTGGAAGATTAGACACGGTTTCCAGTGCGGCAACGTGAGGTTTTTCTTCATGTTGTATATTATTTTCTACAACATTGAGCGATTTTCGGCACGTTCCACAGAAATCTGTGCAGTTTTCGATACATGGTGAAGTAAGTTCTCCGCCATGAGACCTTTTCAGCTCGGTTAAAAAATAGTTTTTGCCGACTTTTGAATCGATAAAAGCCCACGGCAAAACGCCAGCGGTATCAATCCCGCTGTTAATTTCATTCACCAGCGGCGCACTCTTTTCAACGAGGGATTCCCACGTATTGCGCTTGAAATACTCCGTCCACGAATCAAGGCGGCAGCCCAGCTTGAACGCCTCCTCAAAAATGTCCCCTGCCCGTTCATCGCCCCGGCTGGCAATACCTTCGATTACCGAAACAAGCGGGTCTTGAATCCCCACTTTATGCCCCTGCGGTTTTAAGCGCGCCCGCAAGTAGTTCAGCTTTCGTTCAGATTCGCCGCGCTCCAACTGAGATGCCCACTGGAACGGCGTGTGGGCTTTTGGCACGAATGTTCCCACGTTGATGTTGAAGTGCAAGCCCGTCATCGCGGCGGCTCGTTCGATAAAAGCGGCGATTTCTTCCTCTTCAGACTTCAGCGTCCCCTGCCCTGCTCGTTGCTCATCGCCGCTGTGTACAGGCAGCCCGATCATAAAGTAGAACTTGGATGTGCGCCAGCCGCGCCTCCGCGCCTCTTTTAAAATGGAAACAACATCCTGCTCGGAGACTTTTTTGTTAATTGCCATTTGCCAGAAGTCCGCCGGGGTTTCAACTGCGAAGGTCAGACCGCTCTTGCGAACTTCCGATATTTTTTCAAGGAGGTCAAGGGAAAACGTGGAAACTTTCAGAGACGGAAGCTGAAACGAAATGCGTTGCGAGCGGTATTTGGCGTTCAGCGCATCGATGAACGTATCCAAATACCGGTAATCCCCCGACGACAAGGAGGAAAGACTGATTTCGCGGTAGCCGCCCTGCCGTACAAACGCCTCGATTTCGGCTTCGATGGCGCGTGCGTCCTTTTGACGCATCGGGCGATACCAGCATCCGGCGTGGCAAAAGCGGCAGCCGTTTGCACAGCCCCGCATTATCTCCACCGAGCCGTGCTGGTGAACAACCTTCATGTTGGGAACGGGAAAAATTGCAGGTTGGAAATTTACGCCGCCTTGTACGCCGTTTGGCGAATCGCTGGCAGCTTCCATCCCGCCTGATGCAAAGTTCGCGTCTATTGCCCGCACCGCCCTACCCTTCCCCTTTGTCCACACCGAAGGATGTTCGACAAGGCGCGCAAGCATATCCTGCCGTGTACCGCCTGATTTTTTTATTCCGGCAAGAATAACCGCCAGATCGAAAAATCCGGCTTCCGCCTCGCCAATCCAGAACGCATCGATAAAAGCGGCGTAGGGCAACGGGTTTGAAACACATGGGCCGCCCATCAGCACAATCGGGTCATCCTCCCGGCGGTCGCGGCAGCGAAGGGGAATGCCCGACACATCGAGTATCGTAAACACGCCGCCGATTCCCAGTTCGTAGCCGAGCGTAAACATCAACAAATCGGTGTTTTTAAGGCTTATCCCCGTATCGAGGCCGTACATCGGAAGATTCCTGCCGCGCAAAAGCTGCTCGAAATCGGGGGCGGGGGCAAAGGCGCGGTCGCAGGAAACACCGTCAAGGCGGTTGAGGCGGTTGTAGAGAATGCGGAGCGCCTGATTTGACATCCCGATTTCATATAAATCGGGAAAGGCGATAACGGTTTTCAGCGTCCGATTGTCTGCGCCGAGTGCCGGCTTGCACAGCCGCCCGTACTCTCCGCCAGTGTAACGCCCCGGTTTTTCGACGCTCAACAGCGCCTGACCTAATTCCCTAACGGGATTAAAATAATGAGTTTCCATATCCTGATGAGTGTTGATACCTTCTAACATAAATACTGAGCGCCAGCCCAATGCCAGCCATCGCCGAAATAAGCGCAGAACCGCCGTAAGAAACGAACGTCAACGGGATTCCAGTAACGGGCATAATGCCCATCGTCATCCCGACATTGATGAAAAAATGAAAGGCGTACATAGAAGCAAGGCCTGCAACGATGTTTGCTCCGAATGAGTCAATTGTGATCCGCATAATCCTGATAAGTCTGAGAATAATAAGCAAAAAAAGCGAAAATACGAACGTGCCGCCTAAAAATCCCCATTCTTCACAGAGAATGGCGAAAATAAAGTCGGTGCTTTGCTCGGGCAGAAAGTGAAACTGGCTCTGCGTTCCTTGAAGATAGCCCATACCTGAAATCCCACCTGAGCCTATTGCGGTGATGGACTGGATGATGTGCCAGCCTGAGCCGCGCGGGTCGATGTTGGGGTCCAGAAAAACGATGAGCCGCATAACTTGATAGCCGCGCAGCACTTTTGAGGCGGCGTAGGAAAGCCCCATCGAAAAGGTGAAGATTCCGGCAGCGTAGCATATCCAGAAAAAGTAGCCTTTGTGGTAGCGCGAAAAACCGAACCAGCCGATAAGTCCGATTGTAACCATGGCGAGGCAGAAGAGCAGAACAAAGCGTGTATTTGCAAGCATCATCAGCGCGGGGTACATGTTGTTCATAATGTGCGTTTGCCACAGCGGAAGCAGGAGGAAAAAGCCCGCAAAAAAAACGGTTGCCCCGAGAAAAAAGATGTACCTGAGGGGAATTCCTGCGATAAACATCATTCCCAACAGTATGGGGATGAAAACGAGTGCCGTTCCCAAATCTGGCTGGATGAGAATCAGCAACATTGGGAGCATCACGATGGCGCAAGAGACCAGAAAGCGGATGAATGTTCTATGGTTGCGCTTGGTGATGTCCAAAAACCACGCCAGAAAGAGGATGGTAGTGATTTTGGCGAACTCCGAAATTTGAAAGGCAAAGCCCGCAATTCTGATCCAGCGGCTTGGGCGGCCAGTCAGCCCCATGACGAGGATGTACAAAAGAAGGGCGAGCGTTCCCAGATAAAAATACAGCGCCAGATCGTACGCGCGGCGGTAGTTAAACAGCACCAGCGTAAAAACCAGCACTAGCCCGGCTGCTGCCCACGCCAATTGGCGGCGGTACTCGTTGGAAACCATAACGCCCGCCGGAGTCATCCCCGACGAGTAAATGAAAAGCACTCCCACGATTACAAGCACCAGCGCCGAGACGAGGAGGAAAAAGTCTATTTCAAGAAGATTGCGAAACCTCATCTAACTTAGCCTCGGCGGCGGTGTTCGGGAATCCGAAGGGTAATTGCCGCTTCCTCGAATGTCTGGTTGGCGAATATGCCCTGAAAAATGGCGGCAGACGCGAACGGTGCCCACCATTCCCAGCCGTTGCCCGCCTCGACAATCACCGCAACGACAATCCGCTCTTCGGGGTTGGGCGTTTGGTACGGCGCGTAGGCGACAAACCACGAATGCCAACTGTCGGCAACGCCGCCAAGCTCGGCGGTTCCGGTTTTTCCGGCGATTTGCACCGCGTTGATGTTCATCGGGTAGCGGGCTGTTCCTTCGGTGATTACGCTCCGCATGTCGCGGCGCAGGCGTGTAAAGGCATCGGTAGAAACCGTGCTAGTATGCAGCACTTCTGGCTCTGTTCTTTCCAGCAGTTCTCCGGTTCGCGGGTCGCGGACTTCCTTCAATAAATGCGGGCGGAACACCACGCCGTCATTGACCACCATCGCCACCATGTTCGCCATTTGCAGGGGCGTAACGAGCGTATAACCCTGCCCGATTGACATATTCACCGTGTCGCCGCCCACCCAGCGGGAGTTAAAGCGCCGCTCCTTCCATTGCGGATCGGGGACAAAGCCGCTTGCCTCGCCGGGAAGGTCAACTTCGGCAAGTTTCCCAAAACCCAACTGCCTGGCGTGATGTACGATATTATCGATGCCGAGATGATCCCGCGCCAAAACAGCGTAGTAGATATTACAGGACTGCGCCAGCGCCTGTTGAAGGTTCACCCTGCCATGCCCGGGATAGCCGATGTGGCAGCGGAACACCCGGTCGCCGATGACAATTTCACCCCGGCACTCGATGGTATGCTCCGGCGAAAAGACGTTTTCCGCCAGAGCCGCTGTAGACATCGCAATTTTGAAAGCCGATGCCGGAGGGTACGTTGCCTGAATAGCCCGGTTGATGAGCGGCCGGCTGGGATTGTTCAGCAGCGCCTGAAACTGCGCCTCCATATCCGAGTTGTTAAACACGTTGGGATCGTACCATGGATAGGAAGCCATCGCTAAAACTTCCCCGGTTGTGGGGCGCAGAACAACGACAGAACCAAGCCGCGATCCCAAAGCCCGTTCGGCAAGCGTCTGAATCCTGCGGTCGATCGTTAGGACAAGGTTTTTCCCCATTTCCGGAGGAACGCGGGTTTCGCCATCAGCAATTATCCTGCCGCGAGCGTCAACAATCCGCGTCTGCAGCCCTTCCTTCCCGCGCAACAGCAGGTCGTACTGGCGCTCAATACCGCTGCGCCCGATGATGTCGCCCTGATTGTAGCCCAAGTTAAAGAGAACCGTCAGCTCTTCCATCGAGATATTCCCGACGTAGCCGATGATATGGGACAGGCTGCCAATGTCGGGGTAAAACCGCACGGGGCGGGATTGCCAGGAAACACCCGGCAGCGAAACCGATTCCTCGGCAATGATGCTTATTGTATGAAAAGAAACGTTCCACGCGATTTCAACGGGCTGGTACAGACGGGCAAGCGTCGCCGGAAGCCGCCGCTGAAGCTGCGCGCCCTGAATCCCCAATATTTCGGCAAGGCGGCTGATAAGTTCCGGCAGTTGGGCGCGGGGAACTTCAGCGGGCGTTATGCTGACGGTAAACGAGTTAGCGTTCATCACCAGCGGCTGGCTGAAGCTCCGGTCGAAAATTTCCCCGCGCTGGGCGGGAATTGTTACCGTTTGGCGGGCAATACTCTGCGCCCGCGCGCGATACACCTCGCCCCGCAAAACCTGCATACCAAAAAGCCGCATTGCGTACAGAGCAAAAACGGCAATAAACATGAGGCGCAAAACAATAATCCGCATTTCACTACGACCTTCGCGTTCGCTCGCCATTAGGC
>Ga0131853_10010543_pt1 | contig 16902 bp, 10 predicted proteins | sample TergutLab28metaG_FD_92764 | JGI IMG/M metagenome (GOLD analysis project Ga0131853, IMG submission 92764) | Labiotermes labralis P1 segment gut microbial communities from Petit-Saut dam, French Guiana - Lab288 P1 (version 2) (version 2) | ecosystem: Host-associated > Arthropoda: Insects >...
CATCGTTTCTGGAGAAGGACGGCACGTTCACCAACGCCGAGCGCCGCATCTCGCGCGTGCGCAAGGTCATGCCGCCGATCGCCGGATACGCCGACTGGGAAGTCACGCTGCTGCTCTCGCGCGCACTCGGCTACGAGATGGACTACACGCATCCGTCGCAGATCATGGACGAAATCGCGCGCCTCACGCCGACGTTCCATGGCGTCTCGTACGCACGCCTCGACGAGCTCGGCAGCATCCAGTGGCCGTGTAATGAGGAGGCGCCCAACGGCACGCCGATCATGCACATCGACGAGTTCGTGCGCGGCAAGGGCAAGTTCGTGATCACGAAGTTCATCGCGACGCCGGAGAAGGTCACGCGACGCTATCCGCTGCTGCTCACCACGGGCCGCATTCTCTCGCAGTACAACGTGGGCGCGCAGACGCGGCGCACCGAGAACTCGCGCTGGCACGAAGAGGACCGGCTCGAGATCCATCCCGTCGACGCCGAGGATCGCGGCATCCGCGACGGCGACTGGGTCGGCATCGAATCGCGCGCGGGGCAGACCGTGCTGCGTGCGAAGGTCAGCACGCGCATGCAGCCGGGCGTGGTCTACACGACGTTCCACTTCCCCGAATCGGGGGCGAACGTCATCACGACCGAGTCGTCCGACTGGGCCACGAACTGCCCCGAGTACAAGGTGACCGCCGTGCAGGTGAGCCCCGTTCAGCAGCCGTCGGAATGGCAACTGAAATACTCGCGCTTTAACACCGAGCAGCTCGAACTGCATCGCCAGCGCGAGAACGAAGCTGTCACGACTTCCGGGAAATGATGCGATGAAAGCCGACCATCTGATCGAAATGGCCAACCAGATCGGCGAGTTCTTCGAGTCGCTGCCCGATCGCGAGGAAGCGCTGCAGGGCATCGCCGAGCACATCCGCCGCTTCTGGGAGCCGCGCATGCGCCGCACGCTGCTCGAAGCGCTCGACGGCGGCGAGGCGATGGGCTTCTCCGCGATCGTGTTCGCGGCCCTGACGAAGTATCGCGATTCGCTGATACCCGCGGCGGCGGCGGCCTGACAACGCGTTTATCGGGCTCTACAGCGCAAAACGGCGCGGGTGGCTGCATGGCCGCCCGCGCCGTTTGTCGTTGCGTCGCTGAGAATCAGGCGGGGCTCGCAGGCCGTGGACCGTTCGCCGTGAACCACGTCTCGCACAGACGCAGCACGGCGTTCAGATCGGACGACGGACGGCCGCGCGCGCACAGATAGCCATCGGGCCGCACGAGATAGAACGAGGGACGCGTGCGCCCATAAGCCTCCGAGAGCGACGGCGCACCCTCGCCTTCGGGTGTCGTCGCGCCGGGCAGCGCATCGCTTAGCCACCAGACGCGCAGCGCCTGCGGCAGGATGCGCTCGAGTTCCTGCACAAAGCGTGTGAGCGCGTCCTCATCGCGCGCAGCCCCGTTGCCATTGCCAGTCTTGCCCGCCGCGCTCGTCGGTTCGTCATCGAGGAGCAGGAAGAGCGAGAAGCTCGCGGGATCATGCAGATCGAAAATGCGCCCGACACCGGGTGCCTGCCCGAATGGCCCGTCGATCACGCGCACGAGCGCATCGGGCGCGCGTTCGCCGGCCCGCGCGCCACCGTCCACCACGCGTTCGAGCGTGAGTTCGCTGCGCCGATACTGGATCGACAACTCGCTCACGGCGTGACGCGCCGCGTCGCGCAACGGACCGAGCGCGACCAACGCCGGCATCACGCGCTCGCGCAGCAGCTTCAGCGGTCCGTGATCGGCCACGACGAGTTGCGTCATGAAACTCGTCTGCCGCAGCACGAGGCGCTCCACGGGATGGCGCTCGGCGTGATACGTATCGAGCAGCCGCTCGGGCGCGCCGCCCGCAATCACGCGCGCGAGCTTCCAGCCGAGATTGAACGCCTCCTGAATGCCCGTGTTCATCCCCTGCGCGCCGGCCGGGCTGTGCACGTGGGCCGCATCGCCCGCGAAAAAAACGCGCTGGGCGCGCAACTGGCGCACCATGCGGCTGTTCACATTGAAATACGACGCCCAGCTCATGTCCGTGAGCGTGACCGGATGATGCACGCGACGCTCGACGATCGCGCGGCATTCGTCCAGCGTCGGCACGGCCATCGCGTCTCCGGGCCCGGCCGGCGGCACGGCCTCGTGGTCGGCGATCAGGCGACAACGCCCCGAGCCGTAAGGCAGCAGCACGACGAGGCCTTCACTGGAGGCGAAGATATGAAATTCGTCGTCGGGCCAGGGCGTCGTCGCCGCTACGTCGGCGAGCAGAAACGAATGCGCGAGCGCCTCGCCATCGAACGGCATTTCGAGCCGATGCCGCACCGTACTGTGCGCGCCATCCGCCGCGATCAGGTACGCGCAGCGGACCGTTTCCGTGCGCCCGCCGGCATCCCGCAATTCGGCGGCCACGCCGGCCGATCCCTGCGAAATCGCAACGAACTCGCAGCCGCGCTCGATCTCCACACCCAGCGTCGCGAGATGGCCGGTGAGAATGCGTTCGGTGACGGTCTGATCGAGAAACAGCAGATACGGATAACGCGTGAACAGCGGATCGAAGTCGAGCCGCGCGCGGCGCTGCCCGTTCGAGTAAAGATTCGCGACGTGAGCGCGATGGCCGAGTTCGAGAAACGGTTCGACGATGCGATGTTGCTCGAAGAGTTCGAGCGTGCGCGCCTGGATGCCGATGGCGCGCGAATGGCGCCCGGGTTGCGGCGCGCGATCGATCAGGCGGACGGGGATGCGCGCGCGGGCGAGGCTCATCGCAGCGGCAAGACCGGTCGGCCCCGCGCCGACGATGAGCACGGTCGGCAAGGAAGATGCGACGGTCATGCAGACCTCCATGAGATCGACATGACCCGTAGTGTACGCCCGGCACCCCTCGCGCCCCACACTGCGGCGCATCGAACGACGCTTGCCGCCGCCATGCGCGAGGCCAGGACCGGAGCGGTTTCCGGGGCCCGTTGCCGACTGTGGGAAAATGCGGGGTTTGCATTTCTTCAGGTCTTGCCCTTTCGGTCATGGAACAGGTTTTTGTCCGCGCGTACGCCGCACATCGCGACGGCCGGCTCGATGACGCGGAGCGCGGTTACCGCGCGACGCTCGCCGCCGATCCCGCCCACGTCGATGCGCTGCACCTGCTCGGCGTGCTGCGGCATCAGCAGGGCCAGCACGCGCAGGCCGCGGATCTCGTGCGGCGCGCGGTCGATCTGCGCCCGAACGACGCCGCGCTCCAGCTGAATCTCGGCAATGCGCTGAAGGCGCTCGGCGAACTCGACGGGGCGATCGAACGGTTTCGCAACGCGGTCACGCTCGCGCCCGATTTCGCGGTCGCGCACTACAACCTCGGCAACGCGTACGCGACGCTCGGTCGGCACGAGGACGCGATGCTCTCGCTCGGCCACGCGGTACGCCTGCTGCCAGGCGACGCGTCGGCGCACAACAATCTCGGCAATGCATTACACGCGCTGGACCGCCACGCCGAAGCCGTCGAATCGTTTCGACGCGCGCTGAAAATCCGTCCCGGGCACGCGGGCGCGCATAACAACCTCGGCATGTCGCTGAACGCGCTCGGCGACGAAGCGGGCGCGCTCGCGCAGTTCCGCGCGGCCGTGAAAACCGAGCCGCGCTTCGTGGCCGCGCATTTCAATCTGGCGAATTCGCTCGACGCCGCCGGGCAGCACCGCGAGGCCATCGCGTCGTTCGAGTCCGCGCTCGCGTTGCAGCCGCGTTTCGCGCCCGCGCTGTTCGGCCTTGGCAATGCGCTTGCCGCGGTGGGCCGGCATGACGAAGCGCTCGGTCCGCTCGAACGCGCGGTCGGCGTCGATCCGAAGTTTGCGCTCGCGTGGCTGGCGCTCGGCACCGTGCACCATGCGCTCGGCCGCTGCGAGGCCGCCGCCCGTGCCTTCGACGAGGCTCTGCGCGTGCGCCCCGAACTCGCGGTCGCGCATCTGAACCGCGCAATCGCATGGCTGACGACCGGCGACTTGCGGCGCGGCCTGCCCGAATACGAGTGGCGTCTGCACCCTTCGCTTCGCGATGACGCAGCGGCAACAGAGCCCGCGCAGCCCGTACCGGACAGCACGCTGCCGCGCTGGCACGGCGAGCCCCTCGATGGACGCACGCTGCTGATCCTGGCCGAGCAAGGCTTCGGCGACACGCTGCAGTTCGTGCGATTCCTGCCGCTCGTGGCCGCCCGCAATGCGGGCTCGCGCATCGTGCTCGAAGTGCAGCCGCAGTTGCTGCCGCTCATCGCGGCATCCGAGCTGGCCGCGCGCGTCACGCTGATCGCCCAGGGCGCCCCCCGCCCGCCCGCCGATCTGTATTGCCCGCTCCTGTCGCTGCCGCTCGCACTCGGCATGACGCTCGACGATCTGCCCGCGCGCACGCCGTATCTGTCGGCTCCGGCGGCGCACCGGCGCAAGTGGCGCGGCTCGCTCGGCGGCCAGGCGAAGCGCAAGATCGGCATCGCGTGGTCGGGACGCATCCAGAAACAGGAAAACCGCACGCTCCCGCTCGAAGCGCTCGCGCCGCTCTTCGCGCTCGAAGGCATCGACTGGATCGTGCTCCAGCCGCACTTGAGCGAGGCGGAACACGCCGCCCTCGATGCGCACCAACACGCGCGCTCGATTCACCGGCTCGGCGCCAAAGTCGACGATTTCGCCGATACGGCTGCGGTAATCGAGCGGCTCGATGCGGTCGTATCGGTCGATACGTCGATCGCGCACCTCGCGGGCGCGCTCGACGCGAAGCTCTGGGTCATGCTGCCGTTCGCGGCCGACTGGCGCTGGTTCACCGACGCCGACGACAGCCCGTGGTACCGGCGCGCGAAACTCGTGCGCCAGCCGCGGCCCGGCGCGTGGGCGGAAGTCGTCGACGCCATCGCGCGGGATCTGCGCGAGGCCTGAGGGCAATCGCTCCTGGCTGCCCGAGATTTTCGGACGTTTCCGATGGATCTTTCTCCGGCCAGACCCCATTATCTTTCGGTATTAGAACGTCCGTGCCACGCGCGGTCCCCGGCGTCGCGCGATTGCCGCGCACGGAGCCTTCCGTTACACCGTGGTTGCGAGAGATCAATTGTCCATTTCTTCGTTCATTCAGGTAGAGGGCGCCATCGCACTGCCGCGGATGCTGCCGCTCGGCCGCATCCCGGCATCGTTCGGCCGCGAATGGACGCTCATACCGCCGCACTTCAGTCTGCGCGCTGAAATCCGTGCGCTTTATGCGGCCATCATGCGCACCGTGTGCCTGAGCGGGGAAGCGTTTCGCGAAGCCTGCCGCTGGGATGTGCCGTACCACTTTCTGCCTCTGCCGCGAGCAGCGGCGGCACCGGTCGAGCCCGGCGCACCGGCCAGCGTCAGCCTGCCGCCGGCCGCAGCAAAATCAGCGGCGAGGACCGACGCGGTTCGCCCGGTCACGCTTCGGCGTACGCAGCCTGTCGTCTCGAACAGGCTCGCGGGAGGGGCATTCGCAGTCGGTGGCGCGGCACTGCTCGCGTGGATTGTGGTGAGCCACACCCCGCATGGCGACAACCCGTCAGACTCGATAACCGCCGATGCCCCGGCACCCCAGCAGGAACACGTGGCGGACGGCACGGCCTCCCAACGCCTCGCCGATGAACGTGCCGCTCACGAGCACGCTCATCACGTGTCAGCGCGAACAACCGGTTCGGCAACTCCGCAGAGCGTGCCGCGCCCTGCTGTGGCGCAACCCGCGCTGTCGGCGGGGCGTGGGATTGTGCGTGGGACCGGGCGTGCGATCCACGCCAATACCGATCGAGTCCACAAGACCGCGAAGCCCGCGCAAGCCGTCAAACGTCATTCAGGGCGCGCGCACGCGGCCGGTGCCCAGCGCATCGAAAACCGTCTTCATGCGGCCCGGCCCATCGCGCAACACCACAACGCACGCCGCGCCGCTGTCGCATCCGCCACGGCGGGCTACTACTCGCCACGCGTGGCGAGCGCGCGCCAGGACGACGACTGGGCATCGATCGTCACCTATGCCAATACACACACGGCGCCACATGCGGCTGGCCGTGCGCCGGTACCGGCCGACAGTGCCGACTGGGTCAACCATGTCTCGCAGCGTCGCGTGACCGAAGTCCCCGATCGCTTCGAGAAATAATCCGGACGACAAAAAAGCCCAGCGTAAAAGCTGGGCTTTTTGTTCATGGCCATCGACGGCCATGAAGACCGCACAAGAGCGCGCCTTACTTTGGCGCGCCGGGCAGCCCGGCCTCGGCTGCGCTCTGAAGCGCGCGAACCTGCCGCTGCAACTCCTGCAATTGCGCCTGCGCCCGCGCCTTACCCGCGCGCAATTCGGTGGCGTCGGCCTGCATCTGGCGCTGGCGCTCGTCGACCTTCGCCTGCTGCGTGCGAGCGACGTCGAGATCGGCCTGCAGACGCCGCGCGCGATCCTCGGACAAGGCGATAACACGTTCGATGTAGGCCTTCTGCGCTTCGAGCTGCGTGCGGCGGATCTCCACGTCGGCCAGTTGCTCGGTCTGGCGCGCAAAATCCATATAGATCGCTTGCGCGCGCGTCTCGTCCTGAGAGCGGATCACGCGCCAGAAACGCTTGTCCTGAAACAGCACCACATACCAGGCCATGTCCGGCGGATAGAAAAAGAGACTCGCGCCATAGCTGCCGTTGTAGGTCGTGCGCAGTTCGACAAGCTGTTCGTCGCGGATCAACTGCATCAGCGTGGCGACGTCGCCCTGGCTCTCGCCCGTACTGGCCGGCCCGTCATCCGGCGAGAGCGGCGCCGCGGCGTCGGCCGGCAGCGCCGTAAGGCTCCCGAGCGAAGGACGGCTGCCCGCCATCGGCGCCAACTGGCTCGCGTCGCTTAGCGCGCTTGCCGACACGCCCGCCAGCGCGCCATGCTGCATCACCAGGACGGCCGCGACACCTGACACGATGTGCCGCAGTTGCATTGAATGCTTCATACCTGCCCGTTTCCGTTCACGATTTTCGAGTAACCCTGCATTATCGCCGCGCGAAAATCTCAAAATATCGCTTTATTTTCGGATAACGTGACGCGAATTAACCGGACGAGACGAGATTTCGCCCAAAACAAAGCGGTGGGCACAAAGGCCCGCCGCTGGAGAAAACGCTGGTGAAAAACCCCGGCGCCTGCGTTCGGTATATGTCGCGCGCTAGAAACGCGTTTCGCGCGCCGAGCGCAGGAAGCTGTCGAGCAGCGGCGTGCAGTCGAGCAGTTCGGCACCACCCGCGCGATGAAACTCCGGATGCCACTGCACGCCCACCACGAAGGGCGCGCGGCGATAGCGCACGGCCTCGATCAGACCGTCGCCCGCCGACACGGCCTCGACGCTCAGATCGCGGCCCAGGCTTTTCACGGCCTGATGGTGAATCGAGTTCACGATCGCCTCGCTGCGCCCCGGGAACATGCTCGCGAGCGTGGAGCCCTCGGGGAACGTGATCGAGTGGCGATGCTGATCGTACTGCTCATTGACGTGTACGCCAGCGGTCGGCACATCGGTGGCGATGTCCTGGTAGAGCGTGCCGCCGAACGCCACGTTGATCAGTTGACACCCGCGGCAGACGCCGAGCACGGGCTTGCCCGACTCGACGAACTCGTGCAGCAGCTCCAGCTCGTACATGTCGCGCACGCGATCGCCGGGCCACTCGGGGCGCGCCGTGGATTCCGCATAGGTCTGCGGCGAGACGTCGGCGCCGCCTTGCAGCAGCAGACCGTCGAGATGCTTCGCATAGTCACGCAGACGGATGTTGCTCGGGTGCAGCATGCCCTGGTGACCGACCGTCGGAATCATGAACACGAGCACATCGCGCGACATGACCCAGTGAGCGATCGACTCTTCGAGGTATTGCAGCGTCTTGCCGCGCAAACCGAGCGCGCCCGGTTCCGGGTGGAAGATGCGCGCCGACACGCCGATGCGCAGCGTACGCTGCGTGATGCGCTGCCCCGCGCGGTCGAACAGTTGCCGCGAGCGCGCCATGATGATGCGCCCGAGCACCGACCACGCCGAATCGCTCGGCCGCAGATAGCGCGGCGTCTCAGGTGGCAAGGCGCCTGGCGGCGGCGGATTCTGGGCGCTGAAATCGGGCGCCTGGCCAAACCCCGCCGGCACCGCGCCGGAGCGGGCGCCGGGTGTGCCGGGGCCACCTGGCGCGCCCTGCTGCCCGGTTACCGTCGGCTCGTCAGACGCGGCGGCGGAAGCGGCCGGCGTGGCGGAAGCGGTATCAGGAGGAGAGTCGGACGATGAAGCCGCGGTGGCAGCAGCCGGACTGGCCGCGGTGGGGGCGGTGGAGGCGGGAAAAGCGCTGGAAGGTACGGAGTCGGAGGTGACACGCGTGGCTTCGGTGGCTTCGGGGGATACGACGGTGTTGTTTTCGCTCATGACGTGGGGTCGGGTGCGCGGTGCGCGCGAACGATGAACATGGGGCCATTATCCGTCCGCCTGTCAGACGCCGCCAGTCCCGTGTCTTATCTGATCCACGCATCTATGAGACTGTCGACCCACTAGCCGCCGATTTCTTGCAAATCGCCGACATTCGCGGGAGTCCTCATCGATCCGGCGACGGCCTTTCCCGTTAGGCCATTGCGCGCATACGGCCCTACAATGATGCGTCCGGCCCGGCGGCAGTGCGCAACGATCCGCTACCATTCGCAACTATTCGCAACCACTCGTAACGTCAGCGCGCGCTGCTGCCCCGCCGCCATTTCGTGGGCATCCAATCAACCGCTCATCGCCATGACTACCGACTTCGCCCCTTTCCCTCCCCTCGCTCAACTGGCCGCCGATCTCGCCGCGGGCCGCACGACGAGCCGCGCGCTCGTCGAGACCGCGCTCGAGCGCATCGCCGACCCGTCGGGCCAGGGATCGACCGTCTTCATGCACGTTGACGCCGCGCGCGCACGCGCGGCCGCCGATGCCCACGACCGTCTGCGGGCGAGCGGCACGGTGCTCTCGCCGCTCGCGGGCATCCCGGTGTCCGTGAAGGATCTGTTCGACGTCGAAGGCGAGGTCACGCGCGCGGGCTCCACCGCGCTCGCCGATGCGCCGCCCGCCGCCGCCGACGCGCCGACGGTCGCGCGCCTGCGCCGTGCCGGCGCGGTATTGATCGGGCGCACCAACATGAGCGAGTTCGCGTTCTCGGGGCTCGGGCTGAACCCCCACTACGGCACGCCGCTGTCACCGTGGCGGCGCGGCGTCGATGGCGACGCGCGCGTGACGGGCGGCTCGTCCTCGGGGGCGGCGGCCTCCGTGGCCGACGGCATGGCTGCAATCGCGCTCGGCACCGACACGGGCGGGTCGATCCGCATCCCCGCCGCATTCTGCGGCCTCACCGGCTTCAAGCCGACTGCCTCGCGCATCCCGAAAGCCGGCGGCGTGCCGCTCTCGCCGACGCTCGACTCGTTCGGCCCGATCGGCAACAGCGCGGCGTGCTGCGCGCTCGTCGACCGCATCCTCGCCGGACTCGACCCGCACATTCCGGCCGCGCGGCCGCTCGAAGGCGTGCGCATCGGCGTGCTGACCCACTACGTGACGGACGATGTCGAGCCCGCAGTCGCCAATGCGCTCGACACGGCCCTCAAGCACCTCGACGCGGCCGGCGCGATTCTGGGCGACGTGCGCTTCGCAGCGTTCGAGCGTCTGCACGAAATCAACCGTTACGGCTTCTCGCCGATCGAAGCCTACGCGTGGCATCGCGACCTGATCGCGCAGCATCGCGACGCCTACGACCCGCGTGTGCTGGCCCGCATCCTCAAGGGGGAGCCGGCCCGCGCGAGCGACTATCTCGATCTGATCGCGGCGCGCGCCGCCGTGCTCGAGCAGGCGCAGGCCACGCTCTGGTCGCGTTTCGACGCCGTGATCGCGCCGACCACGCCGATCGTGCCGCCGCGCGTTGCACCGCTCGCCGCCGACGACGCACTCTTCGCGCAGACCAACGCGCTCGTGCTGCGCAACCCCGCCGCGTTCAACTTCCTCGATGCGTGCGCCTGGTCGCTGCCATGCCACCGTCACGGCGAGGCCCCGGTCGGGCTCATGCTGGCCGGCGCACCGCATAGCGACGACATGCTGCTCGCGATCGGACGTGCCGTGGAGGCGGTGCTCGCGCCGTTGCGCTGACGCGCTCGCCGGCCTCGCAACGATCTTGCGTCGGTAAAGCGCAGATCAAGCGACGATGACCGCGCGACGCATCGTTCGCGCTAGAATCGCGGACACGCCGACACAGCCTCACGCGCGGTACCCCACACCGGAAAACGACCGAAATGAACGACGATAATGTGCTGTTGCGCCGCGAGCGCGGATTGCTGGTACTGCTGGGTGTAATCTGCCTCGCGCTGGTGGGCGGCGCGCTCTACATGCAATACGTCGAGCACGAGGACCCGTGCCCGCTGTGCATCATCCAGCGCTATGGCTTTCTGCTGATCGCGCTGTGCGCGTTTCTTGCCGCGCGCCGCACGGGTTGGCGTGCCGTGCGCGTGTTCGAAGGTCTGATCATGCTGTTTGCATTGGGCGGCATCGTCGCTGCCGCACGTCTCATCTGGGTGCAGGCATTCCCGAGCTATAGCTGCGGTTTCGACGCGCTGCAGCCCATCGTCGACGCCCTGCCGCCCGCAAAGTGGCTGCCGGGCGTGTTCAAGGTGCAGGGTCTGTGCGAGACCGTCTATCCGCCGGTCCTCGGTCTGTCGATTCCGACGTGGAGCTTGATCGCGTTCATCTGCATCTTCGTGGCCGTGCTGATCAGCCTGTTGCGCAACCGCCGCCGCCAGGTGGCGTGGCCCGGCATCCGCCGCTAGGCCACCGCCCTTCACCCGCTTTCCTCGATATCGGCGCCGTCTGGCGCCGATATCCCCGCCTCGCCCTCCCGCCTTACCCTCCCGCCGGTTCGTCCCCCGCCGCTCGTTTCGCCCCGGCCTCACACGCCACGAGCCTGCCCCGCGCAGAAGATGCTCAGTTCGCCCCGCAGTGCTATCTTCGGAACTGGATGGCGATCTACGTGCGCGAGTGGCGCCCACGGCACCCCCGCGTAACGCGCGCCCGACCCGCATCGCTTTTCCGGGCTCACCATGACAACGCAATCCATCCGGTTCTGGCGCCGCGGCGCCGTGCGCGAAGTGCGCGATGTGCCGATCACGCGCACGGTGCTCCAGTACCTGCGCGAAGACCTGCACGCCTGCGGCACGAAGGAAGGCTGCGCGGAAGGCGATTGCGGCGCGTGCATGGTGGTGGTCGGCGATCTCGATGGCGAGGGCCATCTCGTCCTGAAAGCCGTCAACGCCTGTATCGAGTTCCTGCCCACGCTGGACGGACGCGCGCTTTTCACCGTCGAAGACCTGCGCGCGCCCGATGGCGCGTTGCATCCGGTCCAGCAGGCGCTCGTCGATTGTCATGGGTCCCAGTGCGGTTTCTGCACGCCCGGTTTCGCGATGTCGCTGTGGACACTCTACGAGCACCGGCGGGACGCCCCTGGGCCGCCCGCGCGCGACGAGATTCACCGTGCGCTGTCGGGCAACCTGTGCCGCTGTACCGGCTACCGGCCGATCGTCGAGGCAGCCGAGCGCATGGCTGATAGCACGTCTTGCCCACGCGTTTTACTCGATCGGACCGCGATCGAAGACGCGCTACGGCTTTTGAAGCGAACCGGCACCTTCGAATACCACGGCCCCGATGTGCGCGGCGCCGCATACGGCACGAACACATTCTTCGCGCCACGCACGCTCGCGGACTTCGCCGCGCTGCTTGCCGCCCGGCCCGAAGCGCGCGTGCTGGCCGGCGGCACTGATATCGGCCTGTGGGTCACCAAACAACTGCGCGACCTTGGCGACGTGATCTATACCGGCAACGTCACCGAGCTGTGCGCGCTCGCGCGCGACGACGAGGCGCTCACGATCGGCGCGGCCGTGCCGCTCGAACCCGCGTGGGCCGCACTGGTCAACGCGTATCCCGAACTCTCGGAGCTATGGACGCGCTTTGGGTCGCTGCCGGTCCGCAACGCCGGGACGCTTGGCGGCAACGTCGCGAACGGCTCGCCGATCGGCGATTCGATGCCCGCCTTGCTCGCGCTCGATGCGCAGCTCGTGCTGCGCCATGCCGATCGCACGCGTACGCTGCCGCTGGCCGCGTTCTACACCGGGTATCAGAAGAACGCGCTCGCACCGGGCGAGTTCATCGAGGCGATCCGCGTGCCGCGCCGCAGGCCTGCGCTGCGCGTATACGCCGGCAAGGTCGCGAAGCGCTACGACCAGGACATTTCGGCGGTGTGCGCGGCATTTGCACTCGATGTCGGCGCGGACGGCGTGATCGCGAGCGCGCGCGTCGCGTTTGGCGGCATGTCCGCCACGCCGCTGCGCGCCATGCATACCGAAGCCGCGCTGACCGGCGCGCGCTGGGATGAAGCGACGGCGCAACGCGCGATGGATGCGCTCGCCACCGACTACGCGCCGCTCACCGATCTGCGCGCGAGTGCCGCGTATCGCAGCCAGGTCGCGCGTAACCTGCTGTGGCGCTGCTGGCTGCAAACGCGCGACGACGCCCCGCTCGCATCGCGCGATACCGAAGCATTCGTCTTCGAAGACGAGCACGCGCCAGCAACCAAGCATGCAGCCGATACGGCCCGCGCAGCACCCGGAGCACCGCTGCCGCACGAATCCGCGGAACTGCACGTGAGCGGCGAAGCCCGCTACACCGACGACATCCCCGAACTGCGCGGCACGCTGCACGTCGCGCTCGGTCTGTCGCGTTTCGCGCATGCGCGCATCGTCTCGCTCGATCTGGACCGCGTGCGTAAAGCCCCCGGCGTGGTCGCGGTGCTGAGCGCCGCCGATATCCCCGGCGAGAACAACTGCGGTCCGGTGCTGCACGACGACCCGGTGCTCGCGCAAAGCGAAGTGCAGTACCTCGGCCAGCCGGTTTTCGCCGTCATCGCAACGAGCCACGAACTGGCGCGCCGTGCCGCCGCGCTCGCCGCCTGCGACGACGTAGTGCGTTACGAGCCGCTCGAACCGGTGCTCTCGATCGCGCAGGCCGTAGCGATGCAACATTACGTACTGCCGCCGCTGCGGCTGACCCACGGTCGACCGGCCGAACGGATCGCTGCGGCACCACATCGCCTGGCGGGCACGTTCGAAGTCGGCGGCCAGGAGCAGTTTTATCTGGAAGGCCAGGTCGCGTACGCGCTGCCGCAGGAACAGAATGGCATGCTCGTCTACAGTTCGACGCAGCATCCCTCGGAGATGCAGCAGGTCGTCGCGCATCTGCTCGGCTGGCCCGCGCATCGCGTCGCGTGCGAGTGTCGACGCATGGGCGGCGGCTTCGGCGGCAAGGAATCGCAATCGGCGCTGTTCGCCTGCGTCGCGGCACTTGCGGCGCACAAGACCGGCCACCCTGTGAAGCTGCGCGCCGATCGCGACGACGACTTCCTCATCACCGGCAAACGCCACGATGCAGTGTGCGAATACGAAGCGGGCTTCGACGACACAGGCCGCGTGCTCGGCGCGCGCGTGCAGATCGCGTTGCGGGCCGGATATTCGGCCGATCTGTCCGGCGCCGTGGCGACGCGCGCGGTGTGCCACGTCGACAATGCGTATTACCTCGGCGACGTCGAAATCGTCGCGCTGTGCTGCAAGACCAACACGCAATCGAACACGGCGTTTCGCGGCTTCGGCGCGCCGCAGGGCGCGCTCGTCACCGAGGTGATGCTCGACGCGATCGCGAAGCACCTGAAGCGCGATCCGCTCGACGTGCGCCGCGCGAACTACTACGGCATCGGCGAGCGCGATGTGACGCCCTACGGCCAGCGCGTCGAGGGCAATGTGCTCGCGCCGCTGACCGACGCATTGCTCGCCTCGAGTCGCTACAGGGAACGCCGCGCTGCCCTCATCGCGAGCAACCGCGTGAGTCCGGTGCTCAAGCGCGGCATCGCGATCACGCCGGTCAAGTTCGGCATCTCGTTCAACGTGCCGCACATGAACCAGGCGGGTGCGCTCGTGCACGTCTACCGCGACGGCTCGGTGCTCGTGAATCATGGCGGCACCGAGATGGGCCAGGGGCTCCATACCAAAGTCGCGCAAGTGGTGGCCGGGACCTTCGGGCTGCCGCTCGCGCGTGTGCGCGTCAACGCCACCGATACGGCGAAAGTCGCGAATACCTCGGCCACGGCTGCCTCGACCGGCAGCGACCTCAACGGCAAAGCCGCCGAGGATGCCGCGCTCACGATCCGCGCGCGTCTCGCCACGGTCGCCGCCGCCGAATCCGGCGGCACACCAGAGGCGGTGAGCTTCGATGGCGGCATGGTGCATGCGAACGGCGTATCGAAGACGTTCGCGCAGATCGTCGAACTCGCGTATTTGAGGCGCGTGCAGTTGTGGTCGGACGGGTTCTACGCGACACCGAAAGTCCATTGGGACGCCGGTACGCTCACCGGTCATCCGTTCTACTACTTCGCGTATGGCGCCGCGGTGTCCGAAGTCGTCGTCGATACGCTCACCGGCGAATGGCGGCTCGTACGTGTGGACGCGCTGCACGATGCGGGCGCGTCGATCAATCCGGCCATCGACATGGGTCAGATCGAAGGCGGATTCATCCAGGGCATGGGCTGGCTCACGACCGAGGAACTCTGGTGGAATCGCGACGGACGCCTGATGACGCATTCACCCTCGACCTACAAGATTCCGTCGGTCAGCGATACGCCCGCCGCGTTCACGATGCAGCTCTACCGCAACGAGAATGTCGAACCGACCATATTGCGCTCGAAGGCCGTGGGCGAGCCGCCGCTGTTGCTCGCGTTTTCGGTGTTTCTCGCGATCCGCGACGCGATCGGCGCAGCCGTACCCGAGGCGAGCGAGGCCGCGCCGCTGCGCGCGCCCGCCACGCCTGAAGCGATTCTCGCCGCGCTGGATGCGTTGCGCGAGCGAGCCGCCGCGACGCACGCAGCGCCGGCGGCGGCAGTAAGCCATGCGGGCCAACCTGTGGTGCCTGCAGCGCCCCGCCAGCGGGAGGCCGGCTGAAACCGCGAACCAGTTGGCGCTTGCGCGCTCGAACGATCAGGCGCGCGCCCCATCACTACGCGCTCGCGTATCTTGCTGCATATCTTGCTGCGTATCTTGCTGCGTATCTTGCTGCAAACGCGAAAACCTCAACCCGCGGCACGCCTTGCATGCCGCACCATCAGGCAGGAGAAACGCCGGATGCATGCCTGGCTTACCGATCTGCACCATCTGCTCGCACATGGCGATGCCGCCGTGCTCGTGACCGTCGCGCGCGTCGAAGGGTCCGCGCCCCGCGATGCGGGTACGAAGATGATCGTCACGCGCGACGCCGCGCGTTATACGATCGGCGGCGGCCATCTCGAATGGAAGGCCATCGAGATCGCGCGCCAGGTCCTGCGCGTGCCGCATCAGCGGCGGCTCGAGCGGCTCGCGCTCGGACCGAGCCTCGGACAATGCTGCGGCGGCGCGGTCATACTCGCGTTCGAGCGCCTCGATGTGGGCGACCTCGGCTGGCTCGCGTCGCTCGCGCGCCGGCTCGCGGCCGGCCAGTCGACCGTGCGCAGCGTGGCGTTTCGCGCCACGCAGGCCGCCAGCGCAGCGGATGCCGTGATGCTCTCCGAACCCGAGCCGGGGATGGAAGCGCCCGACTGCCTGCTGTGGGACATCGGCGATGATCATGGCACCAGCGGTGACACCAGCGGTGGCAACAACGGCGCAACCGACGCAGGCGGCGCCCTCCTCACCGAAACCATCGCGCCGAACGACTTTCCCGTCGTGGTGTTCGGCGCGGGGCATGTCGGCGCGGCGCTCGTGCGCGTGCTCGGCACGCTGCCGTGTCGCGTGCTCTGGGTCGATGAGCGCGACGCCGCCTTTCCCTCCCCTGAGGCATTCGCCGCGCTCGGCGCGCCCAATGTCGAAATCGACGCGAACGACGCCCCCGACGAAGCCGTCGACACCGCCGTGCCCGGCACGAGCTTCTTCGTGATGACGCACGATCATTCGCGCGACCTCGCACTCGCCGAGCGCATCCTGCGCCGCGGCGATTACGCGTTCTTCGGCATGATCGGCTCGCATACGAAGCGCATGCAGTTCGAACACCGGCTCGCGGCGCGCGGCATCGACCCCATGCAGATCGCGCGGATGAAATGTCCGCTCGGCATCGAAGGCATCGCCGACAAATCGCCCGAGGCGATCGCAATCTCGGCCGCCGCGCAGTTGCTGCAGGCGATCGAAGCTTTTGCGTCCCAGGCCCTCGCTCGCTGCGTGTGACCGACTCTAACCTTTGCTCATGAACCGCTCCGACCATGACCACCACGCTCACTGAGAAAGCGGCCCGTGCGCCGAAGGCCGAACTGCACATCCATATCGAAGGCTCGCTCGAACCCGAGTTGATCTTCGAACTCGCACAACGCAACAAGGTCGCGCTCGCGTACGACTCGATCGAAGCCTTGCGCCGCGCCTATGCGTTCACCGATCTGCAATCGTTCCTCGACATCTACTACGCAGGCGCGAGCGTGCTACTCACCGAAGCGGACTTCTACGCCATGACGATGGCGTATTGCGAGCGCGCGCTCGCCGACAACGTCGTCCACGCCGAAATCTTCTTCGATCCGCAGACGCACACCGAGCGCGGCGTATCGATCGAAACGGTGGTCGCGGGCCTCGATCGCGCGCTCGCCGACGCGCAGCAGCGCGGACTCACGAGCAAGCTGATCCTGTGCTTCCTGCGCCATCTGAGCGAAGCCGACGCGCTCGCCACCTTCGATGCCGCGTTGCCGCTCTTCGATCGCTACGAGCGTCTCGTGGGCGTCGGGCTCGACTCGTCGGAGCGCGGCCATCCGCCCTCGAAATTCGAGCGCGTGTTCGCCCGCGCGCGGGCAAAAGGCCTGAAGCTCGTCGCGCACGCG
>Ga0131853_10010545_pt1 | contig 16900 bp, 7 predicted proteins | sample TergutLab28metaG_FD_92764 | JGI IMG/M metagenome (GOLD analysis project Ga0131853, IMG submission 92764) | Labiotermes labralis P1 segment gut microbial communities from Petit-Saut dam, French Guiana - Lab288 P1 (version 2) (version 2) | ecosystem: Host-associated > Arthropoda: Insects >...
AGTCGCTATACCGACTAAGCTACCCGGCCCATACACACACACACACACACACACACAGATATATATATATATATATATATATATATACACACACACACACACACACACACACAATGAATAAACGAAGAATATTTGTATTTAAAATGAATCATTTGTGCTGGACTGTGTACTTTGACTGTAAATAAATACTGTAGACACGTCGCGATATCACGTACAGTACCAAACAAGAAGACATTATGAATGCACTAAAATTGAAAGGCATATTTAAAAGCATTTGAAAGTTAATATAATTTTTTATTGGGGGCAGAGGCCTTAGTTCCATAAAACTTAATTTTTAATAACTTTAACTGATATATGATAACTCCTTTCTTCGATTAAGTCAGCGTTTCTCAAACTGTAGGTCGCGACCCAAATACGAGTCTCAGTGTTTTTCTGAGTGAGTAAGGAAACAATGATTTGCATGAGGATTATACTACATTCATTTTCACCTCATTAAATCATTAAAATGTAGTATTATTTGCACCGATTTATTGTTATTATACACGTACCTTGAATTCTGACAGCTGGGGTCGCAAGGCAGAGACATTGATCTAATCTAACTGCGGCTCAAAAAGGCTGAGAAACAATGGATTAACATAAGTAGTGTTTGCGTTCAGTGATGTTCCTTTGTTGTTCGGCAGGAGCTGCGAGTGTTTCGGTGTCGAGGCTGTGGTCTCTCCAACATCAACACTCTCATCTACCGCCTACTACCGGACCTGCTGTACCTCGACCTGGGTGACAACGAGTTCAAGTACGTTACGTCAGACGAATTCAGGGACCTGAGAAATTTGCAAGTTCTGATGCTGGACGGAAACCAACTGCCCGTCGTTCTGGAACGGACGTTCGGAAACAATGGGGCTAGCGGGGGACAAATCGACCTGCAGACACTGTCGCTTGCCCGCAACCGCCTAGCAAAAGTGACCGCAACGGCGTTTGCAAACCTGACCACTCTGCAAGAACTGGACTTGAGTTACAATAAGTTGGATCGCTTGGAAACTGCTACCTTCATTCCTCTGGCTGAATCTCTCCGTCAGTTAAAACTCAGTGGTAATTCAGTTCCTCTGTCAGAGGTTAAATATATATTACAGGTCATTCTGAAACTCCGCGATCTCTCTCTAGCCGATATGGGAATCACTAAACTCCCGTTGGATCTGTTTATGTACCATGACCATCTTCGATTTCTCAATCTGTCTGGAAACAATTTCGTGCACTTCCAAGCGCAGATACTGTCTCATATCCCCAAGTTGCACGAAATCGATCTTTCGAGAAATCGATTTCGCGGGTTGGACGAGAGACTCATATTGAGATTAGAGGCGGTAAAAACGGTACATTTACAAGAAAACCCGTGGATATGCGACCTGTGTCACATGAGTTACATGATGAACTACATGAACAAGAGTACTGTGGGTGCTGCCTTCAGACAGCTGACATGCGCTTTGCCGTACGAGTTACAAGGACAATCCATTGGCTCTCTGTCTAGGTCCTCATTGTTGTGGTGCACTAGCAGCGACGGCGGTCTAGGATACATGGAAAGTGATGGTGGTATCGTATCGACAAACTTCCTGGCAGAACACTCACGGTTCGGACTCCTTGCTGCTGGTGCTGCTGTTCTATTGTTACTATTGACAGGGGCAGCACTCCTTGCAGGTATCGCATACTCACGTCATCACGCAGCACATTACTACACCCGTGAAGAACAAAGAGGGCCCGAACATGAGGCCATCTTCGAGAATCCAGCCGCCATCCTTGGAGAGAATGGGGATATTAAATACAAGATTGTGCCCTTGGATATCACTAAACCGTCTTCAAAAAAAAAGAAGGTGTCTATTTCCACAATCGATTCGATCACGAAAGATCCAGAACTGCATTCTTTGACTAATGGGACCTGAGTAGTGCGCTTCAGTGACACAGTGGAAACTCATTGCTAGTATTTCGCAGGAACTGAAGCCCTCTAAAAGGGGTGTGGATTTCCTTCTAAAAGCATGAGTTAGTGTCACTGAAGTGAACCATACAAACGAAAATATTTCAGCTACACAGTGAGACATTCGGTCATTTTGTTGTTGTTCGACTTTAATGCCACTGTGCGAGTTTTAAACGAAGAACGTATTGACTTCTATCTGGTTGCTGAAGGTCGGTCAGGTATTTTGTATACAGACTTCCATTACTGGATCTTAACAAACGGTAAGGTCCACATACCACACAGTGATATCAAAGGCTTATGGAGCAGTGGTACGAGTGTTTGATGCTAGGGGTTGTGTGGAATTGATTTCCGATATGCAGGGCAACTCTACTCAAGTTAAAGGGAGGGAATTTTGCGAGTGCAAAGTGGCATGTACCCTGTGGAAGTGGAGTATGGTGAAGAGGAATAGAACGGAGGGAAGTACCACGTTCGCCCTCCGTTATTTCGAAGTGAATTCTTGTTAGAATAGGAGAGCTTCTCCTTTCTACACCCCGGCATAATTAACGATCCCTTCTCCCTTTCTCACATCATGGTGCTACTGACGGCGGAGGGACTCATACAGTATCGGACTTCCAAAACCAACTGATAAAAAAATTTGGAAACTTGATTTTTATTGAAGATTTTATATACACAAAAAAGTTCTGACGTAAAGACCGCGGGTGTGATGAATAATTAACTGTATATCGAAAGCTGTGTAAAGTTCACATAAGCATATATAACACTAATTTAAATATTGATGCTATACTTTACAAGGTCCAGTTAATTTACAGTTATGAGATATGTTAAAAACAGGACAGGAATGTGAAATGTGCCGAAGAGAGACAGTGTAAATAGTAATGAATATCTTTTATATAGTAATAGAATTCGATTAGTTCTTAGCATATAGCTTACGGTAATGATATTGAAGAATATCTGAAACCAGAATATTCTATTTTAAATAATTTTAGAGAGTAAATAGAAAAGAATTTTGTTATTTACATTTGCCATGAACTATTTGGTTAGAGCCAGAAACACACTTACCTGACGTAACTAAACACAGTTACGTAACTAAACACTACATCTCCAAGGTTTAGTGCATATCATGAAATGAAAATGATTTTAATATTCAACTTCCAAGCGTGCCATTTTCTGCCTGATTTCTGTTATGGGACCATGCTGATGAACGTGTCTAAGATCCTAGAGGGCAGCTACAGACGATTCTGGTTTTATAAACATTTTAATAATAATGTTTATGGCCTGTTGTGTTATGTTGGTGCCTAATGCCTACATAAATAGCTTGCAGTATTAAAAGCATTAAGATCAGCTGTATTACGTTACTTGCGGTCTGCCATCAATGCACTAATAAGCCGATAATTACCCTGTTAAAATAAACATTTCATTATATATTACGATATTTACTAAAGAATTTTAGTTAATAAGAGCAAAAAATCGATGAAGCTAATTAATTCTGAACACAAGCACTAAGGCTGCACAAAGTGTACAACAAATGATTGGTTACTGTGAAAGTGAAAATTGAGCGTACGATTATTTGACACTGTTCATGCACAAGGCATAGGATTTATATTTGAGTAAAACTGGAACAATTATAACAGACGGTTATTTAAATTGTTACAGATAAATATCGGAAATGAAAGGTCGAATGAAATACGTGTAAAATACTAAACAAATTATGCTATTGATTAGTTTCGCAGCAACTTAAACCAAAACACGTAGTTCACTCACCAACAAATGCACAATTTATGAACTTTGTAAAAGTTTCAAATTTACATTCAAATACACAACAATATCGCTCCTACATTTTCGGTCTTCAATGACCATAATCAGGGAGCTTTATCTGTACCTGACTAAAGTTATATTTATGATAAAACATTCGGTAAAATTACGACGTTCCATATATTTGGTGATGTGGCAACATGTCGTAGAGCGGCATGTTGCCACATCATATAATTTTTATAACGACGTAATTTTACCGAACGTTTTAACATAAATATAACTTTAGTTAGGTACAGATAAAGCTCCCTGATGACGGTCATTGAAGACCGAAACTGTAGGAGCGATATTGTTGTGTATTTGAACGTAAATTTGAAACTTTTACAAAGTTAATAAATAGTGCATTTGTTGGTGAGTGAACTAAGTAGATTTCAAAATGCACGGTGACACGATAAAAATTATAAAACCAAAACACTCTCAAATTTAACACAATTCTTTTATGTGATAAATATTTTTAAAATAATGGAAAAGATATCCACAATATTCATTCTTTTTGTGAAAACTGACTCCACGGAGCAGAGCGCTTCTTCAGGAGTTAATACAATAAGTCTTCAGTTAGCCAAGAAACCCTTCGCATTTCATGAAACTCAAAAGTTCATTGCCGTGTTCACAACAGTCCGCCACTTTTCTCTGTCCTGAGCCAGGTGAATCAATTCCAAGCTTTTTCACACGGTTTCGTTAAGACACATTTTAATATTACTCTGCAATGTACGTCTTTTTAAGTCTCCTAAGCGGTCTTCTTGCCTCAGGTTTTCCAACCAAAAACCTAGATGTATTTCTGTTCTTCCCCACGCGTTGCATATGCCCTTCCATCTCATCCTCCTGCATTTTATTACGTTAATGATATCTGGAGAGGAATTCAAATCACAAAACTCCTCATTATAAAATTTTCTCGAACTTTCTGTTTTTACCTCCCTGTTGGGTCCCAATACTTTCCCCACCACTCTATAATCGAACACGCTCAGTTATTTTAGTACCAAAATTTTACTTAGAGCAACTACAGATCTTTTTTGTAACAAGAATACTTACACTTGTTTTATAAAAATCCTCCCAGGGACCATAATAAAACATCGATAAACGTGCATTCAAATAACTGTTACTGGTCCTAAAATTACGTATTTACTTGCAACGTCTTCATTATTTTTATTTAGACAATACAAGAAAGTTTAATAGCAGCGTTTTGTGCGATCGCATTATGTGGAACATGCTGACATGCAGCTCTCACCACTATCAGCATTTAGTCTACGTGGTTTTCGTCGTGTCTTTACGTTGTTATGTATGTGGTATACATCTCGGTCAAATCCTGTCATCAACTTAACATGCTACAGCATAAATACAGGCAGCCCCAAATATAACTTATTATAGGTTGAAGAAATCCAACAAAATGCAACAGTATGCAGATACTTATTTACTGCTAAATTACACTACGTGTTTCGGGCGTCCATCGCACCCATCATCAGGAGTACATAAAACTATAGTTGCAGCTTCTGGTACTGATCATACTATCTGGGGAGCTTTTTGAAACGTGACCACGTGGTCACGTTTGAAGAAACTTGCTTCGCAGATAGTATGATCCGTACCAGAAGCTGCAACTATAGTTTTATGTACTCCTGATGATGGGTGCGATAGACGCCCGAAACATGTAGAGTAATTTAGCAGTAAATAAATATCTGCCTGCTGTTGCATCTGGTTGGACTTCAACCTAGAACTACGATGCACGGAACTACAAATATAAAATAACTCATTATGTCAATTGATTCATTTTTGCTTATGTTGGCAGGCTAGCAACATTCAATCCGAAAACATTCCATGAAACTATACTGCGCTCTGTTTCTAAGAAGAATGATTAAATGACGCTTATGTATAAATAGCTAACTCGGTTTCTCTTCACAGTCACAAGATGTTCGTAAAAGCCTACTTCTCGAAAGCAACGTCTGTGTAATTCACTCGACTCTTGTGAGGTCTATCCATAATGTTATCAGTTTGACTGATAAAATAAGCGGATGATTTAATTTCACTGTGAGTAAATTTATAATTGTACAGTATTTGCTCGCATAAGCAATTTTCTGTCTAAATTCTATAACTGGGCCTAATGAGAGGTGTTATGTTTTCGTACACGATTTGCGAGACACTCTTTAGGAACTGCTGATAAAGATGTAGGATTATTAGCAAAGTTATGGCTTCACGAATTGGAATAATTTTTCATCCGCTAACACAAACGTAACGGAATTTTGTAACCGGAAATTTTTCAGTTCAAAGTAACCAAACAAGTACAAAAAACAATATATTTTAACTAATACGAATTACCAAGCTGTGTTTCTTTTTGCTTTCATTCTTATTCATACACTTCCGTTTCCTTCACTAATATTACTTTCGCAGCAAACTTGATTGGCCTATGTTTCTAACAGCTCTGCCTGTTGGGGCAAGGAATACTTCCTAACCCAGTGTTCCAGACGTAGCTTCCTAGGTCCTTGCAAGCTTTTACGCTGGTCAAGTAATTCCCTGATCTACTAGGCCACTTCAATAGAATGCCGAGTTTAAAGGTGATGACCATAAATAACCTGTCGTACCTGTAATACTGCTGTCAATCAAAACCCTGTGTTTTAAGGAAAAATCTAACGTAACTTGACTCAAAGCAACTGGAACGTCTCTGGGGTGCCGTCTTTCAGGTTTAGAAGTTTCAAGATCACGTTTAGGGTCGGAGAATTACTCCAGTTGCTGAACGGACTGTGGGTACTGTTGTCATTTGTTTTAAAAGCCATTACTGCTTAACTTAGCATAATAATTTAATATAATGCAGGACCTTACTGCTCTGTACAATTTAAATATTCTCAGTATTGGAGACAGCTATGTTAATTATGTTTATCTAATTACTTTAGTGTGGTCAGCTAATGAACTGCGAGGTCTGTGGCGCTTTGTTACTTTATGAACTGCCACTGTTTGGTTCCCAGCAAATTTTGTGCATGTCATATTCCATAGTAGTTGCTTGGACTTAATTATTATTAAATTTATTATTATTATTAACTGATTATTTATTTTCTCTGTTTATACTGACTTTTATTTGCAAGGTTAAGTTACAACTGTATATTGATTGTGCTATAAAATATCCAGAAGAGAAAGAATTTTCTTTACCCTTTAAGTCTCTAAGATGTTGTACCAGCTAAACACTTGTATTTTCTTTTTCTTTCTTTCTTTTTTTTTTTTCGTTATCCACAAAACAAATGCCGGAGAAGAAATACAAGCTGTCCGCATAAACCTTTCTATAGCTTCTTACTGTACCATGCAGAGCGGTCGCATGCACCCTTGATGTGAAAAAGTGCGTATAAATTATGCACGTCATTTGCTGTCTGCCTAGGCCTATAGGCCCAGGTGTGAACGAAGTAAACAACTACATCACGTGATCATAATAGAAGTCTTTACAACATTTTCCCTCCTAAAACGAGGAAAAATTATGAGATAATGTTTTGTGTGTTATTCCTCAATTTGAATTCTTGAAAAAAAAAGTTGTTCGAATTCATGAAACCGATTATGATCGTTATTCCAACTAAGGTCACGATGGTGCACTATTTCTTAGTTCCCTACAATCAGTACTAACAATAAACACGAACGACGCGCAACTTGCAAGGCGGGACTGACACCAGCAACACTTAGTTTTGGGTCTCAGAATTATGTACAGTAATGATTTAGGGGCGTGGTTTAAGGCGTAGTTCTGTGACGACTCGCATGCTGGGATTGCAGGTTCGAATTCCGCCGGGGGGCATAGACGTTTGTTTCTTATGACTTATGTTGTCAGGCAGAGGTCTCTAGGAAAGGCCGATACCTCGTGCAGAGGAGTCCTACTGATTGTGTCTGTCTGTGATCTCGAAACCTCAGCAGTGAAGTGGTCTAGCCTCTTGCGCCACAAGAGAAAAAGAGAAGAACCTTGGCTCATCAATGCAAAATCTGTTGAGGGAATATTCCTACATAATTTAAAATAACAATATGGTGGCCGTATGAAAATCGTCTTTGTCTTTCAGTTTAATGGCGGCGACAACTAATGAACCAATGGACCTAAACATACGAAATGTGGTACTGCATTAAAACAGACTTAGCAACATATTTTACATTAAGTACCCTTCGATAAGCGTACAGAAGAAAACAAACTAGATGCTACTGAATGGTTTATTGCACTTATAATCTGCTCACCATGTTTAGGGCACTTATATGCCCATCATCAGGAGTTCGAGACTATACATGTGTTATTACCACATACGGTGTGTGATGCCTTGGTTGCTGGTGGTCGGCTAACTGCCGACTGGTTTCATCCAAACCTGCATACTAGACGGTATCTACAGAGTGACACAAACCAGGTGTCGCATTGATACAATAATTCTCTTGATGATGGGCACATGTAGAGAATAGAAATAAACATAAGTGGAAAAAAAAACTGTGCGTCAAGTTGGTTATTTACAAGGGTCGGTAAAGAGTTACCAACGCAGCAGCACATCCCAATAGAGGGAAGACCTCACCCACACTATGGCGGAAACCTGAAATCTCGCAAAGCTGCAAGTCACATTAACGTAACAAAATGAAGCTGGCACATGGTGAACCCCACGAACATTCGACACCGTGAAATATACTGCGGCCACAAACAGAGACCGTCAGATTCTAGAGATAACAGCTATCGAATCTTTACACTCCGCCTACCGTTACATTCCCCTACGGCCTCCTCTCGTCTCTACCAACCAGCTAAAGGCGTTCTTAGCTAAGAAAGTTATTACGTGATTAAAAATACCATAATTATTCTTCGTAGAACTTCTACCAGACTGGAAGAGAATGCAGTAAAGTACGCTGAAGAGAGAGTAGTAAAATCTAGACTGCCGTGTTCAAAAGGATCCAGAGGACCTCTTTCCGTGGCCACATATTAGATCCCATGCATACAGACCACTTACATTTACAAGAGGTATTCGCTTAGCTGGAACGTATAAGCTTTGAGGTTTGACGTTAACGATGGAAAAGAAAACACTCTTCTTTCAAAAGTCTGCCTAAACAGTCTAATTATTAATGCTAGACATTCAAGCAACTCAAATTCAAGTTACATTTGTCGAACCACCTTTGAGTTAAAAGCCCGCAAAGCAATCAATTATTTACAAACCCGCTCCCTCTAAAGAAATCGCTGTAAATAAACGTGAAGCCAATTAAGTCAGAGTGTACACTCAAAATGCAATAGCAGGAAACCACTTGCGTTTAGTTTAATTACATAACAGTTTCAACTTATCCAGCGTTTCCACTGATCCACATGTACCGTTTTTTTTCTGGTTTATATCAACGGGAAAGTCTTAGTCGAATGTGTGGGTCTTCCCATGAGGCGCACCGACCAGTTTGTGTGTCTCGTATCTAGCTGCTTTATCACTCGTCCTTAATCTAATAAGTTTGGGCACTTTTTCCTCCTTACGCCCCTTGGATAGCTAACTCACGGGCTTTGCCTACACCCTACCAGGAAAAGTGATTGGAAAACTACGTAGATACGGAGTCCTACCACCAAAAGTCTTATTTTTCTAGTATATTATCTGGTTTCAGCAAGTTACTGAAGGAAATATTCAACTAGAAAACCACTCAATTCAAGAAGATATACCGGATAGGATAGAGTAATATTTTAATTGCACATTTAAGGTAAAATGAAATTTTTGTCAATAAATATAAAATCAATAACAGTAAATAAATGTTTCAAGTGTTGTTGCAAATATAAATATTCCAGTGCCAGGTATCCCGAATATTATTTCATGACATCCCTTTTCGATTTTATGGCCGACGAGATGAGAATAAGACATCCGATTCTTTCAAATACACGCCAGTTCTATAGGCCAATTAACACTCTGGAAATCCTACATATCTACCTTATATAGTAACGATGTTGGTGATGATTACCCGCGCAATTTGTGCTGGTGAACACTTGGGTTACGACACGGCTTGGATAATGATTCAGAGCATTACGTATACTCTGCCCAGAAACCGCGTGAAAATATGGTTTACTTATAGTAGCACCACTAGATGACAGCTGCGGCCATATGAATAGTTACCGCGTGTTCTCTGTGAGGTACGCACTGCGAAAGATGAAAAAGTTGAACAGAGGCCACAATTTTAATGGCGGCTGTTACTCACCTGATAGTCTTCTCTTGCTGTTTTGGGTTGTGTAGTAGTTGAATGTTCCGAAGCTTCCGGGACGAATACTGCCTATACCTTCATGGTGAATGAATGTGGTTCAGGTGTATGTTGATTTACTTGGGAAGAAATAATGTGTCCTTTATGTTAAACGCTGACGTGAATTTTGGCAAATCAGAGCTACAGGAGACAGAATGCAGCCTATACCGAGCCAATTTGTGTTGCAAGTTCCAATGACGGCCCTTTTTTGGGAAAAACGGTGGGAGACACGAAGGTGGGCAGACAGTAGTGTTGAACTTAGTCATGTGTTCTTGGTATCAAAGTGAGGCATTGTTGTGTCCGTGGGGCAGACGGCCTCCAGAAACACTACAGCTGAGGCAACGCCGCCCCACTCCAGTAAAAACACCACATAAATCAGTTCTTGACACACGTGAACATCTCTTTCCGACTCCCCGTTCTCGGAATCGTTATTTCCCACTGTCGTGATATAAAACCCAACACTCACATCCGTCCACCGGCACAACTCCCTTGGCCATTAAAAGGGCTGTTCTTGGAGCTTTCAACTGTCATCTGCTCCGTAATCTTTCTTCCCCTTTCTGTGACTCCGATGTGCCGAAATTTGGTCCATCTTCCCCATGTACCGTTAACCGCAACATTCCTTAACTCCCACCTGCCTCAGCATCCACCTGATTCACATTTAGCCACCTTTAAGTTGGAGAAATTGTGTTCTTCCGAAACGTCGGAACACTTAACGACTACATGGTGCTAAAAAGACAATAAGTCTAGCAGACGTTGCAATGTTGTTAGTACCGATGACTGAAAATATAAAAGGGAGGCTGACCGAAAGAGGAACGCTGTATATATGTATAACAACGGGTTCGGAATTCATTATTGGAACCGTTTCAAGGACATATTGGGGGAAATTCAGGTATTGTATACCAATGTCGTGCACAATTCTACATTTCATCGCGTACTGTGTTTCACAGGACGTGACTATCGCCCGGTGGTCATCATATAAAGCGTATGATGTTGGGCCGACACCTGACATTTTTTAGAATTACGAAAGTTCAAGACACAATTATGAATAATTCGTTTCTAAAGTCGTCATGAAAACTTTCAAGCATGAAATTTAACCCTACTGAGATTATTTCTGCACCACAGCTATCAAGACAGAACTACTATCCACTGATACAACTACTTCTAAGATCTGTTCCGCAAATCAGACCTGCTACATGCGTCTATTATGATGGCTGAATGAAATATATTCCGAGGTCACGGCTATGGGAAAAATTACGTTACTCTCACAGGCCAACGCCCGAGGTCTGACGCCGAAAAAAAGTCAATTTTATTATACGGACGGTAGAATTTATTAATTATTCAAGGCGCTCTGCCGTAAAATCGCTGCACAACTCCGTAATTTTATATAACGCAGAGATGGGCAGGCTAGTACAGAACTACCGCATAAAATTCACGAACAAACACGCGTCGTCATTTGGTACTTGGTGGGAAGTGGGTGACGACGACCGGGTAAAACGGTAATAAGAAAACTACGAACCGTGCAGAAAAAAAAAAGAAGACTGACCCGTCAATGGTTTTACACACCTTTTCCGCAAACACAAATCACTCTATCGCATGAGTTATTACTTTGCAGGTAAGAAAATCATTGCTGCCTTCTTGTTTACATAGATGGTGAACTAAAAATGCCTCTGTGAAGAAAATGCTTAATTTCGTTCGACTGCCATTCCATGTGCTGCTAATAGAAGTACTCATTTACTGTTATGCATGTCTCAAATATTTTTAGACCCACGCATGTAAGCATATGTGTATATGTACAGGTCTGTCGTGTTCCAACTTCTCTGAAATCCGTGTTAGTACGTTACTAGCAACACTTTATTCGAACCGTCGCGGGTTCAAAAGTGGTGCCGGATATAGTGTCTGATTGCTTTCGTGGTTTTACTCAGTACGTCAAGGTACGCAAAGAACGCTTCATCACAGGCACCCTCTAATTCATTACTCGCTACTTTTCCCACCACTGGACGTTATGCAGTCCGCTCTACCCAGATCGTATTGAAATTTTTTTTGTATTTATCTGAGAACAAACAGCGTCTTATGCCACTTACATCATAAACTGATTGGTTTTTATAACCGAGATGAAAAGTGTTTACTGCGCGGTACGGACAGGGGCTTTAAATGAAGCAGTCTGCGCTTCGTCTTTAAAAGGTTAAATAACTTACGAACGCCATTAAACCATAAATAAGTAAATAAATTCTTTCTTCTCTCTTAAACTTCTGCTTTCCAACTTCTTCTTTTACTTTTGGACACATATCGGAAATATAGATTTCGCTTCTGCTCTCTGGCCTTAGTGGAATACACGCAGTGAAGACAGAAGGATAACTGGTATATTCATTTGACGTTAAGGTGACCGTGTATCGTGATAAATTCTTATAATAAAACCAAATAGATGCACTAATTTTTCAAATTTATTTTTGGAATAAAATTCTACATGTTTCGGACAGTTCCTCTGTCCATCATCAGGAGTTTTCCACTGTACACACAGCATTGGTACATGTCAAACACTTTTGCTGACAGCTTGCGAGCAGGATCAGGACGATTCCGTTCTGATCCTGCTCGCAAGCTGTCAGCAAACCTCTATGATGTATGGCATTGCTGTGTGTACAGTGAAAAACTATTGATGATGGCCAGAGGAACTATCCGAAACATGTAGTATTTTATTCTAAAAATAAATTTGAGAAATTAGTTCATCTGCTTGATTTTATTATAAGAATAGCATATATTGAGTGCTGAGTAGTCATGGAAAATACAACAACGGATCCTCTTCGCATTGGTGTCGAGCAACGAATATTTAGTGCTTCTCAAAACCACATAGAGGCTCGTAGGTCTTCATGTAAATTACCCGATGTCTTTGCCTACTGTTGACAAAATCTGGATTTTCTCGACAGACTGTTACAAGCTTCCCAAACGTGAAATTCCATGAAAATTCTTCTAGGGGGAGCCGAGTTTGATACACGCCAACATACAGACGGACGGACAGGACTAAGCTAATTGGCGCTTCTCGCGAATATACAAAGCGCCTATAAAGGTTTGCTTAACACCTACTGGATGCCTGATGCACCAACAAGTTTAACATTCAACAACTGTACTCTCTGCTCACACTGTATTGATGTGTTTTGTATTTATCTGAGAACAAACAGCGAACTGTGCCACTTACAGCATAAACTGATTGGTTTTTATAACCGAGATGAAAAGTGTTTACAGCGCGGTACGGACTGGGCCTTTAACCTTTTGACGCCTAATGTCAACTATAGTAGTCGTACCGCACCGCTAACCTCTAAAGTTGCATTTTATATATTTATTCAACAAATATATGTACTGAATATTTTAAACATGGTATACACTCTCCGTTTTTTCTCTTCAAAATACAGTTTGTTTCATAATTCTAACGTATTTGGTTCCTGTATTATTCACATTTTATATACAGAGTGTGCTAAAATTAAAAACAATAATTCCGGCGCCAAAAGGTTAAATAAAGCGGTCTGCGCTTCGCCTTTAAATGGTTAACATTCCAGTTCCAATATGTTAAGTTCTGCATACAGCACCTTGCGCACTTTCCAAACGAAATTCCGAAGGACTATGTTTTGTATAACATTTTGTGCCTTCCCAAGTTTCACTGGCAATTATTAGGGTTAATAAGACCACTGTTTTTAAAAATTTAATTGTTCTTTCTTGTCATTTTCATGCACACTCTCCAACTCCACTTACAATAATGATTACGTTATTCTTTATACAAACATCATTATATTAAGAAATACCTCACAATGCAGAAAATTTAAATTTTCTTTTCTATGGACTCGTGATTTCCATTTTCTTTGACAAGAGAGCTGACATGCAATACCGCCACTTTAAGTTCATTTGTTTATAAATGGCTGCAGTATTTATCTTTCGCCCTGCTGACTTTCTTTTAGCATGAAGTGTACGGAAGAACGAACCAATTGAGAGAACTTAATATCAGTCAAAGCTATCATTCTCTTTCCGAATATATTACGTTTCTAACTTTCAGTTTGTATCCGCAGTCTTAGAGAGAAATTTTAGGGAAATATTCAGCCCAGATCGCAATGGTAAACAAACCCTTATTTTATATGATTCATCATTCGTGCATTAATCGAATATATATATATGCATAAATCACTCACGTACACTAAAATTGGGGACCGCGGTAGCACAGTGGTTAAGGTGCTGTGCTACAAATCGGAAGGTAGCTGGTTCGATCCCAGGTGGTGCCATTGGGATTTTTCATTGACATAATCCTTCCGATCGCACTATGGCCCTGGGGTCGACTCAGCCTCTAACAGAAATGAGTGCCAGGAGTATTTCCTGGGGGTAAATGCGGCCGGTTCGAAACGCCAACAACCTTACCACCATCCTGCCTGCAGGCAGCATCGTCGGTGCTTTATACCACAAGCTGTAAACACAGTCTAGTGCTCCTGAGGATGGGCGAAATTATCGCCCCAAACATGCTGAGCTGATTAAAATTGTTAATAAAATTATTATTATTATTGCATCTAGTTGGTTGTTTATATAATTTTATCAATGATGCACTGTCACACAAACATCAAACTACTGTCACAGCACTGAATCAAGCACCACTATAAAAAGACGTACGAATGCATGGAGGGATGCCACTCCACGTACGTTGAAAACCGACTACAGATACTAGCGATATGATTAAAACCCTGGGCACCTTAATCGCGATTACACAAACCGTTTAACATTTATTAATAAGTTTGATGCACGTCAGAAACGGTATCTTTGTGTGTGTGTGTGGGGGGGGGGGGTAAGAGAATCTTATGTGCACCTGCTCGTAATCAAAACCTCGGGCGTGCGAAATTTAGGCAGTCTACCGACACGTTTTCCATCTTTAATAATATCAACTAAAAAAGTCAGTTTCTACTCAAAGTGCATGTAAATATTAACATTATTCGTTCAGGAAATGAAGGATCACTTTAGTATTTACGGGCGCTGTGGTGCCCGCGGTAGGCATACTAGCGCCATTGGTTGAAACGGAAATGAAGTTTCTTGTAAAAATGCAGAGAGTTTTAATAACATGTGCATTAATTTCCTGTCAAATAAATTGCCTTTTTATTCTGTTTCACCTTCCTCATTAATGTGTAAAACACATCAGCAGAAGCGGTGCTGTATTTTTAAAATTGAAAATTTCAAATACTTATTAATATCAGAAATAACACAAGTAAAAAAAAAAATGGCAGTGGAGGAAGGATTCCAGGGAATAAGGCAGTCTTACAGGCTAAAGGGTTTGAATTGGATTATCCTTCTACTACTGAGCCTCACAGCAGAGCAATTATCATTCTCTCTTTCAATGTCCACTCCAATTCTATTCCCTCCCAGTTCTTTCCGCTCCAGTTGCACATCTCAAGGGCTATCTTTCTCACTCGGATAGATAAGGCATTCATAAGAAATGATTCAAGAAATGTATACCACATAAACTGTGTGGGGTGTAAATTCAGGCCTTTTTCTTTACGAAATTTTCTTTATTCTTCTCTTACTTCCTTCTATTGAGGTCCAAATATTCTCTTCAACACCCTCCTCTCGATTACCCTCAGTTTATATTCTATCCTTGAGATGAAGAATACTCTTAAAAAAGATGAACTACCTTACCAAAGTTCAGCAAAAGTATCACTTTTATTATAACTTCTGTTGATATATCTTGCATTTAGATGAAATATTTTTCTTAAGAACTTCACTTCCTACAATACACAATAAAAGATAACGTTAATAACCCTAGAATATTTTAATTTCTATTTTCTTCGATAACGCTCTGAATCTGAATAGTATTATCAAATGATTCCAACCACGCAATGTGACTTACACAACGCAAACTTCGAACAAATGTCAAGCATTCGAACATCGTCTACCCGCCTCATTAAATTCTGCACAAACTACTACATTCAAAAAACTAGGTTCGAGTTCAACACAAAAAAAAACTGATAAGAGGTAAATAATTTTCGTAGAATTACAAGTTTCAGTACTCCATATCGTATAAGAGGAATTTAAAAATGACATGGGAACGTAATTTGAAGACATCGAATACGGAATCCCAATACAAAATATTTGAAGGTAACCTGTGGTCCGTAACAAGTTCGCTATTATTTCCGTTTGTAAGAAAATATATTTTAAATGTAAAACGTTACATTAAATTACAACCACTTCATTGTTCTGACAACTGACACTAACAACCATGCCATGTTTTATAGGGATACATATAATGCAGACTACAATAATATAAACAGCCCAATAGATGTAATAATAATAGTTTTATTAACAATTTCAATCCAACATGTTTCTGGCGATAATTTCGCACATCCTCAGGAGCACTAGACTGTGTTTACAGCTTGTGATATAATGTACCGTCGATGCTGCCTGCAGGCAACATCGTCTGTGTTTTAGCATGTTGAGCTGATTGAAATTGTTAATAAATCTATTACTGTTGCATCCAGTTGGTTGTTTATATTATTGTATCACTGATGCACGGTCACATAAACATCAAATGCAGACTGCAGTAATGCCTTTCTTCAGAACACAGCAGGGTGGTGAATGGATCCAGAAGGAAAAACTGTAAGTAACAGACATCAATACAGCAATAAAAACAAATAAAAGAATTGACTACTTCTGAAAATAATACGTGCGAAACGAATGCCAAAGCCGAGCTCTCAATAAGAACAGAAGAATAAAAGAGGCCAGGGTTGTCCAATAAATAAATAAAGTAAAGTTTTTAACTTCTAAGTTGATTAACCGTAACATTATAATTATGCACTATAACTGCGTACGGCATATTTTGCAGGTTTTATTGGACAACCATGTTATGATTCAGCGACGTACATTAATAAGCTTTTAACTATAACTTTGAAAAGGAACTGAAAACAGTTAATCAATAGTTGAAGAATAATAGGCCAA